>Ga0210044_10002523_pt1 | contig 27208 bp, 19 predicted proteins | sample CryGey13umfilter_2_FD_183959 | JGI IMG/M metagenome (GOLD analysis project Ga0210044, IMG submission 183959) | Groundwater microbial communities from aquifer in Utah, USA - Crystal Geyser 4/9/14 3 um filter (SPAdes) (version 2) | ecosystem: Environmental > Aquatic > Deep subsurface >... | reverse complement strand
GCGGCGGGGTCAGGAGACCCTCGCCGAGCACAGGCGAGAAACAGCCGACGCTTAAGCAGCTCGAGGACTTCGCCAAGGTCACGCGCACACCATTTGGCTTTCTGTTCCTCCCCGAGCCGCCCGAGGAGCGCCTGCCGATTCCGGACCTTCGCGGACTCACAGAGTCCGAAACGAGGAAGCAGCGCCCGGTGCGACCGAGTCCCGAACTGCTCGACACGATCTACGCCATGCAGCGCCGTCAGGACTGGTTGCGCGAGGAACGAATCGAGTGCGAGGCGGAACCCCTGGACTTCGTCGGCAGCGCGCAACTCGGCGACGACCCCGCCGCAGTCGGGCAGGAACTGCGGCGAATCATCGGTGTCGGCGACGACTGGGCTGCAGACGTGGCGACGCGGGAGGAAGCAGTCAGCGATCTGCGCCGGCGCATCGAGCAACTGGGGATCATGGCCGTGATCAACGGCGTCGTCGGCAACAATACACATCGCGAGCTCGACGTAAAGGAGTTCCGTGGGTTCGCCCTGACGGATCCCTAGGCGCCGCTCATTTTCGTCAACGGTGCCGATGCGAAATCGGCGCAGATGTTCACCCTGGCGCATGAGCTGGCGCACATCTGGCTGGGCGCAGAGGGCGAAGGTCTCTCAGGCTTCGAGGGGCTCTTTCCCGGCGACGCGCGGGTCGAGAGGTTCTGCGATCAGGCAGCGGCGGAGTTCCTCGTGCCGGCCCGAGAGCTGAAGGAGCGTTGGCGAGGCGTGAAGGGCGCCCCGGAGCCGTTCGAGCGGATGGCTCGGCAGTTCAAGGTCAGCCCGATCGTTGTCGGGCGCCGAGCGATGGACCTGCAGCTCGTGGACCGAAAGATGTTCTTCGAGTTCTACGGCGCATACACGACGCGAGAAAGGGGGCGGGCAAAGCGAACGCGCGGCGGCGACTTCTACAACAACCAGAACACCCGGGTCGGAGAACGCTTCGCAACCCACGTCATCCTCGCCGCGATGGAGGGGCGCCTCGGCTTCAAGGAAGCCTATGATCTCACCGGGCTGCGCGGAGGCGCCTTCCAGAAGTATGCCCGTCGCCTGGGGAGGATCTGCCATGACCACGCCCCCGGCTTTCGTCCTTGACGCGGACGTGTTCATCGCCGCGAAGAACGCCTACTACGCCTTCGACATCTGCCCTGGCTTCTGGGGCGCGCTTCTCAACGCACATCAGCTCGGCAGGGCTTGGAGCATCGACAGAGTGCGAAACGAGCTGCTGGCGGGCAGGAAGGAGGAAGATCTGGTGCAGTGGGTGCAGAACGAGGCGCCAGCGTCTTTCTTCCACGATTCCAACGCCGGCGAGGTGCGCACTGCCTACGGCGAGATCATGCTCTGGGTGCAACGCAACCCGCGGTTCCTCGACCGAGCCAAAGCGAAGTTCGCGACCGCGGCCGACGGCTGGCTGGTCGCGTACGCTATGGTGAATGAGACCACCATCGTCACCAACGAGCAGCCTCGTCCAGAGTCGAGGAACCGCGTGCTTCTGCCCGACGTGTGCATGCAGTTCGGGGTGCCCTACAGACACGTTCCTTATGCTTCGGGAGTTGGGTGTCCGACTGGGCGAGGAAGCCTTCGCCGCCCGCGTGCTCCAACGCTTCGGCAGCAAACGGAACCTGCTGGTGCTCAACGACGAAGCGCACCACGCCTACCGCCCGGCGCCCTTTGAGGACGAGAAGGCAACAGCAGAGATGGACGCTGAGGAGAAGCGCCGGCTGAAGCAGGAGAAGGAAGCGGCGACGGTCTGGATCAGCGGGCTGGACCGGATCAACGCGGCGCGGGGAATCAACTTCTGCATGGATCTGTCGGCGACACCGTTCTACATCCGGGGGAGCGGGTACACCGAAGGGCTGCCTTTGCGGACGCACGGCGTCCGTGCGCCGTGGCTTGCGTCGGACTTCGGGTTGGTGGATGCCATCGAGAGCGGCATCGTGAAGATCCCACGCATGCCGGTGGAGGCGAACTCGGGCCGCCCGGTGCCGGAGTACTTCGCCCTGTGGCAGTGGATCAACGAGAACCTGCCGGCGGGCGAGCGGGCGACGGCTCGTCGGAAGCCCAAACCCGAGGCGGTGCTGCGCCAGGCGGACGGTGCGCTGAAGCAGTTGGCTGGGGAGTGGAAGGCGAGTCTGGAGGCGTACCAGAAGAGCGGCGTGCCCGTTCCCGCCTGCATGATCGCAGTGTGCGACAACACCGACATCGCGGAGGTCCTGTTCGACTACCTCGCGACCGGCAAGGGGAACGTCTTCCCCGACCTGCTGAAGAACGAGGACGAGCAGGAGCGGACGATCCGTATCGACTCCAATGGCTGGCGCAGGTGGAGTCCGGAGAGGCGGGCGGCGGGACGAAGCAGCGGGCAGCCGAGAACCTGCGCAGAAAGGTCAACACGGTAGGCAAGGAGGGCGAACCGGTGGATCACGTGCGACACGAGTCGGGTGGCGCTGTCCATCGCCCGGCAGCGGCTGCTGACGGCGACGTTTCCGTACTACCGCATCGCCGGCGACGACCCCGACGAGCGCAACCCCGCCGTGGGGTTCGCCTACAAGACGGTGCCGCACATCACGCTCAAGTGCATCGCCCAGAACCCCGACCTGGACCCGGACAAGGTGAAGGGGAAGAGCCGGGAGGAGATCGAAGCGATCATACAGGCCAACGCGCCGCAGGAGACGCTCTACGATCAGCCCGAGGTGGACGGGAAGCGCATCCGCGTGTCGGGTCCGTTCACCGTGGAAGCCATCCCGCCGCCGGTGGAGCAGATCACTCCGCCCAGCCCGATTGGGGGCGAGCCCGAAACCGCCGAGGCGGAGCCTGCCCGTAGCGAAGATCCCACCGCGCACCTGCCGATGCTGGTGGAACTGCTGCGCAAAGACGGGGTGACGTTCCCGGACAACAGACGCGTTCGGTTTGAGCACCTGTCGGAGCGTACGGGCGGGGTGTTGCACGCCGAGGGCGAGGCGAAGGGCGACACGGACATGGGGCGGATCGCCGTGTCCTTCGGTCCGTTTCACGGTCCGGTGACCGTCGGGCAGGTGGAAGACGGCTTGTCGGAGGCGGTGCGGGGTGGATTCGACTCGGTCATCTTCTGCGGGTTCGCCTTCGACGGCTCGGCCCAGTCCGCCATCTCCGCTGACCCCAACCCGCGCGTCCACGTCCACCTGGCGCACATCCGCCCGGACGTGATGACCACCGATTCCGAAGGCAAGAACCTGCTGAAGACCACTGCGGCAAGCCAGCTCTTCACCGTCTTCGGCGAGCCGGACGTGGCGCTCAAGCCCGCAACCGAGGCCGGCATCGCCGAGGCGAAGGACGGCGAATGGGTGGTCGAACTGCTGGGCGTGGACGTGTACGACCCGCTCACCGGCGAGGTGTCAAGCAGTTCCGCCGACCGCATCGCGGCGTGGTTCCTCGACACGGACTACGACAACCGCACGTTCTGCATCTGCCAGGCGTTCTTCCCGAACCAGTCGGCCTGGGAGAAGATCGAGCGGGCGCTGCGGGGGACGCTCAACGAGGACCGGTTCGACATGCTCACCGGCCGCGTCAGCCTGCCGTTCGTCGTGGGCGAGCACAAGCGCGTGGCGGCGAAGGTGGTGGATCAGCGGGGAAATGAGGTGATGAGGGTGGTTCCGGTGACAAGGTGACCGGGTGACAAGGTGAAGGGGTGACAAGGTGACCCGGTGACAAGCGGCAGGTGCTGAGACGAAGGAGTGCGACGATGAGCGGTGAGCTATGGCGGAGACTCAGCGAATCCGGCAAGTGGCTGCGCGACAGGATCGAGTTGCAGTTGGCGTGCTGGTATCGCCGGGAGGGGTGGACGGAAGCGGAGCTTCAGCTTGTGCAGTCAAGGCAGTTCCGGGAGTACGTGTGGAGCCTTGACAGACCGGCAAGCAACGCCGGGAAGCCATGCACGCTCCTTCCCGATGACGCCGTTGCCGTTCGTCCCGAAGGGACCGAGTGACAATAGCCCAGGGATTCATCCCTGGGAACCCGGCGGACAACATAGCGGCGAGAGTCCTGAAAGGACGGCTGAATGCGAGTGCCGACGCCAATCAGCCGTCCTTTCAGGACTACACGGTGTCCTTCGGACCATTCCTGGTATCGCCGGGAGGGGTGGACGGAAGCGGAGCTTCAGCTTGTGCAGTCAAGGCAGTTCCGGGAGTACGTGTGGAGCCTTGACAGACCGGCAAGCAACGCCGGGAAGCCATGCACGCTCCTTCCCGATGACGCCGTTGCCGTTCGTCCCGAAGGGACCGAGTGACAATAGCCCAGGGATTCATCCCTGGGAACCCGGCGGACAACATAGCGGCGAGAGTCCTGAAAGGACGGCTGAATGCGAGTGCCGACGCCAATCAGCCGTCCTTTCAGGACTACACGGTGTCCTTCGGACCATTCCCCAGGGATGAATCCCTGGGCTATTCTCATCCTGTCCTTTCAGGACTACACGGTGTCCTTCGGACCATTCCCCAGGGATGAATCCCTGGGCTATTCTCATCCTGTCCCTTCGGGACGACGCCGTGTCGTCGCTGACGGTTTCCCAGGGATGAATCTCTGGGCTACTATCACGGCGTCCCGTTGGGACGCGCAGGTGCTCTCCGCGCCCTGATTCGGTGAACCGACTATGAACCTCGCCGTTGACAAACCGATCCTGAACAGCCCGTTCGCGGAGCCAACGCGGTACTGGTTCTACGACGACCAGACCAAGCTGGCGACGCTGATGACCGGGCGGCGGCCGGCGGGGTACTACTTCCGCACGCGGGCGTCGGCGAAGGCGCAGATGACGCTGTTCACCGAGGAGCAGTTCGTCGAACTGGAGGCGGTGAATCAGATCCGCGTCCGCGTGGGCGAATGGCGACGGAAGGGCTACCCGGCCGGCACTGTGACGCCGGTGACGCGGAAGCTGCTGCAGCACTGGAACCGCGAAGACCGGGCGCGCAAGCTGTTCTTCTGCCAGCGGGAAGCGGTGGAGACAATCATCTGGCTGACTGAGGTCTACCCGAAGGGCGGACCTCGGGTGATGGTGTCCGGGACGAACGGGCGAGGGCGCAAGCGGCTGGAGGAAGTGCTGCTCGACCACCCCGTAGACGCGGAGAGCGTGGCGCGAGGCTTCGGGCCGCTGCGACGCTACGGGTGCAAGATGGCGACGGGGAGCGGGAAGACGGTCGTCATGGCGATGGTCGCGGCGTGGTCGATCATCAACAAGGCGCACAAGCCGAAGGAGACGCTGTTCTCCGATGCCGTGCTGGTCGTCTGCCCGAACCTCACGGTCAAGGAGCGCCTCGGCGGCGGCGAGTGGACTGACCGGTCGCAGTTCGAGGGTGCAAGCCACGACTTTACGCCGGACTTCCTTGTGCGCCTGACCGACGGGACGACGCTGATTCTGGAGGTCAAGGGCCACGAAGACGAAGTAGACCGCGCCAAGTACGAGGCGGCGCGGAAGTGGGTGCGGGCGGTGAACAACTGGGGGGAGCTGGGGAGGTGGCGGTTTGAGGTGTGCAAGGATACGAAAGGGTTGAAGAAGGACTTGCAGGCGTGGCTTGCGTAGACGGGGGACCTCCCCCGGCAGACGTCCCCACCCCGGTCACGCGGCAGCCCCCCTCGGAAACGCTGCCACAACCGCCCGGTGCCACAGCTCGGCCATCCGCTCCATCCCTACCACGTTGGGGTGGACGGGGTCGACGCCGTACCAGCGCTCCTTGTCGGTGGAGTACGCTTCGAAGAAGTCCGGCCCGTGGCTGAGACCGCGGCGCGCGATCAGGTAGTCGAGGTCGGTGCAGTACGCCTTCAGGATTGTGGCGGCGCCGGGGGCGTAGTCGTAGCAGGGCTTGGCGAGGAGCACCCGGGCGGGCGAAGCGCCGAAATCCTTCACGAGGCGGTCCACCATGGTCGACAGGTTGTTCGCCACCGTGGAGCCGGGCAGCCTTGCCCGCTCATCATTGACACCGAGGTGGATCAGCCAGAGTTGTGGGTGGAGAAGCCGCATGCGCTTCTGCCACTCGTCGCTGTCCATCCACGAGAGGTAGCCCCCGGCAGTGATACCGCCCCAACCTTCGTTGGCCAGGAAGACCGGGTGCCGCCACGATTCCGACAGCAGGTCGTTGAGCCGCGTCATCCAGCTCTGGAAGCAGTTGACGGTCGGCTTGTGGACGTGAGTGGTCGGTGCGAACTGCGGGAAGTTGCGGCCGTCCTTCGACACGACGGCGGGTGGGAAGTCGCGCCCGGTCAAGTGGAGGTCGTCACGCCAGAACCCCTCCCCATGGTATCCCTCCGTGATGCTGTCACCGAGAGCGGCGAGGACGGTGCCGACGCCGAGGCGGGTGAACTCCGTGGTCGAGAGGCTGCCGCCCTCGTTGCTGGTTTCCCTGACCGTCAGCGAGTACTCGCCCGGCTCCAGCCCGCCAAACTCGGCAGTTGCCGCAGCCCGGGAGAGGGTCTTCTCCGCAACTGGCACGCCCTCGCGCCGGAGGGACAGCACTGCTCGGTCCACCTGCCCGGAAGCGAAGCGCCCACGCACCGTCAACACCCGCGACGACTGAATGTAGGGGATGGTGTAGCTGCCTTGCGTGTCCGCCACGGTCAGGAACAGCGCCCGTTCGTCGAGGTCGGGCCGGCGCGTGCCACTGCCGACCTCAACCGTCAGCGCCTCGCTCATCCTGTCACGACCACCTTCACCGCGTCCGGGGCGTCGGCAGCCGCCATCGCGTCGGCGATTCGAGCCAGCGGGAAACGATGGGAGATCAGTGCCTCACCGTCGACGAGTCCCGCGCGGAGGTGCTGCAACGCCAGCGGCGTGAATAGGGCCGGGCTGGCGAAGGAGGCGCGAAGCTGGAGCTTCTTGAAGTGAAAGGCATTGGCGTCGAAGGAGCAGAACGCGCCCTCGCCGTGCTCAATGCCGATGAACGAAACGATGCCTCCCTTGGCGGCCACGTCGAACGCCTCGGGCAGCGTCTGCGGTGGTGAAGTCACCAGCACGCGGTCGATCTCACAGCCAAAGTCGTACTCGCGCAGCGGCGTCTCGGTCGGGTCGATGACGGCATCCGCGCCGAACCGCCTCGCCAACTCCACGCGAGCGACGCGCCGGGCCGGCTGGCTCACGAACAGCCGCCGCGCGCCAGCCCGCTTCGCCAACGCCGTTGCCATCAAGCCGATGGGGCCTTGCCCCAAGATCAATACGTTGGACGTGACCTCGATACCAGCCAGGCGCACCATGTCGATGGCCACGCCCAACGGCTCGCCGTCGACGAAGACCATCGTCGAGTACGGTTCCCAGGCGCAGGCGTAGATCGCGGCCAGCTTTGCCGCCAGGTCGGCGAGCTTCACGTCCGCCGGTTCCCATGGGCCCGGCACGGGATCGGCACCGTCAATGACCGGCCGCGCGCCCTCGGCCGCCGTCAGCGTGAGCCGCTGTGCGGGGTCTTCCCAGTCCTTCTCGGGCCACGTCCCCTCCTCGCGGTAGACGCCGTCACCGACACTGATCGTGTCGCCAGGCTTCGCCTTCTGCATCGCCGCGCCGAGGGTCGCGAGCGGCGCTGCTGCCGTGCCGGCGTTCTGGTCCGAAGCCTTCGGCGCACGTTGGGCGACATGGTACGTGGCAGACCAGCACGCGGACGCGCAGAGCGCCACCGTGACGGCCGCTGCCTGCGACCGGGATCTGGTCGGTCTGGACATCATCATCTGGTTCCTCCGCTCAAAACGTATACTCGCGAAGGTTAGGAATACACCGAAGCTATTGCACAAGTTCGACGCCTCTGCGTGCACAGCAGTGTGTTGGGTGCTCACCACACGCCCACGGGTGAAGTTCTGCGAACTTCCACTTCGGTGTATTCCTAACCTTCGCGAGTATAGCTGAACGTCCCCATGCACCCACCAGATCCAGACGTGTGTGTCGAGGAGGATCATCCGAGTGCCTCCCAATCGTCTTCCGCCACAGGGTCGGTGGGGCGGTCATAGCGCACCGGCTGACCACGCAGAGGGTATGGATCGCTGGAGTGCGAAGGAGAGACAGACGGGAAGACGATCCCCTGTACGACTTCCCCGACGGGGAATGGGAGGTCGCGGAGAGTCAGGGCACGGTCCTCTGCGACCGACGCTTCAGCCTTGTAGGTTCGCACGCGCACACTTCCTTCCGCTGGTGTGTGGCGACCCGGGTACAGACCCAGCGTACCTCCTGGCACAACAGCGCGGAAGAGGGCCAAGGCCCTTCGTTGACCGCACGCGGCGCCGACGGGCACACCCCGCCAAGGCCGGACTGGACTACGCGACTCGTTCGCCCCCTATCTCCTCGTGCCACCAGTCAAAGCCAACAGGATCGGGACACCCCCGCCGTCCTTGGCGACCATCTCGATGTCGGTCACGTCGCACCAGTCGTGCGGGTTGACCAACGCCATCATGTAGACCGAGACTTTGTCGAACGTCTGGTTCTTCCCGGTCCAGGCGACCTGGGTGGTGGTGGGGCACTCCCGGTCGAAGGGGAGACCCGCGTTCGGGTCGGACCAGTCGCGGATGTTCTCGCCGCCGACCACCTTGATCTCCTCCTGCGTGCCATCGCCCCGATGGACGACGTACGACCAGTGGTGGGTGCCGCCGCCGAGCCAGGCGCCGGAGTGCAGGAAGAAGAGCACGTCGGCCTTCCGGCCGACAGGGATCGTAACCGACTGCGGCAGGTCGGTGCTCTGCGGGCGAAAGCCGGACCTCAGGACGAGGCACCCTTTAGGCGAGAGGATTGTGAAGGGCACGCCGTTGAAGGTCTGCTGGCCGGCGGGGAACATGCTCAGGTCGGTTGTAGGTCCCTGGTCGCTCCAGCCGCCTTTGCCGTCGTCAGCCTTCTCGTCGGCGAAGGCGCGGTTGACGAGCTTGGACAGGTCAATGGACGAGTAGGACAGGTTGGTCGGCACCGCGGGGCGCTCGAGAACTTGGCGCGTTCCCACGATCTCAAACGGGCCGATGTCGGCCGCCTTGCCCAGCGGACGCTTCCGACCGTCGGCGTCGGTGGGCGCGTCCGGGAGCAACGCGCCCTGGTCCACGCCGAGCGAGTCGGGCTGCAACCGGAGGTCGAGTCCGGGCGAGAATTCAAAGACCGGGGCGGCGACGACGCCATGGGTGTCGAAGCCCGAGGCTTTCTGCCACTTGTCGAGCTGGGTGAACTTCGCCCCACCGAACCCCCACGCGACCAACGGCTCGCCGCCGGAACTGAACAGCAGGTTGTAGTCGGAGCGGTTGTTGTAGGTGTCTTCGTCGACGCCGTTGCGGCGCAGGGACAGTTGCGCGCCACCGTTGTTGACAAGCAGGTTGTTGCGCAGGTCGACGTCGTGGGTGGACATGACCACTTCGCCGCCCTTGCGTTCTGCCCAATCCGCAATGTCCGAGCTGAGCCGCTTGCCCCACTCGGCGAAGAGGCCCACACTCTCGTTGCGGTAGCAGAGGTTGTTGTAGACCTTGGAGTGCGGCGAGGAGGAGATGAAGATCCCGTTGCCGCCCGCGCCGCCTTCCACGCGCCGCGCCTGACAGTCGACGGGGGCGTAGCCCTTCTTCTCGAGGGGGTTGAGGTCGATGCCCGGCAGGCTGTTGCGGTTGTTGTAGCAGAGGTTGTTGCGGACCAGGCAGCCGCGGCTGATCTCGACCATGATGCCGGGACCTTCGTTGTCGTGACACCGATTGCCCTCGATCACGCTGTCATTGCAGGAGCCGTCGAACCATAGGCCGGGGCCGTAGTTGTAGGCGAATCGGGAGTTGCGGACGGTGGACTTGTTGAACCACGGGATGATCTTCGCGCCGCCGCCGTGCCAGCCGGGCGAGTACCGCCAGAAGTTGTTGTGGGTGACGGTGCACTCGTCGATGAGCAGCCTCTCCCCTACTCCACCGCCCATGCCGGAGTTGCCGCAGTAGGAGGCTTCGCAGCGCCGAATCACGTTGCGGAAGCCGCTGAAGCTCAGGCCGACGAAGTCCGCCCAGGTGACGAGGCAGTCTTCTATCACGCAGTCCTTCCCGGAAACGCCCACGGACGACCAGTTGGTCACTGCGGCCATGCCGAACTGCCGGAACTGCAGCCCGCGCACGCGCACGAACCGCCCCTGAAGACTCAGACCCCAGCCGCGGACCGGTACCTCAACGCCGTTGGCGTTGGGGTCGAAGCCGCCCGCGGCATACGGCCAGATCGTGATCGTCCCCGTCTTCTCGTCCCAGAAGCACTTGCCCTCGCGCAGTTCCTCGAGGGTGCGGACACGCATAAGCACCACTGCGTCGCCGCGCACCCCATCTTCCTGAAACACCTCCATCACCTTGGGCGAGACCAACCGGCAGCCTTTGGTGAAGCTCCCTTCGACGAGTTCCTTCGTCCAGCCCTCCTTGCGCCAGACGTCACCGTCTCGCTTCCAGCCTTCGACGACCTCGGATCCCTTGATGACGACCGCCTCTCCGGGAGCCGCCTGGATCGTGATCGGGTGGTCCTTCGTCCCGACTAGCTTCAGCTCCAGACCTTCGCGATAGGTGCCGCCGCGAACGGTCAATGTGTCGCCGGGCAGCAGTTCCTTGACGCCGCGGTTGATCGTCTTGAACGGCTTGTCTGTCGTGCCCGGGTTGTCGTCGGAGGCGTTGGGGTCGGTGCCGGCCACGAAGAACGTCGTCGGCTGGCCGCGCGGGGCGGGCGCAGGCTCCGTGTCGGGAGGCTCCTTCGGCTCGACGCCGAGGGTCAGGGGAACAGGCTTCTCCTTGGCGTCTTCCGCTGCCGGCGCCGGGGCAGCGTCGGGACCTTTGGGGGGCGCTTCTGCAGCGACGATCCAGTAGCGGGCGGAGCGCGAAATGCGGAACTCATCGATGTCGGTGCCCGGCGAGCCGAGCCCGACGAGCGACGTGACCTTGCTCGGCAACTCGCCCGAACACCACGAGGTGTTCGGCGCTTCGTTGGTGGTGGTGAGCGCCGTGTCTACGGGGAAGCCATCCACGAACAGCGTGTACCACTGAGGCGTCCACGACACCGCGACATGGTGCCAATCGCCCTCACCCCAACGGTTGCCGAACTGCCAGTGCTGCGACTGCACATTGCCGAGGTTCCTCGTCCAGCCGTCCGTCGCGTGGAAGATCACGTGGTTGTACCGGGTGCGGGTGAGCCCATATCCGAAGCCATCCGCGCTCAGCGTGGCCAGAGAGTGGTCGCTCTCGTCCCGGCCTGACCAGTGCGGTCGGAACCACGTCTCGATCGTGCCGCCGCGGAGCAGACCAGCGAATCTGCCTGGCACTTGCAGCAGGTCCTGCGCCCCGACTTCGTATGCTTTGCTGAAGCGGCCGTCGATCAGTTTGCCGGTGACCGCGCTGCCCTCGGCAAGGGGCGCCTCGCCCGTCGCGAGCGCCAGCGTGTCAGCGTCTGCAGTTAGGGGCTTGGCGAGGTCGGGTGCAGACACGTTGGTGCCGGCGATCTCCAACGAGAGGTCCTCGAGAAGGGCGTCGGCAGCCCCGAGGGTCAGGGACACCCGCGTGGCATCCGCAGGAGCTTCGGCGGAGGCGACGTACTCGACGTATCCCTTGGCGTCGGGCTTGGCGTCGCCGACGGGCGTGGCGGGCGGGTAGAGGTTCTGCGGCTTGCCTGCCGGCGACCATACGCCCAGTATCACGCCCGGTTGCCCGGTGGCCCATAGCCGGACGATCACCTTGGCGCCGCCCTTCACCGGCAACCCAGGCAGGAACACCTCGCCCGGCTTCAGCTCCAACGCGCACTCGCCCGACCGCGCCCGCTTCGCGTCCTTGACAAGCCGAAGCACGCGCGGCTGCTTCGCCGCCGCCATGGCGCCGTAGTTGATCTGCCAGACTTGCGGGAACTGCGGCGAAACCTCGGCGTCGACCTCGCGAGCGGACTTCAGGAAGGACTCGTTCAGCGACTCAGAAGCCTCAAAACCGCCGTTGAGGGACAAGCCCGCGGCGCCGGCCGGTTGCGGCATGAACGACAGCACTACCAATAGTATCAATCTCTCTCTCATCTGTGGGTCACTCCTTGTGTTACTGGGGCCGTGGGGGCGTGCGGTCAGCGGGCCAGGTCAGCAAGCCTTGCGACGCCGGCTCTCAGCCCAGTGTCATTGCTTGCTCCAACGAAGATGACATTCCTTCCCACCGCAAACGGACTCCACGCGAACTGGATCAGCGCCTTGCCCGGTCCGGGGTACTTCTCGTCGACGGTCTGCAGCAGCAACTCGCTGGCCTGCAGCGCGCGCACGGCGACGCTGCTGCGGCTGTCGCCCAACAGAATCAGGTGGCTGTCGGTTGTGTAGGCTTCGGGAAGCTGCGGCGGGAGTTGGTAGTTGCCGAGGTAGCTGTACAGCCGGGCCCACGGGTGCGCCCAACGGCCGCGCAACTCCGAGGTGGTGCGGACCCGCCGCGGCTCGGCGTTGAGTACAGCGACGTTCCGCTGTTCGTCCACGTACAGCTTCACGCCCGGCTCGTAGCAGGTCTCGCGGTCTTGACCCAGCCAGTCGCAGAGACCGTTCCCGGCAACGGTGACCAGCGTCTTGGGCTGACGCCAGTCGCCATCGGCGCTGGTGCCGACGCTCAGTTCCCGCTCCACCTCGCCGGGCGCTTCCTTCGTCGGTCCGCCGGGCGAGTACACGGTGGCATACGGGCTCCAGACGCGCGGGTAGCTGACTTTGCGGAAAACTTCGGCTTCAGGCTTCACGGCAGCGTCGAGGCCCGCTTTTGTGAGGTCCGCGGCGAGGTGTTCGGCCAGCGCTCGCTGACCGTCATTGCCGAGGGCGATGGCCAGCTTCGGCTTGCCGCGCAGGAAGTCGCGGAGGGTCTTCTCGTCGAAGACGCGGACCGCCTCGGTCATCGGCACCGGCTTCGCCGGGATGGGCTTGAGTCGCACTCGCGCGGCGGCTTTCAGTTTTCCGACCGCGCTCTCGACGCTGATCGCGAACGTGCCCGCCGCCGCGGTGGAGCCAAGCGGGAAGCTCTCGGTGTAGCTGCCTACGGCATCCATGGCGCGGTGTACCTGGTACAGCGCGTTGCCGGCGGGGCCGGACACAGTCACCGTCAGCGGCCAGGGCATCTTCACGCCGTCGAGCCGGGCAGTCACTGTGAGGGCGTTGCCTTGTCCGGCGGCGCTCGCCGCGAGGCCCCTCGGCTTGCGCGGGGCGACGAGGTAGAGCTTCATCTCGCCGGTGTCAAAGCTGGCGGCTTGGGGCCGGCTTGGGTCGGGCAGCTCCCGCACCTGCCGCCAGTCGGAACCCTCGACGGCGTACACAGTAGCGCCCCGAGGAATGCCCTGCAGCGTGTAGCTTGTCCTGGCGGGAGTGAAGTTGTAGCGCGGGTACTTCGCGTCGGGCGCCACTTGGGGGTACTCCTCGTGGCCGTTGAGAACCATGTACAGCGCGCCTTCGCCGGCGAGGTGCTTCTCGACGACGAGGTCGAGGTCGTCGGTCGCCAGTACCGGCCGTGCGGCCGTCCGGGCGAGCAGGGCTTTGAGCGCTGGCACCGCCTGGCGCACAGGCTCGTTCTCCAGCTTTGTCGTCTCGAACAGGCTCTTCTCGCGCTCCGTCTTCGCGGCTTCCGCCTGCCGCTTCCGGAGCAGCGCCCGGCCGCGGAACGTCTGGGTGCTCAGGTCCAGCTCGTGGACGACAGGTGCGGGCAGCGTCGCCGCGGTGGACCGGTCGGCGAGAACCGCTCCCGACTTCCTGAAGTCCGAGAGGGCTGCCTGCACCGATTCGGGCAGGGCGAACGTCTGTCCGTTGACGAACAACACCTTGTAGTTGCGGAGAACGCCCGACGCCAGCAGGCGCTCGTCTACGAAGTGGGCCGGGTAGCCGGCTCTCCGCAGCGCTTGGTGCAGGTCGATCAGCGGCCGCGCGTAGGCGATGCCGACCTCGTAGGCGTTGCTGTCCAGTTCGGCCTGCGCCGTCTTCCCCTCCTGCGGCAGTGGCACCATGAGCTTGAGTTCATGGCATGGGCGATTGGCGCCAGCGGGGCGTGCGCCTTCTCCCAGTAGAGCTGCCCCGGCACGGCAAGCGGCCCGCCCCAGAAGTCGAAGAAGGCGTGCGTGGTCACGTCGTCGTTGACCTGTTGCGTGCGCGTGTCGGTGCCGTCCATGATCGCGTGGAGGGCATACAGGTCCTGCCTGAAGGCGACCTCGGGCCAAACGGCCTTGAGGTCGTGCTTCGCCTGTTCCAGGCTGTCGCGCAGGATGCCCGTCCGCAGACCCATGTACTTCATCCAGTCGGCGTCGGACTGGTTGGCCAGGTCCTGGGTGTACTTCCAGCCGCGCGCCTCGTACCACGCCTGCTCGTTCCAGTTGGGGAAGCCGCTGGCCATGCCGCCGGCGGGCGTGTCGCCCCACGGCAGACCCGGCTCGTCGATGGCGCCGACAGACACGATGTTCCGCCCGTACCGCCGCAGCCGCTGCGCGGTGTGGAAGCTGAGCAACCGCGTGGCCTCGATCATGTCGGCGCTGACGTAGCTCTTCTCCGTGCCGAAGGGCTTGTGGGTGACGTAGCCGGTCCAGTACATGTAGACGAGTGTCGGCAAGTCCAACGCGAGGGCCCGGTCGAAGGCATCCAGCCCGGGCGACCGGCGCCGCAGGTTCGCCGATGGCTGCCCGTCCGGCTCAAGCAGGCCGAACGAGAATGCGTTGCCCAGGACGGAGTTCCCTCCCGCGTCGCGCATCTGTGCCGGCTGCACGCTGGTCTGCGACAGCAGCAGCGTCGACGGCCGCACACCGCTGGCGAGCGTGAGCTTAACGGAGTCCTTGCCGTCCAGGCGGACGGTGTACTCACCGGGCGCCAACGCCCGCGGCGGGAGCGTCACCGCCACGGTGGAGCCGTCACCATGGACGTCGAACCGAAGCGCCGCCGGCCCGGCCGTGCTCTGGCACTCGACCGTGGCGCTATCTCCCTTGGCAAGTCCCGCGACCGCGAGCTCAATCGGTTCGGCGCAATAGAAGGCGTTGCGAGTCTGGGGCAGGATCAGTTCGGCTGCCGCTCCCGCAGTGCCGGGCACGCAGAGGGCCGCCAGCAGCAACCATTGCAGTTGTGTGCTCGGTCGGCTTGCCCTCGCGTCTCTCATTGGCGGACCTCGACCGTGCCACTGAATTGCTTCATCGTCTCCACTCCTTCGAGCCGGTACCGAATCGACTTGCCGTAGTAATCTTCTTCGGCGTACACGTAGTGCCGCTTCAGCGTGGGGTGGCGGAACGCGTACAGGCCGAGGGCGTGGTCGATCCAGCCGCTAACGAACCCGCTCGGCTTGCCGGGCGCCATCTCGCAGAGCATGAGGCCGTCGTCGGTGTACATGGTCACTTTGGCGGTGTTGCCTTCACCGGTGTACCAGAACGTGCCGTCGGCCGCAGTGGACACTGTGACCCGGGGGAGCACGTGGAGCCACCGGCGGGTGCCGTCGGGAGCGAAGCGGGCCACGGCGGTGCCACCCATCCAGAACCACTTCATGTCGCGGTTTCCCTCGACGGTGCCTTGCACGTAGAAGTCGCCGGTCGGCGTCGTCTTGAGGTTGGTCGGCACGAACTTCCACGGCGACGGGTCGGCGGGGACGACGGTCACAGCCTTTGCCCACTTGTATCGTGGGCTGCCGTGGGCGTCGTAGCCCAACACCGGGAACCGCATGATCGACTTCGTGACCTGATCGCACAGCCACAGAGCGCCGTCCTTGTCGACCCACCACCCCGGCGCCAGTGCTGACATGTAGTACTGCTTGCCATCGAGGGGCTTCTCCCACACCATCTCGTCGTCCTCGACGCGACCGTTGCCGTTGGTGTCCTGCCAGGTGTACTGCGCCGCTTGCGTGCCCTCCCCCAGGTCGTCGTTCCCCATCCACCGGCCGCCGGCCATGGCGCATTTACGGACGCGCAGGTTGTCGCCCGCTCCCTCGAGGGCCCAGACCACCACGCCCATCCGGTGTCCGCCCAAGTCGAACAGGTAGTCGCGACCGTTCGGTAGCGTCCGCCGAATGCCTTTGGCGGGCGCCAGGCTGTGCGAGAACTCCCACTTCCCCGTGTTGTAGTCCACCTCGTATTGTCGGTCGTTGCTCAGCAGGACATCGGGATTGCGCTCATCCACAAACGGCGCCGTCACGAAATCGCTGGTGTAGCTCTGCCACAGCTTGAGGTCGGGCGTGTAGCGCAGAATGCGCGCCGTGCCGGGGTCGGACAGTGTGAGCCGCCCTTGCGCATCGACCGCCAGCCCCTGCGGGCCGTCCCAGAACACCTCGGGCAGCACCCGGCCGGGGCCGGCGGCTTTGCGGCCGAAGCTGCGAACCAACTTCGGCGCAGTGCCGGTCACGTCGTACTCCAGCACTCGCCCGGCGCCGAGTTCGCCGAGGTAGAGGTGGTGGTCGTGGCCGCCGAAGGTCGCCTGGTATGGGTCGTTCAGTGCAAGGATCCCCTGACCGGTGGGCTTGCCCTCAACTGTGTACTCGCTAACCCGGTCGCCGCGGTTGCAGATCCACAGGCTCCCCACCGGGGAGACGCCGAGGCCCATCGGCCGGTCAACGTCGAACTCGACCAGCTTGCGCCCGGTCTCCTTGTCGTAGGCCTCCACCTTGGACCGGAAGTAGTTGCTGACCCACAGCCGAGTGGCGTCGCAGGCGAGTCCTCGCGCGGCGAACAGACGACGGCTCGCCTCGGACCCCAAGTTCTGGTGGGGGATCCAGGGCTGCTCCTTCACCGGGTTGACGATGAGGACGTTGCCTTCGTTGACCTTGGGCTTGTCGGCGCCTTCGGGCACCGGGAAGTCTGCCGGCTGCCCGGTGGCGCAATCGAGGCGCCGGCTCTGGTCGCTGAGGTACCGGTTGCCCTTTTCCTCTCGGACATTGCGCGCCAGCCCGACGAATACGTACTTGCCATCGGTGGCGATCGTCTGCCCGTAGCCGCCCGCCACGTTGCGGATGTAGAACGGAGGTACCCACTGCGCCTTGCCCTCGGGGTTGTACTTGACGACACCGTAGCCGGCTTCGTCCCAGAACGTCGTGGTGTAGTAGTTCCCGGCAGAGTCAACGGCGAGGCTGCTGATCCCGGTCGGCACGTTCGTCTTGCCGTAGGGCGGATCGCCGGAGTCGCCTACGGAACCGTCGTCGCGGCCGCGGACCTGGTGCGCAACTGCGCGCCACTCGTACTTGCCCGGCGGCACTGCTCTACCCTGGTCGTCGCGCTGGTCCCAGTAGAGGTCGCGCATGCCCTTCGGGGCGGGGTAGTCGCGGAGCAGTTCACGAACCATCTGCCCCGAGGCGTCGAACACGCCAACGCTCACCCGGCCGGTGAATGGGACGGCCACCGAGGCGAACGGGGTGCCTCGCCCCGTCGACTCGGCATACAGTGCGCCGACGGCGGGGTAGATTGCCGCGCTCTTGCTTCTCCCCTGCAGGTCTCCAGTCGGCGCGCGCTGGCCAGCGAACTCCGCCGCCCAAAGCCCGGCGGTGGCCGCCGGCGACCAGACGCCGGCCGGCGGCGCGCTGGGCTGGAAGTCGCCGTTGGCCGTGTCCCGCAACAGTGGGTCGCCCTTGAGGCTGTGTGCGTCCTGCCCCGACAGCTCCTGCCAGTCTTCCAGCGTGCCCGCGTTGGCCTCCTGCCACACCGCGTCTGACCTGTGGCCGAGCACCCCACCTGCAAGCAGGTTGTGGTCGGAACGCACGGTCGCGGTTCCCTCGCCGGTGAAGTGCAGACCGACGCTGTTCTGTGCGAGCAGATTGTCGAACAGGATCACGCCCGGCGAGTTCCCGACGGCGATGCCGGAAGCCCCATTCCCGTAGAGCGTGTTGCTCACCGCGACACCATTTTGCATGCCGAGGAACCAGATCCCGTGCCGCCCGTTCCCGACGGCGAGGCAGTTCTCCACCCGCCCGCCGTCCTGCCGGAAGAAGAACACGCCGTCCAGCTTGTTGTCGCGGAACGTACACCGGTCGGCGACGGCACCCGGCGACTCGACGAACTCCACCGCGTGCTCTTCCGTGTCGCGCACGTCGAACCCAATGACCGTCACGTTCGGCCGCCGAACCACGATCCTGCACCGCTCCGTCTTGCGCTCGCCCGCCTTCTCGCCCGGCTCGCCTCGCAGGAGCACGCTGCCCACGGGGTCGGCGCGGAACACCGTCCGCTCCGTCGCGTCGGGGTGGCCTCCGATGTTCACGACTTCGTGATAGACGCCCGCCGCCACCACCACCTCGTCACCAGGCTTGGCTACCTGGACTGCGCGGCCAATGGTCCTGAGCGGGCTCTCGGCGGCTCCCGAGTTTGCGTCGTCGCCAGCGTTGACGCTGACGCAGTATCTTCCGGCGAAGGCTGGAAGGCACAGGCTCCAGAGAGAGACCAGCACACTGGCAGGGAAGAGGATTCGGCGCATGCGAGTCTCCTATCGGCAGAAGCCGGTTCCGGGTGGGGCGGCCGCGGGAAGAACAGACCCGATCACAGGCATAGACACGCCGCGATCAACGCAGGGAGATTGGGGGCGCGAGCGCTGATGTCTGGCGCTGGCAGCCGGTTGTGCTTGATGTCCGGCGGCGCCTGGTAGTGATGCGGGAACGTCGGGTCCAGCTCCGGGTTCTCCGGGTGAGGCTGCGCGTCGTACCAGCGGCCCTTCAGCCCCCCGCGGTAAACCGAGTAACTGTAGTCGAGGATCTCGCCGTCGGTCAGATCCAGGTACTCGAAGACCCGCAGTTCGGCACCGTTGCTGAGGTGCACGCTACCACGAATGAAGGCGGTTGTGGCGCTGTTGCCGTACAGGCGCAGCGTGGAACTGGTGACGCCGGGGCAATGACCGGCGAGGTCATAGAGCAGTTCCTCGCACTCGCGACGAGAGAACGTAGCCATCACGCCAACTCAAGTGCCGGCTCGCCCGGGGTCAGCCGCACCAACTCGCCCGGCCGCTCGCGAGGCAGCGAAGCGATCCGTTCCCTGGAGATCTGCTCCAGGGCAGCCAGTCGTTTCTGGTGGAGTTTGCAGTGCCCGGCCCATTCGGCAACATCCTCGGCGTTCTCGCCGTCATCGAGATGTCCCTTGGAGTACAGAGCGAAGAAGTCGTCGGAGCTGACCCAGTAGCGGCGCTCGAACCGATGCAGCCCCTCCTCGGCAGCACGCAGGTCATCCAGAATGTCGCCAAGAGCGAGACTCGCCATGTGAACACCTCGGAACTGGGGCACCAGCACGAACGAACGGCCTGAGGAGGTTCGTCCCCCAGGCTCCCGGATCGCCTGTGGATGATAGCACGGTTGCCGTTGGCGTGGCAAGAGCGACCCAGCAGCGCGCGATGGCCCCCGCCTCTCACTCCGTCGGTTGCACCTCCATGTCGTCAACATAGAACACCGCGTCCGTGGTGGCCGTACTCACGAAGCCGAGCCACTGCAGGGCGTGGAACTCGTCCCCGGTCCACGCGAGGTCGTTCGTCTGCACCGGGTCCTGGCCGGGCGTCGTCAGCGTCACCGAGTACGTCCTCGGCGCGCCCTTGCCCAACGGGCAGGAAATCTCCACATGCACCCACTCGCCGCAGGGCACGCTGCCAATGGCTTGGCCGCTCGCGGAGACCTGGGCGTCGCCGTTGCGCGCGTCGAACGTCACGCTGGGGCCGATGCACCCGGGGTAGCCGGTGTCGTCCCGGCACTCGGTGTAGAACAGCGCGCCGGGGCGGACCAACACGTCGAAGCTCTGCTGCACAGTGCCGGCGACGAAGTGCGGTCGGTAGAAGAAGTGCGGCTGCCACGCCGGGTCCAGCCCGGTCATGTCAGTTATACCCGCGAAGGTTGGGAACACACCGAAGTCCCGGTGCGACTTCGGCTCCGTCTGGGAGAATACCCTCTGTCCTACGTCTGCTGCACGCCTGCCGGGGAAGTTCCGCGAACTTCCACTTCGGTGTGTTCCCAACCTTCGCGGGTATATCATCGAGACGTTTGTTGGCGTCGCACGGTACGCGCCCAGCCGAGAGAACACCGACCCATGCGAACTTCTGTCTCACTTCTCGCTCTGCTTGCCTTCGTCACACACCCGTCGGTACCGGTCTCGTGCCAGACCGAACGGAACCCTCCGCCCGACCAGCACCCGTGGTGGGACGTTCCCCCGCGGATCGTCGAGATCGGCGACGCCGAGACGGCGCGGAAGCTCAACGCCTCGTGCGTCCTGTGCGGCGCCGCCGACGACCCGACGTGGGGGCTGTTCGGACAGCGGGTGCGCATGGCGGACTCCGGGCCGCGCGTTGAACAAGTCCATGCAGCCGGCATGAAGGCGCTCTGCTGGTTCGAAGCCTTCGGCACGGCCGGGTCGATCTACGTCGCTCAGCCCAAGCGTAGCCCCGATGGCACCTGGGTCAAGCGCCCGACAGACCACACGGTGACGCGCCTCTTTCGCAACCACTGGGGCTGGCAGGGATACGACGGCACCGGCGAGATCCGCTGGATCGGCGTCCACAACTACTTCGATGACGACGACTTCGCCCGGCCGTACACGCGAACTCACCCACGCTACGGCAGCCCGCCCATGACCTACCCGGACGGCACCGTCGCCGCGGGCTACAACGGCTCGGCCGCCGACCCGCGCAACAGCCGAGTCTACGACGCCGGGTGCGCCAAGAACGTGTTTGGGCAGGTGACCTTCGACGCCGACTTCAACGCGGGCGTGAACGAGGTCGTCCCCGCCACCGGCAAGCCGCGGGGACGCGTCGAAGGTCTGGTGAAGATCGGCGACAAGTACGCCAGCTTGCTCTCACCGGGCAAGGACTCGGCCTGTCCCGTGTGGATCGACTGTGCCCGCGCCTCGGTCAAACAGGCGCTGGATGCGGGCATTGACGGGCTGTGGTGCGACAACTTCTCGGCGTGGGACAGCTTCAGTTCGCAGCCGCTGTCGAAGGCGTTCGGCGAGTGGTCGGTAGCAACGTTTCGCGACTACCTGCGAGCGCACTTCGCCGGGCCACAACTCCAAGCCCTGGGCGTCGCCAATGTCGAGCGCTTCGACGTGCGCGCCTACCTTCGCGACAAGTGCCGCGCGGGGGGCGGCAAAGTGGAAAAGGTGGCTGACCAGACGTTGCGGGATCCGTTCGACTCCAGCGGCTCCGCCCTGCGTGACAGGACATGGCGTGACCCGCGGTGGCTGGACGACCCCGTCTGGCGCGCCTACCTGATCCACAAGCGGCAGATCGGCACAAAGGCGCTGGACGCGTACTACCGGGCAATCAAGGAGACGGCCGCTCAGGCCGGGAAGCGGGACTTCCTCATCAGTGGGAACGACATTCCCTGCTTCAGCCTCGGCTGGGTCCGCGGGCAGCTCGACATGGTGAGTACGGAACTCGATTGGGGATGGGGGCTGGCCAGCGGCCGTCGCGGCTTCCTGCCGCCGCCGGCCGGCAGCTTCGTCCCCGTCTACAAGCTGGCCCAAGAGCACGCGAAGAGCCGGTTCGTGAACGTCTGGATGTACGTGCCGGAGGCCCAGCGGGGAAAGCAGAACGTCGCCAACGTGCTCTTCTATCAGGCACTGGCGAACCACACGCTGCCGATGGCGCACCCCGGCAACGACCGGGTGGCGGGAGACGACGCGACGACGGCGGCGTTCTTCGACTTCGTCCGGCAGCTCGCCCCGACACTTGGCGAGCGCACGCCGGTTCAAGAGATCGGCGTGTACTACTCCAGCTCCTCTCAGTTGATGACGTTCACGCCGGGAGGCTTCGTGGACCACAATAACCAGGAGCACATGTTCGCCCACTGGGGCTGGGGAACGGCGCTCTCGTGGCTCCACTACCAGTACCGAGCCGTGCCGGAGTGGAAGCTCACGCGAGAAGCCCTCGCCGGTCTGAAGGTGCTTGTCATTGCCGACTCCGTCGTCTTCCCGCCGGAGGACGTGGGCGTGTTGAGGCAGTGGGTCGAGCCCGGCGGCGGACTAATCGTCACCGCCGATAGCGGCGTGCGTGCCGGCGAACAGGGCAACTTCGAGGGGCTGGCGGTGCCCTCTCTGTCGCCGCTGACGGGCGTCCTCGAGCCGGGCACCCAGTCTGGGCAGGTTGTCCGGGCGGTGGGCGCGGGGCGCGTCGTCTACCTGCCGCGGGCAACCGGGCTCGACTTCTTCAAGGCCGAGGCGGAGCGCGCCAACAAGCTCCCTGCCTTCCGCGAAGCCCTTCGCGCGGCGACCGGCGACGGAACCCACTTCGCCTTGTCGGCCACCGACGGGGTCCCGACGACTGTGGGGCTGACCGTCTACGAAGACGCGCGCGCGAATCGGCTTTTCGTTGACGTCAACAACACCGACCTGGACCTGGCAACCGACCAGGTCACTCCCAGCCCGCCACTGCGCTTCACCGTGAGACTGCCGGAGTTCCTGCGCGGCGCCAACCTGAAGGTGAGCGCCCTCTCCCCTGGGGGAGCGACGAGCACCCCTGCCACGCGCCCCGGCAAGGACGGGCTTGAGGTGGACCTGCCACCGATGCGCCTCTACACCTGCGTCGTCATCGAGCGCGAGAGAGGCTGACCGCCTCGGGGAAAATGGGGTACGATGGTGCGGCGAGGTACGAAGCCTCGGACTGTGCGTAGTGACTGGAGCCTGCCGTGACGCCCTCAATCTCGTCCCGCGACCGGATGCTTGCCGCGCTCGAGTGTCGCGAACCTGACCACGTGCCGTGCAGCTTCATGCTCTTCAACGCGCTGCGGCAGAAGTGCAGCGACCAGTTCAGGTTTGTCGAGCGGCAACTGGCGCTGGGTCTCGATGCGACGGTCGGATTGCCGATCCGGAGCGCGCAGCGGCAGCGCGACCTGTCCGAACAAGGCGACCTCCATGGACTGCCCGTGCGGTGGCAGCCGGAGGTCACGATCCGCGAATGGCGCGAGGAGCACGCAGGTGAACGGTACCCGCTGCTCCACCGAGAGTACGCAACGCCGGCCGGGCGGCTCCACACCTCCGTCAGCAAGACCGACGACTGGACCCACGGCGACCGCGTCCCGCTGTTCGATGACTTCGTGATTCCGCGCGCCCGAGAGCGGCTCGTCACCGGGACCGGCGATCTGCCTGCGCTCCAGCACCTGCTGACGCCACCGACCCAGAACGACGTCGCCACCTTCCGCGAAGGGGCGCAGGCCGGCAAGGCGTTCGCCGCGAAGCACGCTCTGCTGACCGTCGGCGAGTGGGGCGTGGGCTGGGATGCAGCGTGCTGGCTCTGCGGCATCGAGCCGTTGGTGTTGGCCGCCCTCGACAACCCGGAGTTCGTCCAAGCGCTGGTCGAGCTGATCGGTGACTGGAATCGCCGGCGCATGGCGATAGTCCTTGAGGCGGGCGTCGACCTATACCTCCGCCGCGCCTGGTACGAAGGCGCCGACTTCCTCTCACCTCGGCTGTACCGCCGGTTTGTCCTGCCACAGCTCAAGCAGGACGCGGAGCTGGCGCACCAGGCCGGCGCGAAGCTCGCCTGCATCATGACAGCCGGCTACGTGCCGCTGCTGGACTTGCTCCTGGAATCGGGCGTCGACGCGCTGATCGGTCTTGACCCCGTCCAGGATCACCGCGCCGACTTCGCGCTGACCAAGGGGAAGCTGGGCGGCAAGGTGTGTCTGTGGGGCGGAGTCAATGGGTTTGTGACGATGGAGCGCGGCACACCCGCCGAGGTGCGACAGGCGGTCAAGGACGCGGTCACCGTTCTGGCTCCCGGCGGCGGCTTCATCCTGTCGCCGGTGGACAATGTGACGGTGGATACGGAGCGGGTGTGGGAGAACGTGGACGCGCTGATTGAGGAGTGGCGGGCAACGTGGTGAAGGGGACTCACGGCAGAAGCAGAAAGGGACATCTAGGACCCATCGGACCGATCGGACCCGCAGCGCGCACGGCGGCCGCTCTGGTGCTGGCCGCCGCGGCCTGCGTGCGCTGCGCCCCGGTCGCGCCGCAGGCGCTTGCCTCGCGGCACGGCGTTCCCTTCAACGGCTTCAGCACGCACGCCGTCGTCCTCGACGGGAAGGCGTTCGATCTCGACACCTTCACGGTGTCGGCGTGGGTGAAGCTCCACAGCCTGCGGGAGCCGCAGGTCTTTGTGAACCGCGGCACCCGCGCGCAGCTCTTCACCCTGTACCTGTTCAAGGGCAAGGTGCGGATGCTGGTCGAGTACGCGCCCGACAAGTACGCCTATGCCAACGCGGACGCACCGAAGACCGAGGAGTGGACGCATTACCTCGGCACGTACGATGGCACCGTGATCACCGTCTACGCCAACGGCGTCCCGGCGGGCACAGCCAAGGCTCCAGGTCGCCTGCCGCCATCGGAGGCGCCGCTGTACCTGGGCGCCGAAGCGCCGTGGGCGAGCACGCTCGATGGCTGGCTCGACGACGTTCGGACTTGGAGACGGGCACTGGCGGCTGACGAAGCGCGGCGTGTGGCTTTCGGCGGTGAGGTTGCCCCGGCCGATTTGGTCGGGCGCTGGCGGAAGGACACGCTCAGGCAAGGAGAGTGGCGGAACATGGCAGACGAATCGCTGTCGGCGGAGTACCTGGACGACTCGAAGCGTCCGGTCCGGAAAGACGACGGCTACCGCGGAATCTGGTACTACAACCAGCCGTCCAACGACGAGTACGTCTACAAGTACAGCGGCGGGCTGGGGACCTACTGCGCCAAGCACCGGCCATTCGCTATCTACTCCAAGGAAGCCAACAAGACATTCTTCTGCTACGGCGGTACCCCGAAGGGCAAGAACGAGCTGTTGCACATGGTGTCGTACTACGACCACGCCACCGGCATGGTGCCGCGGCCGACCATTCTGTTGAACAAGCACACTGACGATGCCCACGACAACCCGGTGATTTCCCTGGACGCCAACGGGTACGTCTGGGTGTTCTCCAGCTCCCACGGCACTTCGCGGCCGTCCTCCCTCAGTCGCAGCACGAAGCCGTACTCCGTCGAAGAGTTCGAGCACGTGCTGACGACCAACTTCTCGTACACCCAGCCGTGGTGGCTCCCCGGCCGCGGGTTCCTGTTCATCCACACGCGTTACCAAGGCGGGCGCTGCAACTACCAGATGACCAGCCCGGACGGTCGTGAGTGGAGCGAAGGGAAGCTGCTGGCGAAGATCGACGAAGGGCACTACCAGGTCAGCGAACCGTGGAACGGGAAGGTGGGGACGGCCTTCAACTACCACCCGCAAGGAACGGGACTGAACTGGCGGACGAACCTGTACTACATGGAGACGGACGACTTCGGAGAGACTTGGCACAACGCCCAGGGCAAAGCGCTGACGCTGCCCTTGACGGAGGTAGAGAACCCGGCGCTGGTGCACGACTACAAGGCCGACGGACTCAACGTCTACATGAAGGACCTGGCTTTCGACTCGAAGGGCAACCCCCTCATCCTGTGCCTGACCAGCAAGGGATACGAGTCCGGACCGGAGAACGACCCGCGCGTCTGGACAACGGCCCGGTGGACTGGAACCGAATGGGACCTCCAGGGATCGATCCGGTCGGACAACAACTACGACACCGGTTCCCTGTACGTCGAGACGGACACATTCTGGCGGCTCATCGGCCCCACACAACCCGGCCCGCAGCCGTACAACCCGGGGGGCGAAGTGGCGCTGTGGACGAGCGAGGACTTGGGACACACCTGGAAGATGGTCCGGCAACTCACCCACGACAGCGCGTTCAACCACACCTACGTCCGCCGTCCGGTCAACGCCCACCCGGATTTCTACGCCTTCTGGGCCGACGGGCACGCCCGCAAGCCCTCGGAAAGCAGGCTGTACTTCTGCGACAAGACGGGCGAGCATGTGTGGCGACTGCCGCCGGTGATGGAAGAGGAGTTCGCCAGCCCGGAGTTGGTGCGGTGAGGCCGCGACCGGTGCAGGCTGGTGGCTCTGGACCGAACCCTACCGTCGCTTGTCGGCCTCGTTCTGGTCGCGTCGTTCGTAGACCAGCTTCCAGAAGCAGAGGTCGCAGTATTGCTTGCCCTCGAGGCGACGCACCTTGTCCGCTGGAGTTACGCCACCGCACTTGGGGCAAATGAACGGCTCCTGACGGACGGGCGCAGGCATCCGGGCAGCACGCTCTTGGTCGAACACCGCGCGTTGCTCCGGGTGGGACAGCACCTCGAACGCCTGGATGATCTTCTTGAAGTGCGCCGTGGCGTATGCTTTCCGGTGCTCCGGCCACAGGTCGGGGTGCCACGTCCGAAGCTTCTGCCGGTAGGCTTTGGTGATCTCATCCGGGCTGGCATCGGCACTGATCGCGAGAATCTTGTAATGGTCCTGCGTCATGCCCGGGTGCTCTCGCTTCAGCGGGACGCGGGTGCCCGCCCCCGCCGCTGCCGCCGCTTCTCAAACAGCTCCCGGATCGCCGGCAGCACGAACACGTGTTCCATGTTCAGCTTCTGGAGCTCATCGAGGTAGAGACTGACTCGAGCGTCGGTGGGCATAGCCCGGTCCACCAGCAGGACCCAGTTGTCCCGCCAGCGCGCCATGCCGCCCTTGCCGTCGTATTTCCCCTCGCGGATGCTTACGTCCAGCTTCCGGGCCAGTTCTTCGAGATGACCCAGGACTGACTCTTCGTGCATTTGGGCCTGCGTCTGCGCGTTGCTCATGGGCTGCGTTGGGGTCTCCGTCTGTGGCGTAGTGCAAGGGAACTGAGTATAGCACAGTGGTCGGGAACGAGTCAACGACACAGATCGCCACTGGAGCGGACCGCCACCCGCTCCTCCACCCCAGCGGGAGATTGATGACACGCCTACATAGGTGTGTCATCAATCTGGTGGGAGCAGTGCGGAGTCCTGCGCCCTTGGTGTTCGAGGTGTCTCTGCCCGCTCGCAGCTCCGGGTTCACGCGAGCCCTCCCTGCTGTCCCTGCCGTCCCCTATGTCCTTGGTCTCCGTCCACAAACGCCCAGCGGAGGACCCGCCTGAAGGCAACGCTGCGAGCAAACTCGCTCTAAGCGAACAGCTCGTCGACCAATGCCTGCGTCTCGCCCAGCAGAATGTCGAATGCCTCCGGCCCCACAATCGACCACATGCCCAGGTCGACTTCATACCCGCCGACGTCCCACGCCGCCTGGGGCGCTATGTAGCCGAGGTAGTCATTGGCGTAGCCGAGGCAGAGCGCGCCGTGGGGCGGCGCGGGGTGCTGCTTGAGCGCGACGCTGAACTCCGGGAACGGCTCGCCGGGAATCGCGGTCAAGGCAACGCCCCCAAGGCGCACGACCTGTGCCTGCGCAGGGAACGGCCCCACGCCCAGGCAAACTCGCTCCCACGTCTCCTCCGCCGCTTTGAGCGCAGCC
>Ga0210044_10002520_pt1 | contig 27224 bp, 21 predicted proteins | sample CryGey13umfilter_2_FD_183959 | JGI IMG/M metagenome (GOLD analysis project Ga0210044, IMG submission 183959) | Groundwater microbial communities from aquifer in Utah, USA - Crystal Geyser 4/9/14 3 um filter (SPAdes) (version 2) | ecosystem: Environmental > Aquatic > Deep subsurface >... | reverse complement strand
AAAATTTTCAGTTTTATTATAAACTTGTTGTACATCAACAATTACTTCTGGGTTTTCTTCTTTCTTTTTTGCCATTTTTAATACGTCTTAGATATAAAGGTTGCAAAAATAGTTTTTTTAATCAAAAAAATGATGATTTGTATAATTTTATCTTTAAAAGCCAACTTTCACAAGTTCTCGCTCCAAAGTCCACTGGACTTTGTCCGCCCCAAAGAGGAACTTCCCCATCGCACAAAGCCGATTAATCAATAGCATTTAACGGATAACTTTTCTTGTTTAATCCGCTAAGTTTTATTTTTACAAATAGTACATCTATATAAGTTAGGCTTCATACAAAAAAACACATAAACCTTGATAAATGTACCAAAATTTGTATTTTTGGTACGAATTAAGATGATATGGGACAAAACACACCAGATTTGAAACTTTGCTGGCTGGTGCGAATTTAGCGTAGCGTAACTCGTTCCACTCTGTCTTTTTCAATTTCCAATCTTTTCCTAAAACCTTCCATCTCCATCTAACATTCTACCTAAACCACCAAGCACACTTCCTTCTCCTTTGCTTTTTCCACCATAACTTGGTGCAGATGCAATAATTCTATCGGCTAATCGGCTGAAAGGAAGTGATTGAATCCAAACTTTCCCAATACCAGAAAGTTGTGCAAAGAAAACACCTTCCCCACCAAATAAGGTGTTTTTAATGCCCCCCACAAATTTTATGTCGTAGTTTACCGTTTGTGTGAACCCAACAATACAACCCGTGTCCACTTTTAATATTTCACCAGGAACAAGTTCTCTTTCTATGATAGTTCCTCCTGCATGCATAAAAGCCATTCCATCGCCTTCTAATTTTTGCATAATAAATCCTTCACCACCAAAAAAGCCTACGCCTAATTTTTTTTGAAACTCTATTCCTATTTGAACACCTTTTGCGGCACACAAGAAAGCTTCTTTCTGACAAATAATTTTGTTGTTGTACTTAGATAAATCTATCGAAATTATTTTTCCTGGATAGGGAGCTGCAAAAGTAGCATGTCGCTTTACTGCTCCTTGATTGGTATAAGTGGTCATAAACAAACTTTCGCCAGTTAACACTCGTTTTCCTGCCGAGAATAATTTGCTAACAAATCCATTGTTTTTATCACTTCCATCACCAAAAACGGTTGCCATTTCAATGTTTCCATCCATATACATTAAGCTACCTGCTTCAGCAATAACTGTTTCTTGAGGGTCGAGTTCTATTTCAACGCACTGCATGTCGTCTCCATAAATTTTATAATCTAATTCGTGATTATTCATACTATTTTAGTTTAAAGATTGTAAAAAAATAAAATTAAAAATTGTAATTTTCAAAATCAAAATTAACTTGACAAAAATAGAAAATAAAATGAATTTAATCTCTTGGAATGTAAACGGAATAAGAGCAATTGCTCAAAAAGGTTTTTTTAAATTAATTGAACAAATGAATCCAGATGTGCTTTGTTTGCAAGAAACCAAAGCTCAAGATGACCAAGTGCAAGAAGCTTTAGCGGAATTAAAAGGCTATCATATTTATTCTAATTCTGCCGAAAAGAAAGGCTATTCGGGAACAGCTATTTTGACTAAAAAAAAACCGATAAATGTATTTTTTGATATTAACCAAACAGAACATGATAAAGAAGGACGAGTTACTACTGCAGAGTTTGATAATTTTTATTTAGTTACCGTTTATGTACCTAATTCAAAAGCCGATTTATCTCGTTTGGATGATAGGCAGAATTGGGACGCTTGTTTTCTTGCTTTTTTGAAAGGCTTAGAAAGCAAAAAACCGGTGATTGTTTGTGGTGATTTCAATGTTGCTCATAAATCCATTGATTTGGCTCGTCCAAAAGCGAATTACAACAAAAGTGCTGGGTTTATGCAAGAAGAAATTGATGGGATGGATAATTTTATAGAAGCAGGTTTTGTAGATACTTTTCGATATAAATATCCAGAAAAAAGAGATGCCTATTCTTGGTGGAGCTACAGAGGTGGAGCAAGGTTTAAAAACGTGGGCTGGAGAATAGATTATTTTTTAACGAGTAAATCAATACTTGAAAAAATAAAAGAAGCTCGTATTTATCAAGAAATTAATGGTTCTGACCATTGTCCTGTTGGAATTGAGATAGATAATTAAAAAGCATTCTTAATCCACATAATGCTGATTTATCTTAGAACTAAGTTGTCTAAAATAATCTTCACTTAACCATTTTAGATAGTTTTCAGTGCTTTTGCAAATGTTGTAGGAAAAAAGGCGAACACGATATGCAATATCATCTTTTAAAAGACGAGCTAACACACGAGCATCCATAAGGTCTTCACTATTTTCTACACACATATTTTTGTGTTGTTCTATGGATTTATCAAGCACCACTTTTGGTTTTAGTCCTTTTTTCAAGCATTCTTGATATACGGCATCAACATCAAAATGAATGTCTATAGAATTTTTAAATTTTTCTCTTACATCATCGGGCATGGTATATCTAAACTTACGTTCAATTTCTTCATCAGAAAAAATATTACTTAGAAAAAAATCTGGGTTTCTAAAAATTTCATGCCAATCCATTTCTGTATCCCAAGGACCAAAACGAGCTGCATTGTTGCCAAGGTCTAGTACTGTAAATTCTTTTTTGTTGGGTAATACACGGGAACCTCTGCCTATCATTTGATGATAAAGTGTTAACGAGCGGGTAGCTCGATTTAGAATAATGGATTCAACTGTTGGTTCATCAAATCCTGTGGTAAGAATACCTACAGATGTTAAAATTGCATTTGGTGTGTGTTTAAACCAATCTAAAATTTCTCTTCTCTCCTGAGGAGTATTTGTATTATCGAGATGTTTGATGTTGTAACCAATTTTCGTAAAAGTATCGTAAACATTAAGCGAAGTATTTATTCCATTATTAAAAATTAGCGTTTTTTTACCTAAGGATTTTTCTTCATACGCATAAAGTAATTTTTGCAACATGGGATAATCGCTATAAAGTAATTCGGAAGATTTTACAGTATAATCGCCATTGGCTCCAATTTTCAATGCACTTAATCCAACATCATAGCAATAAGTTGTTGCTTTAGCCAAAAAACCTTTTTTGATTAATGAAGAAATCGAATCGCCAACAATCAACTCTTTATAATTTTGAAACATGGGTAAATTAATGTTGGAACTAAGTGGTGTTGCTGTAACTCCCAACACGATGCATTCATTGAAGTTTGGAAATAATTTTCGGAACGAGTTATAATGGGCTTCATCAACAATCACTAAACCAATGTCTTTTAAATCGAGCATATCATCTTTCAAGCGATTATTAAGTGTTTCAACCATAGCAACAAAGCATTGAAAATCATCTTGGTCGGGTAATTCTTTTACTTTGCTATCAATAATTTTGCAATTTACATTAAACTCACCAAGCATTTTTGATGTTTGGTTGCAAAGTTCAATTCTATGCGTTAATACCAATACTTTTTTATTGGAAATGTTGATGTATCGTTTAGCTATTTCAGTAAAAATAACCGTTTTGCCTCCTCCTGTGGGGAGTTGGTAGAGGAGGTTATAGTTGGATGGATTTCTTTCGAGGCAATCGAAAATTTTATTCATTGCCTCTTTTTGATAATCGTATAATTTTTTTCCCGTTGTTCGTTCTAGCTGGTCGGTTTCAATAAATGTCATAAGTCAATAACGGTTGAAAATAGCCTACAAACTTACGCAAAATCATTGGATGATTAGCCTATAAATTGAAGATGAAAGGAAAAATATTGATTTTTAGTTTAATTTTCTGTTACTACTCAGCTGATGTAATTAGAACACAGATAACGCAGATATAGTGGATATACACAGAATTTTTATACTAAAACTTATTTTTTTTCATTTATTTATTTACTAAAACACTCTTAATCAGTATTGTAAGCGTTCTATTGAGTTAAATAGGGCTGAGTAGTAACAATTTTCTTAAATTTTAAACAATTTCATTTACTTTATCCCCAATTTTTTCTTCATTTCAGATGACAATGCATCTTTATGAACCATGAAGTCAATGGTTTTGTATTTCAAGTAAGTTTCAGAAGCATAGAAATACCCACTGGCAAAATTATCCTTGCCCCAAGAGTTTTTAACAATGTAATATTTTGTTCCTTTTTGGTCTTTTACAATGCCTGTAATGTGCATTCCATGGTCATCTTGGGTTTCGTAATTATCAAATGCTTCTTGACGCATTTCTTGTGTAATTTGCTTTTCTTTCACAGGTTCGTCAAACGCATTACTAATTTTTTCAGCACCCGCATCACTAAAGTGTTTGTTGTCTTTTCCTGCAACAGTAATAGTAGCTTCATCTTCAGGAACAATGGCCAAACCATTTTTAAAAGAAAAACCTTTTTCGGAAACATCGCTTCCCCAAGCAACAGAATAACCATTCATTACAGCATCGTTAATTAATTGCTCCATTTCGTTTAATGGCACATTGTAAATATTTTCAGACAACCAGTTGTCAGGTACTTCTAACACAAAAGTTTTATAGAAAGGATGGTGCGTAAATGAGCCAATACTTACATAATCATCCATGTTTAAACCTAAACTTTCGGAATATGTTTTAGGTGTATATTTTTTTCCTTGGTATTCAAATTCGTTGGGTATTTTACCAAAATAGGCATCTAATATTCCTTCAATGGCGGTTTTCCATGCTGAAGTAAGTTTTTTTTGAGGATTTTTAACAACTTCATCAACAGCAGCTTTCAGAATTGCATCTAACTCAGCATGGTTGTGTTTTTCCTCACCGTAATTTAAACCTGCATAAACTTGTTCAGGAACAATACCATATTTTTTCACAATAAAAGGAATGTCGTGAAAAGCACCACCAGCTGAAAAATTGGTTGAGCCATGCATTCTAACATACCTAACTGCTTTTTCATAATATGCATTTCTTACAACAAACATCTCAGAAAGCAATACTGGTTTTTTTCCTTTACGGATAATTTCAGATTCTAAAAAGGAGAGGGAAGAAAAAGACCAACAAGTGCCTGTTCTTCCTTGACTTTGAACATCAAGAGCTTCTATATCTTTTACTTTTATGAAATAATAATGTCCATCTTTTTTGTTTTTTAATGTGTCTGTTTGAGCGATTGAAAAACAAGTAAAAAGAACTATTGATAAGATACTTAATGTTATTTTTTTCATGATAAATAGTTTTAATTTATGATAAATTTAAATATTTTTTTTCCAACAACGCTTACGTTTATGTTGAAGGTGTTCGTAATTTTTCCAGTTTTGAATTACTTTTTGGTTTGTTTCAAAAACTCCTGTCGTTTCCATTTCTGTTACACCAAATTTTTCCATCACTTTGTGTAACTCATAAAACAAAACTGCTGTAACTCCTTTTGCTTGATATTTTGGTAAAATCCCTGTTAACATTAAATCAATTACTTTAGGATGGTTTAATGCTCTTTTGAGATAACACCAACCAAAAGGAAAGATGCTTCCATTCGCTTTTTGCAATCCCTCTGAAAGTGATGGAACACCTAATATGAACGCTATTAGTTGTTGTTCTTCATTGAAAACTAATTTAACAAACTCTGGATTTAACAACAATAAATACCTGTTTACATAATAATCAATCATTTGCTTGTCTAACTGAACTACAAAAGGCAACTCATCAAAAGCTTCGTTTAATATTTCAAACAGTTGAACAGAATATGGTTGAAGTTCTGCTGTTTTTTTAAAGCTTTTTACTGTTAAATTACTTCTTTGCATCACTATTTCAGCACCTCTTTTAGCTTTTTCGGGCATTCCTTCTAGAAATAATCTAAATTCTAGCCAATCAATTTCTTTTTCGTAGCCCAAACGAACCATTTGTTCTTTATAATAAGGCAAATGGTATTCTGATGCTGCGGAAGGCAAATGATCAAATCCTTCAACTAACATTCCTTGATGATCGAGATTGGTAAATCCTAAAGGGCCTTGAACAGAAGTCATGCCTTGTTCTGAAAGCCATTTTTCGGCAGTTTCAAATAATTGTCGAACAACTTCATCATCATTAAAAAATTCGGCACGAGTAAATCTACCTACTTTTTCGCCTGTTTTTTTGTTGTATTGCTCATTAATAATTGCTCCAATTCTGCCTACACATTTGTTGTCTTTGTAGGCTACCCAAAATTTAGCTTTACAAAAACGAAATGCTGGATTAAATTCACTTTTCAGTGCTTTAATTTCGTCTTTTTTAATGGGAGGAACCCAAAATTTATTATTCTTGTATATACTAAATTGCACATTAACGAAATCATTAAAATGTTTCTTTTCAACTACTTCTTTAATTTCAATTTTCATCGTTGTTATATATAGTTTTACTTAACAATGTAGCAAACTCCATTGTTGTTATTAATTCATTTTTTTTAGATTGTCTGTTAAAACAAAATAATCTATTAATTTTTCTAACTCTTTTAATCCTTGAGGTCCTTCGTACCTGTCGATTATTTTTTTATATTTTCCATCTAAACTAACGGCTATAATACAAGAGGGGATGTCGGTTATCTCTTTGTCGTATTTATCCTTAAAGTTAAAGAAATCTATACTATTTATGTAATTTTTTAGTTCGTCCATTGCATCGTTAGAAAGCATTGCTTTATATTTTCCTTCTCGCTCTACAAAATCTCTTCCTTCATAAATTACCATGCCTGTTTCGTAAATAGTTATGGTGTATCCTGGACATTTACCCAAACAAGGTGTGCGTTCCATAGAAATAAAAATAGTTTCTTTTGGGGTTTCTGTTGCTGAGTTGGATTTATTTTCTTTAATAGGTTTATTTTGCTTACAAGCATTTAATGTAAAAAGTAGAAGCAGGAGTATAATTGGTTTCATTTTACAGATTAGAGATTAGTCATTAGTCATTAGTCATTAGAGATTCTTTCACTTCATCCCGTCCCGATAACTTTCGCGGGAGCTTTCGGGATTTCGTTCAGAATGACAATAGCAATCAAATCTTCAAATAACTACATTGTTACATTTTCAAATTATTAAATTGTTACATTAATTATTTCTTTTTTCGCTGTTGTTGTAGTTTCTGAGCGTCTTTCATTCTAGCTTCTAATTTTGCTCCAAACCCTGATTTTTTTCTAACTTTAGTTTTGTTTTCTTGAATTTTTGCTAATAATTTATCTTCATTGATAAACCATTTTTTAATTGCAGCTTGTTGTCCAATAGTTATCATATTGGCTATTAAATAGTAATAACTTAACCCTGAGGCATAACTGTTAAAGAAAAATAACATCATTACCGGCATTAAGTACATCATAATTTTCATTTGAGCTGCCATAGCTCCTTCCATACCTGCTCCTGCAGTCATTTGGCTATTCGCTTTGGTATAGAATATCATAGAAATTGCCATTAGTAGTGTGAAAAGACTTACATGAGCTCCATAAAAAGGAATATCAAAAGGAAGTTCAAGAATTGAGTCATAAGAAGATAAATCTTCAGCCCACAAAAAGCTTTTTTGTCTTAAATCAAAAGTGGCAGGAAAAAATCGGAATAAGGCAAATAAGATAGGCATTTGAATTAGCATAGGAATACAGCCCGCTAAAGGATTTACACCTGTTTTTCGATACAGTGCCATTGTTTCTTGCTGTTTTTTCATGGCATCATTCTTATATTTTTCTGTAAGCTCAGTAATTTCTGGTTTTAACACTTTCATTTTTGCACTACTCAAATATGTTTTCCATGTGATTGGAAAAAGTAGCATTTTAATGATAATTGTTAAAAGAAGAATTACAATTCCGACAGACATATTAAAACCCATTAAAAAGTTAAAGACAGGTCTTACAATTAAATGATTCACCCAGCCAAAAATACCCCAACCGTAATCAATGGATTTATCTAATCCTATACCTATTTCTTTTAGGGTTTCTATCTTATTTGGTCCAAAATAGAACTGCATAGCGAATTTTTCGTTGTTTGTATTCGCAAATGGAATTGTTACTCCTGCCCGCATTTGCTTAATATAATTTCGATTAACTTCATCTTTTATTTGTATGGTTTCTACAAAAGAATTAGGACGTTCAAAAGGAATGTCTTTGGCAATAAGTGTACTGTTAAAGTATTGTTGTTTAAACATTACCCAATCAATGGCTGAAATGAGTTCTTCTTTTTTGTAAGAGCCATAACCAATATAATCAACCTCGTCTTTGTTGTATTTATAGTAAGTAGTGCTGGCCATCTCCTGATTTTTGATGGTTTTTTCTTGGCTTGGTGTAAACATTTCCCATTTCAATAGGGGGGCTTCTAATAAAACATTTTCAAATCCTACTATATTAAAATCGAAATCTACTAAATACGAGTTTCCTGCAAGGGCATAGATATATTCTACATAGCTTTTTTTATCATTGGTGTAAAGTCTAAGGGTTATGTTTTTAGCATCTTGCCCCATTACTTCAAAAGAAGAATTTGTGGTTTCAAAAAATAAATTTTCTGTATTTATTATTCTCAAAGAGTTTCCTCCAGTAGAGCCAGGAATGGCTAATTCTATGTTGAAACGAGAGGAGTCTTTATTAAATAAAATTAAAGGCAACGAATCGTAGGTTACAAATTCTTTTAATTCAACGGAAGTAATTCTTCCACCTTTGTTAGAAATAGTAGCTATTAAATGCTCATTTTCTATTGTAAATGTTTGTTCTTCACCTTGAGCAGCAGAAACAAAAGGGCCAAAGTCTGCCAACAATTGTAAATTTCCTAAAGAATCTTTACTGGAATCAAAAGAATTATTTTCAGTAGCACTATAAGTTGAATCTGCTGAAAGTACGGCACTTTTTTCTTCTATTGTATTGGCAGTTTCAGGAGAGGGAACAGGTTGTTCTGTTTTTTGCTTTTCTAATGCTTCTTTTTGTTTTTTAGCAGCTAATTCTTCAGCTGTTGGTTGAGTTAAATAAGTAAATACTAATAAAATAGCACCTATTAAAACTAAACCTATTATTGAATTTTTATCTAAACCTTTTGCACTCATTTATTTGTTTTTAACTATTTTGTAATTTCTTTTTTGTTTCCAGCAGATAACGCTGATTTTAACTTCGTTTAGCTCCCTTTGGTCGGTTCGCAAAATCTCTAATCTCCAATCTCTAATTTTTATGATACGCACCAGCTGCTTTTATAAATGCTAAAAACAAAGGATGAGGATTTGTTACCGTACTTTTATATTCGGGATGAAATTGAACAGCAACAAACCATGGATGATTTTTCAATTCCATAATTTCAACTAAGTTGTTAGTAGGATTTGTTCCTGTGGCTATCATACCATTTTTCTCAAAATCGTTGAGGTATTTGTTGTTAAATTCATAACGATGACGATGACGTTCACTAATCGTTTCTGTATTGTAAGCTAAATATGCGTTGGAATCTTTTTTAACAACACAAGGATAAGCACCCAAACGCATAGTACCACCTTTGTTGCTTACATTTTTTTGGCTTTCCATCAAATAAATTACAGGATGAGGAGTTTCTAGGTACATTTCTGTAGAGTGAGCATCGGTTAAGCCAAGCACGTTTCTTCCAAACTCAATAACAGCACATTGCATTCCTAAGCAAATACCAAAAAATGGAATCTTATTTTCACGAGCATAGTTTATGGCACTAATTTTACCTTCAATGCCTCGCTCTCCAAAACCTGGAGCTACTAATATTCCATCTAACCCTTGTAATCTTTTTTTTATGTTTTTTTCGTTGATATCTTCTGAATGAATCCAATCAACAATTACTTTTGTATCTAAATGAGCCCCTGCATGAATAAATGATTCCGCAATAGATTTGTACGCATCTTGAAGCTCTGTATATTTTCCAATTAAACCAATTTTTATGGTTTGTTTGGGATTTTTTAGTTTGGTTAAAAACTCTTTCCAAGCAATGAGTTGAGGTTCTTCACCATAGGGTAAATTTAGTTTATCCAACACCACTTTATCTAATTCTTCTTCTAGCATCAACAAAGGCACATCATAAATTGTATCTGCATCCATTGCTTCTATTACTGCTTTTGGTGAGATATTACAAAAAAGAGCTACTTTATCTTTAACTCCTTCAGTTAGTTTATGTTCTGTTCTTAAGGCTAAAATATCGGGTTGAACTCCAGATTCTAATAGTTGTTTTACCGAATGTTGTGTTGGTTTTGTTTTTAATTCTCCAGATGCAGCCAAAAATGGAACAAATGTAAGGTGCAACACAATGCAATCAAAATCGGGTTCCCATTTTAATTGACGCACAGCTTCAATATAGGGAAGGGATTCTATATCACCAACAGTTCCTCCTATTTCGGTAATAACAATGTCATACTCGCCCGTGTTGCCCAATAATTTTATTCTGCGTTTAATTTCATCAGTAATGTGAGGAATAACCTGAACGGTTTTTCCCAAATATGCACCTTCACGTTCCTGATTAATAACATGTTGATAAATTTTTCCTGTGGTTACGTTGTTTGCTTGTGAAGTAGGTACATTTAAATAGCGTTCATAATGACCTAAGTCTAAGTCTGTTTCAGCTCCATCGTCAGTTACAAAACATTCGCCATGTTCATAAGGATTAAGTGTTCCTGGGTCTATGTTTATGTAGGGGTCTAATTTTTGAATTGTAGTAGAATATCCTCTAGCTTGCAATAGTTTAGCCAATGATGCGGCTATAATTCCCTTTCCTAATGAAGAGGCAACTCCTCCCGTAACAAAAACATATTTGGTAGATGATGACATTTTATAAAGCTAAAAAATTAAAGGGACAAAATTAATAATACCTATAGAATATACAAGGAACTAATTCAGTTAAAAAACTAACAATCATTTTATTTTGTTGATAAAGTAAATTCCTATTAAAATGATAAAAATAGCAATCAATTGAATTAAATGAATTGTTTCTCCATCAAAAACACCCCAACCGATTGCAAAAATTGGAATTAAATAGGTTACTGTTGATGCAAAAACAGCAGAGGTATGTTTAATAATGTTGTTGAATATTATAATAGAAATTACGGTTCCAAAAATTGCTAGAATAGTTATGTAAAAAATGGATAAAGATGCATTTGGGTTTGATGTTGTGATGGTAAAAAAATCGGTTGTAAACAGGTATAAAATGGCAGGAATTCCTATAAACAAAAATGATATAGATGTAATTGCAACAGAGTGAACATCTTGTAAATGTTTTTTGATTGTGTTTACACTTATAGCATAGCAAATGGTTGCTGCAACTATAAAAAACGCATAAGAAAGTTGATTATTTGAGAAATCTATACCATTTGAAGCAACCAAAACAACAGCTCCAATTAACCCAATAATTACGCCCAAAGTTTTTTCTTTTTTTATGGTTACTTTAAAAAGTAAAGCCCCTAAAATTAATGTAAAAAATGGAGTGAGTGAATTTAACATTCCAGCTAAAGAACTTGTAAGTTGTGTTTCGGCAATGGTAAATAAAAATGCAGGAATTCCACTTCCAAAAACGCCAACTATAATTAGATGTTTAAAGTTCTTTTTAGGGGTTTTTCGTAAATAATAGATACTAAATGGCAATAAACAGAGGTAAGATATACTAATTCTGAGTGCTGCAACCTCATCATGAGAATAAACTAATAAACCTTTTTTCATTAAAATAAATGAGCTACCCCAAATAAAACCAAGAAGGATTAACATTGCCCATTGTACTATTTTATTGCTTAAATCCATACCTGAAATTTGGCGTGCAATTTCAGTATAAATAGAACAAAATTGATTGAAAAAGGAAAAAAATATTTTAATTGAATTTTATATTTTAATTGGAGCAACTATTTTAGTATATTTACGTCCTATTTCAAACTAAATCTTAATTTAAACTAAATAATATAAACATGAAAAAAATTACAGCACTTACTTTTGGGTTTTTGATAGCCGCTTCAGCTTTTTGTCAATCAGAATTATCGTTAAATGTCTGTGGAAATTCAGATAAAATTGCTTTTTCTAAATTAGAAAACTGTCATTCTATCAATGTTACAGAAGATGGGTATAAGGTTTTTGGATTTAAAGTAAGCTATATTTATGGAGATATGTTAACCGAACATAAATTAGAAAATAGTGAATTAACGGATGAAGTAATTAAAGATATTGCTGCCTACAAACCAGAAAAAATTTATATAGAAAATGCAAATGTTATTGATGTTACTGGTGAAGCTCATACAGCAAAACCATTAATTTTAACTATGGAGTATTAATAAAATTAGTACGATAGCATAAAAAAAGCCTTTTGAATTTTTTTTCAAAAGGCTTTTTTATTATAGTGTCTTGTTCTGAAATAAGTTAACTCAAATTAACAAGTTAAAGTTAATCTTCTTCATCATCGTCAAAATCTTCCTCCTCATCAGCAATGTTTTTTAATTTTTCATCATCGTCATCATCATCTGTTTCAATGTCGTCATCATCACCTTTAATGTCGCTATCTAATGCTCCAAATTCATCATCGTCATCATCATCATCGTCATCATCGTCTTCGTCTTCCACCATTTTAATAGTAGATTTTAGTTTGTCTAAGACAACTAAATAAGAATCTTCTTCATTTATTTTATAAATAATTCCTCTTTCAATTTCTCCTTTGTAGGGGAAATCTACCATTTTAACACCTTCTTCCTCCAACATTTCAATAATTTCTTTTTGAATTTTCTTATCGAAAGTGGATAGTTTTTTTATAGATCTTGCCATAGTTATAATTCATAATTTAATGCAACAATATTATTAATATAAATTGATACAAAAATAAAATAAAATTATTTTTTTAATATTTATGTGTATAAGCTAATAATGTGTTTTTCAGGAGAGAAGCTATGGTCATTGGTCCAACACCTCCCGGAACAGGAGAAATGAATGCACATTTCGGAGCAACTTCGTTGAATTTTACATCACCAATCAGCCTAAAACCTGATTTTTTTGATGCATCATCAATACGATGTATGCCAACATCAATTACAGTTGCTCCATCTTTTACCATGTTGGCTGTTACAAATTCTGGTTTTCCTATTGCCACAATTAATATATCAGCTTGTAAAGTAATTTCTTGTAAATTTTTAGTTCTACTATGCGTAAGGGTTACTGTGCAATTTCCTGGATAGGAATTTCTAGCCATTAACACACTCATAGGTGAACCTACAATATGACTTCTGCCAATTACTACACAGTGTTTTCCTTCAGTCGGAATGTTGTAGTGTTTTAGCATTTCTAAAATACCCATAGGAGTAGCTGGTAAAAATGAAGGCAAATCCAATAGCATTTTCCCAAGTGTTTCGGGGTGAAATCCATCAACATCTTTCAAAGGAGAGATGGCTTGTGTTATTTTTTGCTCGTTGATATGTTTTGGAAGAGGGAGTTGAACAATAAATCCATCTAAATCAGTATCATTGTTTAACTTTCTTATTTCTTCCAACAATTTTTCTTCGGTGGTATTTTCATCTAACTTAACCAATGTACTTTTAAAACCAACAGCTTCGCAGGCTTTTACTTTTGCATTTACATACGTTTTGCTAGCTCCATCATTGCCAACTAAAACTGCTGCTAAATGTGGAGTTTTCATTCCTTTTGCACTATTTAATTTAACTTGTGCGGCAATTTCTTCTTTAATTTTATTGGAAACTTCTATTCCACTTACTATTGTTGGGTTCATAAAGTTACAGATTACAGATTACAAATTTGAGATTTGAGATTGGAAATTGGAAATTAGAAATTACAGATTCCTTCACTTTATTTTATTAAACTTCGTGCCTCAGTTTATAAAATTTCGTTCGGAATGACGTTAACTAACTAACTAACTAACTAACTAACTAACTAACTAACTAACTAACTAACTAACTAACTAACTAACACCTAACTACTAACACCTAATTCTCACCTTTTCATATTAGGCATACTTTTCATCAACTGAGCCATCTTATTTTTATCGCCCATCATTTTCATCATTTTGCTGGTTTGTTCAAATTGTTTGATTAGTTTGTTTACTTCCTGAATGTTAGTTCCACTTCCGTTTGCTATTCTTTTTCTTCGGCTACCATTAATAACCTTTGGTTGAGAGCGTTCTAATGGAGTCATTGATTTTATTATAGCCTCAACACTTTTAAATGCATCATCATCAATATCCAATCCTTTTGTCATTTTACTCATACCAGGCACCATACCTAATAAATCTTTGACATTCCCCATTTTTTTTATTTGACCTATTTGTTCCATAAAGTCATTGAAATCAAATTGGTTTTTAGCTATTTTCTTTTGTAAAGCTCTACTTTTTTCTTCATCATATTGTTCCTGAGCTCTTTCCACAAGGCTTACTACATCTCCCATCCCTAAAATTCTGTCGGCCATTCTTTCTGGATAAAATAATTCCAAGGCATCCATTTTTTCGCCTGTACCTAAAAATTTAATGGGTTTGTTTACTACCGAACGAATTGAAAGTGCTGCTCCACCTCTTGTGTCTCCATCTAGTTTTGTTAAAACAACACCATCGAAATTTAATTTATCATTAAATGCTTTTGCCGTGTTCACAGCATCTTGCCCTGTCATGGAATCAACAACAAATAATATTTCATGGGGTGAAACAGCATCTTTAACTTGCCCAATTTCACTCATCATTTTCTCATCAACAGCCAAACGTCCAGCAGTATCTATAATAACAGTGTTATAGCCTTTTAATTTTGCTTCTGCAATCGCTTTTTTAGCAATGTCAACAGGGCTTTTGTTTTCTTTGTCCGACCAAACGTAAATGCCTATTTGTTCTCCTAAAACATGCAATTGATCTATTGCTGCGGGGCGATATACATCACCAGCAACTAACATTGGGTTTTTTCCTTTTTTTGTTTTTAAATAGTGTGCTAACTTACCAGAAAAAGTAGTTTTACCCGAACCTTGTAGTCCAGCTATTAAAATTACTGTTGGACTTCCTTTAAGGTTAATTTCTTCTTGACCACCACCCATTAATTCTACTAAAGAATCGTGCGTAATTTTCACCATTAATTGATTAGGTGAAAGCGAATTAATTACGTTAGCTCCTAAAGCTTTTTCTTTTACATCATCTGTAAATTGTTTGGCTACCTTATAGCTAACATCGGCATCTAACAATGCTTTTCGAATTTCTTTTACAGTTTCTGCAACATTAATTTCGGTTACTTGCCCCTGTCCTTTAAGTACTTTAAAGGCTCTCTCTAATTTGTCTGATAAACTATTAAACATTGTATATTATTTTTTTATGGTCAAATTTAGTTATTTCTCACAAAGATGCTAAGACGCAAAGAGTTTAAATTATTTTTTTTATATGTTTTTGCGAGACAATTTTAATACCCCTGAGTGGTAATAATTTTTTTAAAACTCTAAAATTGTTTTTTTGATGATACTTACACAATCCATTAATTGTTCTTCATTCATAACCAAAGGAGGGGCAAATCTAATAATATTTCCATGTGTGGGTTTTGCTAACAAACCATTATCACGTAGTTTCATACAAATATCCCAAGCGGTTGAGCTATCTTCAGTATCGTTAATTAAAATAGCATTTAACAATCCTTTTCCTCTAACAGCCTTAACTAAAGCTGATTCTTTGACAAGGTTGTTAATTTCGGTTCTAAAAATTTCTCCTAATCGAAAAGCATTTTCAGCTAATTTTTCTTCTTTTATAACTTCTAGTGCAGCAATAGCAACTTTTGCTGCTAATGGATTTCCTCCAAAAGTAGAGCCGTGCTGTCCTGGTTTTATTACTTCCATAATGGTATTGTTAGCCAGAACGGCAGAAACAGGATAAACTCCGCCAGAGAGTGCTTTTCCTAATATTAAAATATCTGGATGTACATTTTCATAATCACAAGCTAATAGTTTCCCAGTTCGGGCAATGCCCGTTTGCACTTCATCAGCAATAAATAATACATTATTGGCTTCACACAAAGCTTTTGCTTTTCTCAAATATCCATCGGAAGGTACAAAAACACCAGCCTCGCCTTGTATGGGTTCAACCAAAAATCCAGCAATGTTTTTTTGATTTATAGCTTCTTCTAATGCAGTTAAATTATCGTACTCAACACTGATAAAACCACTGGTATAAGGACCAAAATTTTTACGTGCATCTGGGTCGTTAGAAAATGAAATAATGGTTGTTGTTCTTCCATGAAAATTATTTTTACACACAATAATCTGAGCTTCATTTTCTGCAATGCCTTTTTTCTCATAGGCCCATTTTCTGCATAATTTTATGGCTGTTTCCACTGCTTCAGCTCCTGTGTTCATAGGCAATACTTTGTCGAAACCAAAATATTCGGTTACAAATTTTTCATAAAGACCTAATGTGTCATTATAAAATGCACGAGAGGTTAATGTCAATTCTTGAGCTTGTTGAATTAATGCGTTAATAATTTTTGGATGACAATGCCCTTGGTTCACAGCCGAATAAGCAGAAAGAAAGTCATAATATCGCTTTCCATCAACATCCCACACATATACTCCTTCTCCTTTAGATAATACCACAGGAAGTGGATGGTAGTTGTGGGCTCCGTAGTTGTTCTCTAATTCAATTGCTTGTTGTGGTGTAAGTTGGGTTTCCATAGTTGTTGTCATATTTTTTTGCAGTTTTATATTAAAAGAACTCAAAGTTACGGATAAGGACAGTAATTGCAAAATGATTGAGGAAAATAAAATTTGTTTCAGGATAGAAGATGAGGGGTAAATCGTTTTTTGATGCGTTGAAAAAAAAAAAAAAACGAAAGATTTTAATTTTATGTTTTTACTCAGCCACCTATTTTTTTCTTTTTTTGCCACAGAGTACACAGATTATAAATAGCCTGGGCGGTTTATAATCTGTGTAAAAAATCTGAGAAAATTTGTGTAATCTGTGGCATTAAGAGTGGTTGAATTCAAAATCCAAAAGCATATTGAATAATATTCGCCCCCATTTGCAGTGCTTTTAATCTTTTTTCTTCGGAATTGTTATGGATAACGGCATCTTCCCAGCCATCACCTAAATCACATTCATAATCATAAAAACAAACTAATTTTCCTTCGTAAAACAATCCAAAACCTTGTGCTGGTTTGTTGTCATGCTCATGGATTTTTGGTAATCCATTAAAATTATATTTTTGGTGATAAATTGGATGGTTGAAAGGCAATTCTACTAACTCTAATTCAGGAAATACTCTTTTTAATTGAGGTCGGATAAATTTATCTAAGCCATAATTGTCTGAAATATGTAAAAATCCTCCACCAATTAAATAGTTTCTGAGGTTTTGAGCTTCATCGCTAGAAAAAATAATATTTCCATGTCCGGTAAGGTGAACAAAAGGGTAGTTAAAGATTTCTTTACTGCCTATTTCAACAATGGCTTGTTCGGGATTGATGTTGGTTTTTAGATTTTTATTGCAAAAGTTAATTAAATTGGGTAATGATGTTTCTAAATTAGCATACCAATCGCCACCGCCATTGTATTTTGCTAAGGCTATTTGGTAACTATAATTTTGAGCTTTTCCTCTAAATGAAAAAATAGCTACCAATATGAATAGGATATAAAAACGCATTTTATTCATTGATTATTTTTAAAGCAGCACAAGCATAAACCCCAGCCGTTTCGGTGCGGAGTCTGTTTTTACCTAAACTTATCGGGATAAAATTATGTTTTTTTATGGCAATTTCCACTTCTTCTAAACTAAAATCACCTTCTGGTCCAATTAGAAGGATTACATCTTTTCCTAAAGTATAAAGTTCCTTTAAGTGCTGTTGGTTTTCTTCATAACAGTGAGCTATCAATTTTTGCTCAGCATTACATTGATTCAGAAAGTCTTTTAGTTTAACGGCTTCATTAATTTGAGGTAAAAAAGCCCTGCCCGATTGTTTCATAGCGGCAATAGCGGTTTTTAGCAAACGCTCTTTTTTTACTACTTTTCGCTCGGAATTAGAGCAGATAATTGGCGTAATTTCATTGATGCCTATTTCTGTGGTTTTTTCTATAAACCATTCCAGTCTGTCGTTGTTTTTGGTAGGAGCAATGGCAATATGAATAAGGGGTTGTTCTTCTTCTACTTTTGTGAAATTAATGATGTTTACCGTACATTGCTTGCCAACGGATGTAATTTCACACTGAAAAACGATTCCTTTGCCATTAAGTAGCATAATTTTGTTGCCAATAGCTAATCGTAACACACGTGAAATGTGCTTCGACTCCGCTTCATCTAAGGTAAAAGAAGCTTGCTGCTCATCAATATCAGGACAGTAGAAAAAGTTCAAAGTTTGAAGTTTGAGGTTCGAGGTTTGAAGTCCTTCCCACACCCTTAATCCCTAAAGGGAGCCAGCCCACAATACAAATAATGGTGGCTCTCCCCTTTAGGGGTTGGGGGTAGCGTGGGAGAAACAAAATGAAAAAATAAATGTGTTAATTAGTTTAAAGTTTAAAGTTCAAAGTTTGAAGTTCGAGGTTTGAAGTTAAAAAACAACCTTAAACTTCAAACATCAAACCTGCAACCATATTAGTTATTCCCTAAAATTAAAGGTAAACCATCTTTACCACCAACAACCACCACTTTAGTATTTGGTGATTTTGCTAATTCTAACGTAGCTTCAATTCCTTTTTCTTGCAAAATTTTATCCGTTAAAGAAGCACTTAAAATCTGATTGGCTTTGGCTTTACCTTCAGCTTCAATTTTTACTTTTTCGGCTTCTTTTTGAGCTTTTTGCAACTTAAATTCATATTCTAATGATTCTTGTTCTTGTTTTAATTTACTTTCAATAGCTGTTTTAATGGTTGGAGGCAACATAATATCCCTAACCAAAACATCATTTAATTGAACGTATTGTTTGTCTAATATTTTTCGAGTTTCGATATTGATTTCATGTTGAATAACATCTCTTTTAGAAGAGTAAATTTCTTCTGGTGTATATCTTCCAATTACGCTTCTTGTTGCAGAACGTATAGCTGGGCGTACCACTCTTTCTACATAATCAATTCCTTTTTCTTGATATAACGAAGGTAATTTTATAAATTCAGGCTGATGCCATACAGAAACATCTACAGAAATTTCTAATCCGTTAGAAGATAAAACCGCCATTTTTTCCATCACTTGTTGCTGACGTACTTCCATGGTTATCATTTTATTCCAAGGAGCAATGATATGAAAACCTTCTCCATACGTGCGTTCTGTTTCAACTCCATTACTAAAAGTTTTGAAAAGTACACCTGCCTCACCAGCTCCAATAGTTACAGAACTCTTCCATAAAAAAATTAACACGAAAATTCCAATTATTACACTTATTATAATTCGTTTTCCATTTGCCGGGAATTCGGGCATCTCCATTTGTTGATAATCTGCCATAGTATTTTTAGTTTAATTTATAATTTATGCAAACTTACTATAATTTTATAACAATGTTGCTGATAGTTATTTTAACCTTGAAAATGCGAAGACAAAAAGGTGATTATTTATCAGGAATTTAGTAAGTTTACTGTTGTAGTATTACTGTTTTTATTAACAATGTTAAAAAGTTTTTCCTTATTTTTCTTTGTTTAACTGAATTTTTATGCACTTTTAAAGTTCTTAACATGGAACATATAAAATGCCTTTATTTCAAACATCCGTATTAAAAAATTACCTAAAAAGACAAGATGTTGAGCCTGTTGCAAAAGCCTATAAAAAGTTTAGTAAATACTTTCATAATCCGAGCATTCAGCAAAATATTAGAGATAGCAAAGAAGAACAGTTTCAAGAAGGTTTTTTGCGTGAATTGTTTGTTGAAATATTAGGTTATACCTTAAATCCTCAACCCAATTTTAATTTAACTACTGAGCTAAAAAACGAAAAAGGTGCTAAAAAAGCCGATGGAGCAATTTTGCTCGATGGGAACGCTTTGGGTGTTATAGAACTAAAAAGCACCAAAACCAAAGATTTAGAGAGTATCCGCCAACAGGCTTTCGATTACAAAGCCAACCAAACAGGGTGCGTTTATGTTGTTACTTCCAATTTTGAAAAGCTGCGTTTTTACATTAATAATGCGGTAGAATTTGAAGAGTTTGATTTGTTTACGCTTACTCAAAACCAATTTGAGTTGCTCTATTTGTGTTTGCACAAAGACAATTTACTAAGCAATGTTCCGCTAAAAATAAAAGAAGCTTCGGTAAGAGAAGAAGAAGTAATTACCAAAAAGTTTTACAACGACTATTCGTTGTTTAAACGTGAGTTGTTTAGAGATTTGGTAAAACTCAACATGAAAAATGAAGTTTTTAGAAGTGAGTTTAATAGAGAAGATAACGAACGAGCTAACAAAAACATTAAACACAACCTGTTTAAAAAATCTCAAAAACTAATCGACCGCTTTTTGTTTATCTTCTTTGCCGAAGATAGGGATTTATTACCTCCCAACTCTACTTTAAAAATATTAGAGCAATGGAACAAACTAAAAGACTTGGATGCTTACGCACCGCTTTACGATAGGTTTAAACTCTATTTTGGTTATTTAGATACAGGCAGAAAAGGTACAGACAAAGGTGCTGAAATTTTTGCCTACAATGGTGGTTTGTTTAAACCCGACCCCATTTTAGACAGTTTACAAATTAGTGATGAACTGCTGTTTAAACATACCGAAGCCCTTTCTAACTACGATTTTGAAAGCCAAGTTGACGTAAACATACTAGGACATATTTTTGAAAATTCGCTGAACGAAATTGAAAGCGTAAATGCCGAAATTGAAGGGGTTGAGTTTGACAAGCAAAAAACCAAACGAAAAAAAGATGGTGTTTTTTATACGCCCAAATACATAACTAAATACATTGTTGACAATACCGTTGGCAAATTGTGTGAAGAAAAGAAAGCAGAGTTAAACATCATTGACGAAGAATACACCAAAAACCGTAAAGGAAGATCCACAGCCAAACTAAAAGAACTGCGAGACCTGTTAGAAAACTACCGAAATTGGTTGTTGCAAATTACCATTTGCGACCCTGCTTGTGGCTCTGGAGCATTTTTAAACCAAGCGTTAGATTTTTTAATAAAAGAACATCAATACATTACCGAATTACAAACCAGTTTGTTGGGTGGTGGTTTTGTGTTCCCAGATATTGAAAATACCGTATTAGAAAACAATATTTTTGGAGTTGATTTAAACGAAGAAAGTGTTGAAATAGCCAAACTCTCGTTATGGTTACGTACCGCACAACCACGCAGAAAACTAAACGATTTAAGCAGCAATATAAAATGTGGCAATTCTTTAATTGACGACCCAAAAGTTGCAGGAAATAAAGCGTTTAAATGGGAAAATGAGTTTCCACAAATATTTAAAGAAAAAGAGAAAAAACCTTTTCATATTACTTGGGTTACCCATAACTCTCGTACTTCACAACGAATGATAGACCACAAAGTAAAAAAAGGAGATACCTTTTGGTTGGAGGATGAATACGAAGTTGTGGTAGCAGAAACAATTAAAGAAATTGTTGAACAAGATGGGTTGAATGTGATGGCATTTAATAGCTGTAGAGACCATATTCATTTGTTATTGGTTTGTGAGGAAGAAGAAATACCAAATATTATACGAAAGTTGAAAGGAAAATCTTCTCAAAAACTCAAAGAACATTTGCAAATACCCAAAGAGGAACAATTTATACTTTGGGCACAAAAATACAGCACAACTTACATCGAATCAGAAGAACAATTATGGAATACAGTTGAGTATATTCGAAACAATAGAAAAAAGCACGAACTGCATAGTAACAAGGGGTTGCAACCCCTTGTTGATAGTGCAACTATGCAAATGGAATACGAACACGCTTTCCGCACCGAATATAAAGGTGGTTTTGATGTGGTTATTGGAAATCCGCCTTATGTTGACATTAAAGCTCTTGATAATGATTTAGTTAAAGCTTTATTTAATTCTTATAAAACAACTGAAAATAGAATTAATCTATATTCAATATTTATCGAGAAAGCTTATGATTTAGTAAAAGAAAAAGGATTTGTTTCATTTATTAACCCAAATTCAATTTTAGTAAATTCATCTTATAAAAAGATAAGAACATTATTAATAGATGAAATGTCTAAAATTATAAAGTTACCAGATGATGTATTTATTGATGCAAAAGTTGAAACTATAATATTTGAGTTTAGAAAAAACAATATAAATGAATTTATTGATATTCTTGTTTATCCAAAATCGGAAAAAATTGATTTTGTAGATAACACAAGAATACGCACAATTGAAAAGTTAGCATGGAAAGATGATGAAAACCTTAATTTTAATATTTTTCTATCAGCCAATGATGTTAATTTATTGAGTAAAATAAGAAGAAACAACACTGTTGAATTAGGTAAAGTCTCTGATTTTTGTTTAGGGATTACACCTTATGATAAATATCAAGGTCATTCTCCTGAGACTATAAAAAATAGAGAATTTCATTCATTGATTAAAATTGATGATACGTACAAACCTTTAATAACAGGTGAAAATATTTTACGATATAATGTTACAACTGAATCTAAGGAATTTATTAAATATGGTAACTGGTTAGGTGCAATGCGAGAAGAACGATTTTTTACCTCTCCTAGAATAATAGTGAGACAAATTGTATCTGGCAAACCTCCTAGAATTTTTGCAGGTTATACTAAAGAACCATTATATTTTACTCAAATAGGCTTTTCGATTATTCCTTTTAAAGAATTTGAAGTCAAATACATTTTAGCTTTATTAAATTCTAAATTAATTACTTATTATCATAAATATCAATTTCTAGATATTGAAAAGGATTTGTTTCAGAAAATATTAATTGCTAACTGTAAACAATTACCAATAAAAATAATCTCAGCTTCTAACCAACAATTTTTTGTAGATAAAGCAGACTTAATGCTTTCAATTAGCAATGATTTATTACATATTAGTAATAGTTTTTTGCAATTACTTCAAACCAAATTCTCCATAGAAAAACTAACAAAAAAGCTAGGAAACTGGTACGAATTGGAGTATGGAGAGTTTTTAAAGGAATTAGATAAATATAACAAGGGGTTGCAACCCCTTGTTACAATGAAATTATCCGAACAAGCCGAATGGATGCAATACTTTAACGAGCAAAAACAAAAAGCCCAAACCCTAAAAGCCGAAATAGAAAAAACCGATAAGGAAATTGATAAAATGGTTTATGAGCTGTATGGGTTGAGTGAGGAGGAAATCGCCATAGTAGAAAATTTAACTAACTAGAAAATGTTATTTATGGCGATTTGCGAACACAATAAAACAATAAAAATGAGTGAGCAATTTAAAATTGTGAAGAATCCAACTTGGGAAGAATATGTAGAGGAAACAAAAAATCTTTCAACTGATAAATTCATTTATAGAGGGCAATCTAATTTGTTTAAAAATGGTAGTTTTACTCCATGGGGCATTAAATCTTCTTTTAATAGAGAAAATGACCCTAAAAAGTTTAAGTTTAGAAAATTTTTGACTCAACAACTCGAACAAGGATTATTTGAAACTTACTATAGTAATTATGAATTTGTAAAGAATACCAATCTAAATCAATCAGATTTGATTTCAAGGTTGTACTTCTTACAACATTATGGAATTTCAACTTGTTTAATTGATTTTACTTTTGATCCTTTAGTAGCATTATATTTTTCTCTAACTTCTTTAAAAGGTCATAATGTAATGAGAACTGCTAATCCTTCTACTGGTGTTCTGACGATATATCCTGATGATTGTTATGTGTCAATTTATCAAATAAATCATAAATTATTGTGTGAAAAATTAAACATTAATAATTTAGATGAAGCAAATAAAAATTTAACCATAAAATACGACCACTACGCAATAGACTTGAATAGAAAGTTGAAATGGGCACATTTAGCGATAGATTTAGACCCCTTATCTAAGATTAATAACAGTATTAATAACTATAACCTTAAAGAACAAAAAGGGTGTTTCTTATTATTTGATAATCATTATGCACAAGACTATGATTTAATCACTTTCATAGAAAAATATTGTGAAATAAATGATATAATTTTCACAGAACCATTAGTTACTATATACAATATTAAGTATAATAGTTTGTTTCAACGGATGCACATTATTAACAAGCCACGTTACAAAACGGTTTTTAAATTTTTAAAAGAAAATAATTGTACAGGTCAGTATTTATTTAATGATTATCAAGGTTTAAAATATGATTTCAATTTTTTTCATGACCAATAATTTTTTATTTTAGATAAAAAAATGAGCCAAAAGACTTTTAATTTTTATTGTGATGAGAGTTGTCATTTATAAAATGACAAAATGCCATTTATGTTGCTTTCATACAGCAGTGTGGCGTATAATCAAATTAAAAATCACAAAGAACGCATAAAAGCCATTCGAGAAAAACACAAGCTTTATACAGAAATAAAATGGTCAAAAGTTTCTCATTCTTAAGTGAAATTCCTAGCAAATGCTTGTTTTAACTTTTTAAAAGATAAGCCATTAATAATAAAAGACCTGACAGATTTTGGAAACCTGTTAGGTCTGAAAGTTCGTTGTAGGTATTTTAAAACCTTTTTGTTATGTTTTGAACTACAGAATTGGCATTACGCAGAGAAGAATATCAAAAAATATTATCTTTACGCAGTAATTATAAGTTTTGAAAATGAGTAAATTATAAATATGAATAAAAGAGTTAATATGAAAAATGAAATCATATTATATAGACCTGATGAAATTACCGAACATATCGAAGTGAGGCTTGATGATGAAACTGTATGGTTAAATAGAAATCAAATTGCTACACTTTTTGGCAGAGATATTAAAACCATAGGTAAACACATAAACAATGTCTTTTCAGAAGGCGAACTTGTAGAAGGGTCAACTGTCGCAAATTTTGCGACAGTTCAAAATGAAGGAGGTAGAATGGTTGAAAGGCAAGTAGAACATTATAACCTCGATGTCATTATATCAGTAGGTTATAGAGTGAAATCCAAACAAGGTACTCAATTTCGCATTTGGGCTTCACGGGTTTTAAAAGATTACTTGTTGAAAGGTTACGCCATTAACAACCGAATGAACCGAATGGAAGATAGTTTGGAAACCTTAAAAAATAAAGTGAATGAAATAGACTTGCAAATAAACACACACCTCATTCCCCACCAAGGCGTATTTTTTTGACGGACAAGTGTTTGATGCTTATGAGTTGGCATCTAAAATTATACGCTCGGCTGAAAAAAGCATTATATTAATTGATAATTATATGAACGAAAGCACCCTTACGCATTTGTCTAAAAAGAAAAAAAGCGTAAACGTGTTATTGCTTTCCAAAACTATTAGCAAACAACTCATTTTAGATGTACAAAAAGCCAACGAACAATATGGCAACTTTACTACAAAAAACTTTACCCAAAGCCACGACCGTTTTTTAATTATTGATAACCAAGAAGTGTATCATTTAGGAGCATCATTAAAAGATTTAGGTAAAAAATGGTTTGCTTTCTCTAAAATGGATAAAAGTTCAGTAGAAAATATGATGAATAAAGTAAAGAAAGTGATATGAAGTACCTCCGCTGCCGCCAGCGTCCACGCTGGTGGTGTTAAGTAAAATCTTCTTCTGCTTCAAGTCTAGCAAAGCTTACTGTTCCACACTATAGCAGTAGAAAATTTCTAGCATTACAACTACCTTATTATAAAATAAAGACCTGACAGGTTTTGGAAACCTGTCAGGTCTGAAAGTTGGAATTAATAAGAGCATTTAACGCTGTAATATTCTGAGTAAGTCGTTATTCATATAAAACACTTCTCTACCGTCTTCTTTTGCCGAAAGTACGCCTAACTTAATTAGTTCTTTAATGTATTTTGATAAAGTAGTTCTACTTTTCGCACCAGTTACTTCGCCAATCGCTTTTTGCTTAATGTAGGGTTGAGAAAACAGGGTTTGGTTCAACTCATAAGAATACCATTTTAATTTAGGTTTTACATAATTAAAAGTAGCATCCATTTGTTCCAAAATCTCATCTATCATTTGGTTGGTTTGTATAGAAGTATATTGCACGGCATCCATCATATATTCAATCCACTGTTTCCAATCTTTTCGTTGTGTAACAGCAGCCAATGAGTAGTAGTAATCATCTTTATTTTCGATAATGTATTTACTTAAATACAATACAGGATGAGAAATTAATCCCTGACTAACCAAATAAAGCAAATTAATTACCCTGCCTGTTCTTCCGTTCCCATCAGAAAAAGGGTGGATAGCCTCAAATTGATAATGAGCTATTGCCATTTTTAATAAAGGATCCGTTGCCTTATTGTTGTTTAAAAAATCAATTAAGTTTTCTAGTTTTTGTTCTACAATGCCTTCTCCTCTGGGAGGTGTATAAATTACTTCTCCTGGGCGAAACTCACTTTGTCCTCTTTTTATTACCACTTGTGATTGAGGTGGTCTGATTCCCTGGGTAGTGTTCTTTATTTTCTGAAAAACACTAACAATAACATCTTTGTCGATATATCCTTTATCGGTTAAGTTTCGAAATCCTTCCCATAGTGCTTCTCGGTATCTTAATACTTCTTTGGTGGCAGGGTCAGTATTTTGTTCCTTAACAGCATCCGAAACAGCTTTATACAATTCATCTTCTGTTGTAAATATATTTTCTATGGCTGTTGAACTCTGTGCTTCCTGCAATGCTATGGTATTAATAAGCATTGTAGGATTGGGTATTCGTAATATATTCTTATTTAACTCTGCCAATGCACGTGAAGCAATCCCCCATTTTTTTAATATTTCCTTATCAATTATTTCTTCAGGAATGGGAAGGTTAGGCAAATCATTATATGGAGTTTCTCTATCAAACATAATATGTTCATTTTTTAATATTATACCGAAACCAAATAGAATTTCGGAAAATGGATACATTTTGGTTTCGAGTATATCTGAACTGATGGCAAATATATGTTCATTTTTGGACAATAACAAACAATGTGTTCACTTTTTAATAAAAAAATGAACATATTAGAGATTCATGTTCAGTTTTATGATGAAAAGCAACAATAGGTTCAATCTTTTTCTAAAAAGAGGAACTTAACCACCATCCAAACTAGTGGTGTTAAGTGAAATTCCAAGCAAAAGCAGTAGCAATAGAAAAACAAAACCTTTCGGAAAGTTGGTTAAAAACGATGTATATGTTTGGAAAGTAACCTATAAAGATGTGCTGAAAACCTATGGAGAAATGCTTGGAACAGTAACTTTGGTACGATAAAGTAAGCGAATTAAAAGTTGGATGGGTTACT
>Ga0210044_10002518_pt1 | contig 27246 bp, 25 predicted proteins | sample CryGey13umfilter_2_FD_183959 | JGI IMG/M metagenome (GOLD analysis project Ga0210044, IMG submission 183959) | Groundwater microbial communities from aquifer in Utah, USA - Crystal Geyser 4/9/14 3 um filter (SPAdes) (version 2) | ecosystem: Environmental > Aquatic > Deep subsurface >... | reverse complement strand
AAAAAAGCATTTGGTATACAAATCAAACCTGTTACGGCAAAAGCAAATTTCGGTAACTACTCAGCGACAGAAAGAATGAGAGCGAGTTTTGACAGCTTTACAAAAAAGTTTGGCGGAAAAGTTTTTATCGTGTTCGGCATTGACGACAGCATAAAAAACGAAGAAGTAATCGGACAAATCGCAAGTGAAATTAAACGACTCTCAAAATAGCGGACGACAGAGCCACATACCGCCAACAGCGGGTTTAAGAAATGCGGGGTGACGAGGGTAAATCAAGTGTAGTTTTTCAATCAACCTTTTGTGCTGGCAGACAGTTTTGTGCTCCGAAATCCCGCACTTCTCAAGCCCGCAAAACATTATCGGCAACTCTATGACGACACTGCAAACATTCAACAGACAGACTAAACATTAGCAAGTTTCGGGTTTTATAACGACAAACTTCTTACGACCTTTGCTTTATAAAATATGAAGAAAATGACCGAACAACAAAATATCAATTATAAGAGAATTGCAGAAGCAATTGAGTATATAAAGCTAAACTTTAAAGAGCAACCTAATCTTGACGAAGTTGCAAAGAAAGTTCATTTAAGTCCTTTTCATTTTCAGCGTTTGTTTAGCGAATGGGCAGGAACGACACCTAAAAAGTTTTTGCAATACACCAGCATTGAACACGCCAAGAAATTGCTAAAAGACCAACAAGCCACACTTTTCGACACAGCTTTTGAAACAGGACTTTCAGGTACAGGACGACTGCACGACCTTTTCATCAACATTGAAGGAATGACTCCTGCAGAATACAAGAACGGTGCGAAAAACCTTTCTATCAATTACAGTTTTGCCGAAAGCCCTTTTGGAAATCTCATCGTGGCTTCCACATCAAAAGGAGTTTGTTATATGGCTTTTAACGATGATGAAATCAACGCATTGAACGAGCTGAAACAAAAATTTCCTAATGCAACTTTTCAGCGAAAATTAGATTTGATTCAGCAAAATGCTTTGTTCATTTTTCAAAACGATTGGAGCAAATTACCAGAAATAAAATTGCATTTGAAAGGAACGGAATTTCAACTGAAAGTTTGGGAAACCTTGTTGAAAGTTCCAATGGGAAAACTTTCCACCTACGGAAACATTGCCGAAAAAATCGGCAATGCAAAAGCTTCTAGAGCCGTTGGCACGGCTATCGGAAGCAATCCTGTTGCGTTTCTCATTCCTTGCCATCGTGTTATTCAGTCATCGGGTAACATTGGCGGATATATGTGGGGAAACACCCGAAAAACTGCAATCATTGGTTGGGAAAGTGCGAAAACTGCCTCATTGGAAATGTAGCAAGTTTCGGGTTTTCTGTTATCCAAATGATACGGAATTTTACATTAAAATAATTGAAAGATGAAAACATTTGTTTTAATACACGGCTCGTATCACGGTGCTTGGAATTGGCACAAGGTTGTTCCAATTCTTGAAAAAAACGGACACAAAGCAATAAGTTTAGATATGCCCGGACACGGAATAGATAAACAAAAATTACATACCGTAACTTTTAATGATTGTGTAAACAAAATCGCAACCGCCCTTAACAATGTGAAAGGCAAAGTAATTTTATTGGCACATAGCAGAAATGGAATTGTAATATCGCAAGTAGCGGAGCAATGTCCCGAGAAAATAGAAAAGCTAATTTATCTTGCTTCATATCTCGTTCCTAACGGAAAATCAATGATGGATTATGCTCTTTTAGATACGGAATCATTAGTAATGCAAAATGTAGTTCCGAAAATTGATATAAAGCGAGCGATTCAATTGAATAGAAATTTCATAGGTTTTAAAAAACATCTCTTCAGTTATTTGTTGCCTACAAAATTGAAAACGCACAAATTAAGTCCGCACATTTTCAAAAAAGCATTGTATCACGACTGCCCGGATGAAATTACAGAATTGGCAAATGTATTGTTATCTCCTGAACCCAATTTAGGTGGCTTTGAAAAACTACAACTATCCGAAAATGGTTACGGAAAAATCCCTAGAATTTATATTGAATGTTTGCAGGATAGAGCCGTAACACTTGCCCTTCAGCGAAAGATGCAAAATGATTCGCCCTGCGAAAAAGTATATCAAATAGATACAAGTCATTCACCATTTTTCAGCAAACCGCAAGAATTGTGTGAGATTTTATTGGACATAGCAAAATTATAAAATGAAAGTCTTGACATCTATTGATTGGAACTCTGTATCCGAGAAAATGCACGCAAAAGGTTTTGCAATCATTCCAAACATTCTGACAGACGAAGAATGTAGCGAACTGATACAAAATTACGACAATTCAAACGCATACAGAAAAAAGGTAGTAATGGAACGCTACCGTTTTGGATTGGGCGAATACAAGTATTTCAACTATCCGTTACCCGAACTTATTCAGCAAATCAGAACTGAAATTTATCCGCACCTTGTGCTGATTGCAAATCTTTGGTTCAAGGCGTTGAACATTGACAGACAATTTCCGAAAACACATCAGGAATTGTTGCAGCAATGCCAAGAAAATAATCAGCAAAAAGCAACGGTTTTAATTTTGAAATACGGCAAAGGCGGACACAATACGCTACATCAAGATTTATACGGAGATATTTACTTCCCAATACAAACCGTTTTGTTTTTGAACGAACCTGACAAAGATTTTACAGGCGGAGAATTTGTTCTGACACAACAAATACCGAGAGCACAATCCAAAGCCATTGTGCTGAAACCAAAGAAAGGCGATTTGTTGATTTTTACAACCAACTTCAAACCCGAAAAAGGAACGAAAGGTTATTACCGGGTAAATATGAAACACGGTGTTAGTGAAATCCACAGCGGAGAACGCTACACTTTGGGCATTATTTTTCACGATGCCATAAGTTAGCAATGATAAGGCACAGCGAAATATCGGCCAGCGATTTGCATTACAAACTCAAACAGGGGGAAATTTATTTTGGTGGAAACCGTAAACTAAAAATTTATGGAACTTTGTCTTGTTCTTCGGGCAAGAAAATGAAAAGGGGAAACAGGATTTTCTTTTCATCGGAAAAAGAAGCCGTTGAAAACGGTTTCCGTCCTTGCGGACATTGTATGAAAGACGAATATAAAAAGTGGAAGAATGGATTTATTTGAGAACTGCATAGACAAAACAAAAAATTGGTTGCCAAAAGACGGAACAGTAAATTATTACGGCAAATTATTCAACCGACAACAAGCCGACAATTATTTGGGAAAGTTGCTCAACACTATTGAATGGCGAAATGATGAAGCAATTATTTATGGGAAATTCAAAGTGAAGAAAGCAGCCGTGAGCGTTCTTCGTGAGCAAGTGATCGTGAGCCATGCTGGGCATGATGGCGCCATCAAACCTATAACATCACCTACGCCCAAGAGCAAGTTCTAGCTTCGGATTAAAGTTTTATTTAAGGAAACTATGTTTATATTTAGAGAACATTTAATAGAATCAGTTGCTCCTTGGCGTAGCTGAAAAATGTTATCGGCAATTTTAAAAAACGACACGACTATTTTTCATCGGCAAAAAAATTGTAACTTTAACAACTAGAAAAAATAAAAATGAACGACACGACACTTTTAGAACGGACAGACCTCTCAACTATTCCTATTGACTACTCTTGGTCATTTTCCGACAAGTCAATCAAAGACACTTCCTACATTACTCACGGTTACTATACTTATCCCGCAAAGTTTATCCCGCAACTTGCATCACGACTGATAAAAGAACACAGTAACGAGAACGACATCGTCATTGACACATTTTTAGGAAGCGGGACAACTGTTGTAGAAGCAATTGTTAATAACAGAATTGGAATTGGGACAGACATAAACGACATTGCATATTTAATTGCAAAAGTCAAGACAACTCCAATTAAGACAGCGGAACTTTTGCAAGAGTTCAGTAAAGTTGAGTTTGATTTACAAAACAGATTAAACGGACAATATGATTACTTTCTGAAAAAAGCAGAAACTATTTTACCACGCAATGAAAGAATTGATTACTGGTTTTTGCCACAGCAAAAAGAAAAACTATCCATCATCTTTGCAAGAATTTTAGAAATAAAAAATAATGACATCAAAGATTTTTTTCTAATTGCCTTTGCACAAATTCTAAAATCTTGTTCAATCTGGCTGCAAAAAAGTGTAAAGCCGACACGAGACCAACAAAAAAAAATTTACGAACCTCTGACTTTATTTATCAATCAGTCGAAGAAAATGATTAAGAGACATTTAGAGTTTGATAAAATTCTAAATCCAAAAATAAAACAGAACATTGACAAATTCCGAGTTGTAAAATGCGGTGACTCACGCAACCAACCTTGCGAAAAAAATAAAGCAACGCTAATTGTTACAAGTCCTCCCTATGTTACTTCGTACGAATATGCCGACCTTCATCAGTTGCCCTCATTGTGGTTTGGGTATTTAAGCAAGTTAGCAGAATTCAGAAAAAAATTTATCGGCAGTGCTTACACAGACAGAGAAAAAATTGATTTAAAAAGTTCTTTGGCAGAGAAAATTGTTTTACAATTAGGAGAGAATAAAAAAGGCAGAGAAGTAAAAAATTATTTTGCTGATTTGCTGGAAACATTTGTTGAAATGAAAAGGGTTTTAAAAAAAGGTGGTAGGGCTTGCATTGTCATTGGCAATACGCAATTTCAAGGAGTAAATATTTTGAATGCAGAAGTTTTCCAAGAACAATTTGAAAATATCGGCTTCAAAACACACGATGTTATTCACAGAGAAATTCCCTCTAAAATGTTGCCATCAACAAGAGACAACGAAACGGGACAGTTTGTAAAAGCGAATGATAAAAATCTAAAATTGGCTTATCCGACAGAATATATTTTAATAATGGAAAAAATATGAAAAATATGTTAAGTAAAATAGAAAATAAAATGTTCATTCAATTATCATCTTGTTTTGACGATACTAATATTTGTGCTTTTACAGCAAGCCAGTATTTAGAGGCAATTGAACGACCTTATGGTAATTGCTATTATGAAGTTAGTAGTATCAAAGAGGCAATAATTCTATGCGAAGAATTTAGAAAATATTTTAATTTAGATGGTTCTAATTGGTCAGGTGGTAGAATTGTTGATAATGAAATGAAATTCATAGCAAAAGTATCTTACAACGGGACAGTTTGTAAAAGCGAATGATAAAAATCTAAAATTGGCTTATCCGACAGAATATATTTTAATAATGGAAAAATTATGACAATCAAAGACCTCATTGCATTATACGAAAAGAAGAAAGAGAAATTTGGAAAAGAAGCATATCGGCACATCTCAAATCTTTTGCGAGAAGCAAAAGCACAACACAAAAAAGATTTTCAAGGAGACGACCACGAACAATCTTGGAGAGCATTCAAAGGAAAAAATCTTGAAAAGTTAATTGAGTTTATAATCGTTGATGAAGTTAGAAGTTTAGGGCTTGAAGTTGTGAATGGAAATTCTCTTGAAAGAACAAACGGAGAAAATCTTTCAAAAGAAATGGGATTAGTAAAAAGAAATTTACTTATTGACTATGGTAAGTTTGGTTCTCACCTTCCTGATGTTGATATTATTATTTTCAATCCAAAAGACAGTAAAATTGTTGCTGTGCTTTCAAGCAAAGTAACTTTGAGAGAAAGAATTGCACAAACTGGTTATTGGAAAATCAAACTTGCTTCGGATGAAGTTACCAAGCATATTAAAGTTTATTTCGTTACTCCTGATGAAGACGGAACCCTAACAATAAAAACTCCAACAAAGAAAGGTAGAGCAATAGTTGAAATTGATTTAGACGGCAGTTGTGTTTTGAGTGAAACCAACATTGAAGAAAGCGGGAAAGTAAAAATGTTTGATAAATTTATTGACGACTTAAAAAAACTAATCAGATGAAATACTTATTGTTTATTTCTTTTAATAGCGGTTTAAAGCACAATGCTGTTTATGAAAACCTTGCTATACTTCACGAAAGTATTTTACAATTAATTGATGAAGAAAATTTAAAACTTGAGATGGAAAAAATCCCATCAGTTTCTGAATTAGAAAAACATTTTCAAAACGAGGAAGATTTCTATAAACAATTTTCAAATGGAACTTGGTTACATTTACAAGAATTAAGTAAAAGAAATTATATTGCAGAATCTAAAAAAGAATTCGTTTTGTAAATGAAAAAAGAAATGGAGCTCGTTTTAGAATCAACTACTCTTTGGGATTTTCCTACACAGAATTACGGAAACACACCACACGGCAACAATAAATACAACGGAGTAACCCCTGCTTTTGTAATCTGGAATTTATTGCAACGCTATACAAAAGAAAATGATTTGGTTGTTGACCCGATGTGCGGTAGCGGGACAACTATTGATGTGGCAAAAGAATTGAAACGAAAAGTTATCGGCTACGACATTAATATTGTGCGACCAGACATAATAAAAAATGACGCAAGAAAAATCCCGCTTAATGACGACAGCGTTGATTTCGTTTTCATAGACAGTCCCTATTCCGACAACATAAAATATTCCAACGACAAAAACTGCATCGGTAAAATTTCTTGCGAGCAGACAGAATTTTATGACGAACTTGAAAAAGTTGCAAAAGAAATTCACAGAATTTTAAGACCAAATAAAGTAGTAGCGTGGCTCATTGGCGACCAATGGATAAAAAAGAAATTTACCCCGACTGGATTTTTGCTTTACCAACGACTTGAAAAATATTTTGAGCCAATAGACACTATTTGCGTAACACGACACAATCAAACTTCTAACACTGGACTGTGGCATCACAGAGCAAGACAATTTAACTTTTACTTGAGAGGGTTCAAACATTTATTCATAATGCGGCGAAAATAAACGATATTACAGTTGCACATAAAAATAACTAACTTTGAAAAAAATAAAAGAAAATGAAACACAGATTACTTATAGTTTTTGGTGAGGAGCATTGTAAAATTGTGAATACAAATGACACCAAACAATTTAATCAAATCAAAGAGGAAATTCACATTTACGAATTTCAGACAGTTGAAGAAATGGAGGCTGACGAGCAAACAGAAAGTTTCGTGCATTTAATTTACATTTGTAGCGGGGACAGTGACGAGCATTTAATCCGCCACTTCTTAAACCCGCAAACCGTTGGCGAAAATGCCGATGTCTAATTGCTGACTACTAAAACATAGGAAAATAAATGAGTGATGAAATTACTGGTGCTGATGCTGGATTATCCGGGGATGACCAAATAATGGCATTGCTCAAACAAAAGCCAATGCTTCGCAAAGCCAAAAGAGCCTTCATTTTGCCGACACACCCAAGCCCACCCACCACCCATATACAAAAACATTAAAATAAAGTGAAATCAATATCCAATGTTGACAGTAGTCCGTTGTATGACTGTCCACATAGTCATAGTTTTGCAACATTGATATTAAGAAAAAATTTGGCAAGAATTTAAAACATCTCAGGTTAGAAAAAGGAATTTCTCAGCAATCACTTGCATTATCAGCAGATTTAGACAGAACATATATTCCAAGCATCGAAAAAGGTGAAAGGAATGTATCTATTACTGTTGTTGAAAAATTAGCTAATGCTCTTAATGTCAGTATTTCGGAATTCTTTAAAGACTAACAAATATGGACATATTAAGAAATTACATCAAAAACAAATTTGGAATTGATGAACCAAAATTTTTAGAAGTTTTAAAAATGAGCCCTGGTGCAGAAGGCTACTTATTAGGTTCTTTAGGAGAGCTTCTATTTAAGGAATATGTTGAATCATTAGGATATGAAGCCTTTAGGATTAAAGAAAAACCAGAAGGCGGTAATAATGCTAAAAGTGAAGATGCTCGTGGAGACTTTTATATAAGGAAAAAAGGGAATAAAAAAGACGAATGGTTTGTAGTTGAATGCAAAGGAGTAAAATCAAATTCCGAAAAGAGAAGTGGTTTGACTAAACCATCATCTTGCCTTACTTTGCTCACAAAACACATTGTCGATAGAGATGAACATGTTAAGAGTATTTTCAAATCTGGTTTAAATGCTTATAATAAAGCAAAAGAAGACTGGGAAAAGAAAAATAAAGGAGCTTTTCCAAAATTCACTTGGAGCAAAAAAAATCCTGGTGCTGGAGTTCCTGATTTAACAAGTCTTTGGAAAAGTAAAGCTGAGATAAAGAAATGGTTGGATAGTTTTTCAAATAAAGATTTTTCTGAAAATGCCTATTGGGATTTAACAGCACCAATAAGATTGCTTCAAACGCACATGCCTTCCACAAGAATTGACCCGATTACAAACATTAAAAGTACTGGTCCTTTAGTTTCGGAGTTTAATATTTTATGTGTTGACCTATTTCTTAAAACAGGTAAGCATGAATTCGTTTTTGTTAATAGCAAGCAATTAAATCCGCAAGGAAAGTCGCCTAATCATTTACAACAAAACTATACAATTGACATTTTGACTAAAAAAGACGGTTATAAAAGGCATAAACTACTTGAGCCATGGTATGATAATCTTGAGAAATGCATAAATGAAACTAAACCAAGAAAACTTGATAAAAGTCAGTTAGACGGAAGATAATTTTGGTTATTACACAAATGTGTGTTATCTTTGCCACAAATGTGTAAAAATATGAATTCATTATTTGACATCCAGCTTTCAAAAGAAGATAATCTTCTAAAAAGATTTGAAGAAATTCACGACTATATTTATGCAAATGATGGTTTGTCTCCTCAGCAAACCTTAGAAGAGTTTGTAAAAATATTGTTCATTAAAATATTCGATGAAAACGAGAATAGTAACAAGTTTACAATTTCTGCTGAAGAGTGGAATCTTCTCAAATCTGGTAAAACAAATCCATCATTAGCTGAAAGAATTTCTAACCTGTTTGAACTTACCAAGCAAGCATATACAGACATTTTTGATAGTGATGATAGAATTAAACTAACCCCAATTGCATTAGGTTTTACGGTAAACAAACTTCAAAGTATCTCCTTATTAAGTTCATCGCAAGATGCAAAAGGATTAGCTTTTCAAAAATTTCTTTCTCATCACGAAAAAGATGGTAGGGGGCAATTTTTTACACCTGAACCTGTAATTGATTTTTGTGTTGAAATGATGCAACCAAAACCAAATGAAACAATAATTGACCCAGCCTGCGGTAGTGGTGGCTTTTTAATGTCAGCTTTAAAATATCTCCAAAGGAACAATAACGAACTTAATACCTCTGAATCTGTTTCAAATCATCTTTTTGGTTTAGACATTAACAAAAGTATTGCAAGAATTGCCAAAATGAAATTACTATTGGAATCCAATGGTAAAACAAATGTTCTTTGCACAAATTCATTGGAAGACTTGGACAGTATTAAACTTTCCGTTTCTCAAAAGGATGGTTTTGATATTGTACTTACTAATCCACCATTTGGTGCGAAAATCACTAATACTTCAACACTTTCAAAATTCGATTTAGGGCATAAATGGTCGAATTTTGATAAAGATTATCACAAAACAAAAGTCGTATATCCAAATCAAAATGCTGAAATATTGTTTATCGAAAGATGTATTCAGCTTTTAAAAGAAAGTGGTAGAATGGCGATTGTATTGCCAAATGGGAATTTTGAAAATCCTTCTTTAGAATATTTGCGATACTACATAAAATTAAAAGCAAAAATCTTAGCGATTGTCCACCTTCCGCAAGAAACTTTTATTCCTTTTGGTACAGGAGTAAAAACATCACTTTTATTTTTAGAAAAAGACACACCGAATATTAATAAACAATATCCGATTTTTTTTGGTAGAGTAACTAAGTTAGGTTATCAAGGTAATAAAAATGGCACTCCGTTGTATCAAAAGGACAAATATGGTCAAACATTAAAAGACTCATCGGGTCAACCAATATTAGAAGAAGATTTCAGTGTAATTGTGGCAGAATACAAAAAATTCCAAAATGGAATTGTTATTGAAAGTGATAATGCATTTTCAATTAATTACAATGAATTAAACGGCAGATTCGACTTTGATTTTTATTCGCCTGAAAACAGAAAAATGTTTTCAAATTTGGACAATGTTAAAACTGTTCGCTTGGGTGATATTTGTGATATTGTAAAAGTAAAAAGTAAAAAACTTAAAGACCAAAACTCGACAGTTGAATATGTTGAACTTTCAGACATCAATACTCATTCATATGAAATTATTAATTCAACGACCTATCAAGTTCATGAATTACCAAGCAGGGCAAGTTATGAATTGCAGGAAGGAGATATTATTACTGCAATTGCAGGTAATTCAATTGGAACAAGAAAACATGCTACGGCATTAGTAACAAAAGATTTTGAAGGTAATATTTGTACTAATGGATTTCGAGTTTTAAGAAATTTTAAAATAGACAGCTATTATTTGCTATACTTCCTTAAATCTGAAGTGTTTTTGAAACAAATGTTTATGTATCGGACAGGTGCAGCAATACCAAATGTTTCAGACAACGACTTATTAAACATTGTTATTCATGTCCCTGAACAAAAGATTATTGATGAAATAAGTAATAAAATGAAACATGCGTTTGAGTTGAGACAGGAATCCAAAAAACAAATTGAAAGTATAAATTTAGAACTTGTTTAACCCAACGCTTCGTAGTCAAGCACATTGCCAAAGCCGCAACGATCCAACGCTACAACCAAAACTTTGTCAAAGAGCTTGCAAACCCAATGCACAACCAGCTGACAAATAGGACGAAAGAAGAACACCGAACCGATAACAGCACCTACAAGAAATTGGCGGTTCAGTGGTTAAATGAAGCTTTGTGCTTCGTATCAAGTTCATTGCTGGCAGACAGTTTTGTGCTTCGAATTGCCAAACGACACCATACACATAACAGTTATTCTTTAATTGTAAATCTAAACTGTAGTTGTTTGCTTCTGCCAAATAATAGCTCCCATATAATCAAAGCCAATACTCTCACAGAATTTTATTATTTCTGTGCATATCGAAATAACTTTATAGCGCCCATAGTAAACTGAGCGGACAAATTGGTCCCCTATGTTTATACATAAACAGCAGCCATTATCAAGAACTCTATAGCACTATTTCCAAACAATATTTAAATTGTTAATGTAAGTCTCATAATTTTCATGATAACCAATTTGATTTCTTGTACTATAGTCTTTTAATTGCCAATATGGTGGCGAAGTGATTACTAGATTAACTGAAGCATCTTGAATCAAGTTCATCTGGCAACTATCACCAATTATTATTTTATGTGTTGTCTTCAATTTGATTTGTTTATACTAAAATTTTATAAACCCAGATTTTCCATTGGAAAATCTGCCCTTTTGGCCGACAATTTGTAAGTAAATAAAGATCATATACTTAGTTATATAAAAATCTCGGAATTCGTTATTTGAGTAATATGTTTTTCTTACAAATTGCCAGGGGTTAACCCCGCTATATAAAATGTTTTTATAAAACATTTTATGAGCGGCCTTCGGCAAAAAATTCATTTCCAATGAATTTTTTGGGATAAATTAATAACATTTTCCTATCGAAATTGGTATTAATTTAATTTGGTTGACAATTCAAAATTAAAATAATTTTAAAAAATAAAATAAAAAATTAACACTCTTCAATTTGTTGGTTTATTTTATTTTTTCTTAAACACCAACCTCCCTTTCAAGCCTAATTCTACAATAATGGTGTCTCCATCATAAAAATTACCGGCGAGTAATTCCTGTGAGAGTGGATTTGTAAGGTGTTTTTGAATTGTACGCTTAAGAGGTCTCGCTCCAAAGGTTACATCATAGCCCAATTTTGCCAGCCAGTCTTTTGCTTCGTTATTCACATCAAGTGTAATTTGTTTTTGTACAAGTATATTTTGCAAATTCTTTAATTGTATATCAACAATTTTTCTTATCTCTTTTTTGGTTAGCGGTTTAAATAGAACAACTTCGTCAATTCTGTTTAAAAATTCAGGACGGATGGTTTTTCTTAATAGATGAGTTAATTCTTGTCTTAAATTATTTACAACATCCTCAAATTTATCGTCAGTAACTATTTGTAGTTTTTCCTGAATTAAATTTGAACCGAGATTGGATGTCATAATAATTATTGTGTTTTTAAAGTTCACGGTTCTGCCCTGGTTATCGGTTAATCTTCCATCATCTAGAACCTGCAGAAGGACATTAAAAACATCAGAGTGTGCTTTTTCAATTTCATCCAGCAGCACAACGGAATAAGGTCTTCTTCTTACTGCTTCGGTTAATTGTCCGCCTTCTTCGTAGCCTACATATCCCGGAGGCGCCCCGATAAGTCTGGACACTGAAAATTTTTCCATATATTCAGACATATCAATTCGTATCATTGCTTTTTCGTTGTCAAACAAAAACTCAGCTAACGCTCTTGCAAGTTCTGTTTTCCCGACACCTGTAGTACCTAAAAAAATAAAAGAACCGATAGGTCTGTTTACATCCTGTAATCCTGTTCTCGATCTTCTAATTGCATTTGCAATTGCAAACACTGCATCATTCTGCCCAATAATTCTTTTGTGAAGTTCGTCTTCAAGTTTTAATAATTTAGATTTTTCACTCTCAAGCATTTTACTTACAGGTATTCCTGTCCACTTTGCAACTACTTCTGCAATATCCTCAGCATCCACTTCTTCTTTAAGCATCTTTTTATCTTTCTGAATTTTTAGAAGGCGTTCGGTTTCAGATTTAAGATTTTTTTCAAACTCTGTAATTTTACCATATCTTATTTCGGCAACCTTGCCTAAATTACCCTCCCTTTCATATTTATCAGCTTCGGTTTTTGCGTTTTCAATCTCGTATTTCATTTTTCTGATGTTTTGTATCTTTTCCTTTTCGAGAATCCAATGCATCTTTAATTCGTTTCGCTGTTCTTCGTATCTGCCTAATTCTTTTGAAATATCTTTTAATCTTTTTTTAGATGCTTCATCTTTTTCTTTTTTTAATGCTTCCCTTTCTATTTCTAATTTTTGAATTGTTCTTTCAATTGTATCCAACTCTTCAGGCATTGAATCAATTTCAATTCTTAATTTAGAAGCGGCTTCGTCCACAAGGTCAATTGCTTTGTCGGGTAAAAATCTGTCGGCTATATATCTTTCGGAAAGATGTGAAGCTGCAATTATAGCACCGTCAGTAATTCTTACACCGTGATGCACTTCGTATCTTTCTTTTAATCCTCTTAAGATAGAAATTGTGTCTTCTTCTGAAGGTTCGTTTATCATTACCGGTTGAAATCTTCTTTCGAGTGCGGCATCTTTTTCAATATGTTTTTTATATTCGTCGAGTGTGGTTGCACCAATTGCATGAAGTTCTCCTCTTGCAAGAGCTGGTTTTAAAATATTTGCTGCATCCATTGAACCGGAAACTGCACCGGCACCGACAAGTGTGTGAAGTTCATCAATAAATAAAATTATTTCTCCGTTTGATGTTTGAACTTCTTTTAATACCGCTTTCATTCTTTCTTCAAATTGTCCGCGGAATTGAGTGCCGGCAACAAGAGATCCAATATCAAGAGCAACAATTTGTTTTGTCTTTAAATTTTCAGGTACATCACCTGAAATAATTCTGTGAGCCAGTCCTTCTGCAATAGCTGTTTTACCAACTCCTGGTTCACCTATTAACACGGGATTGTTTTTTGTTCTTCTTGAAAGCACCTGCAGAACTCTTCTTATTTCTTCATCTCTGCCTATAACGGGATCAAGCTTTCCATGTGTTGCAGCTTCGTTTAAATTTCTTCCGTATTTTTCTAATGCTTTGTATGTGTCCTCGGGATTCTGTGAAGTAACTCGTTGAATTCCCCTTACATCCTTTAGAGCACTCAAAATTATATTTCTTGAAACACCGTTGTCTCTTAATAATTGTCCCGCTTTTCCTTTTTCATCCGATAAAGCAAGCAAAATGTGTTCGTTTGAAACATATTCATCTTTTAGTGATCTTGCTTCTTCTGCGGCAGAATCAAAAAGTTTTGATGTTGAATTTGACATTTGCTGATTGCCAAACCCAGAACCTGAAACTTTTGGCAGTTTTTCAAGAAGTTCATTTATCTTTATTTTTATGTTGTTAACATTACCGCCCGTTTTTTCTAAAATAGAAAGAGCAATGTTACCTTTCTTTTGTAAAAAAGATGCAAGCAAATGCTCGGGTTCTATAATTTGATTATTATAGTTTTGTGCGATCTCAATTGCTTCCTGAACTACTTCTTGAGCTTTTACTGTTAACTTGTTAAAATTAAACCCCATTTTTTATTGACCTGTTTTCCTTTTTTATTTATTTAATATCTTTTGCTTTTAAATACCACTCGCTTGAGTTGACAAGCAGTTTATTTACATTGCTTACCAGTTGATGCGGATCAACTAAATTGCCTTCCAACAACAGTGCTGATTCAAACATATTTTCAACAACATTTGTTATATAATCATCATTTGAATTTACTTTAAATGCTTTTAATAAATTTCTTATTAAAGCATGGTTTTTATTTATTTCTAATATTTTCTTTTGGTTGCCGACTTGTTGATTTGTCATTCTCATAATTTTTTGCATTTGTGATGACATAGCATCATCTGGATTTACAAGCAGCGACGGACTTCCGGATAATCTTTTTGATTCCCTTACTTCTGTAACTTTATCACCCAATATTTTTTTAATTCTTGCTAGAAGACTATCAAAATGTTTTTCATCATCTTTACTTAATTCTTCTGTCTTTTCTTTTTTCTCTTCCAGATCTTTAAATTTATTTATCTTTTCTAAATCAACTGTATCAACTGATTTAAGATCAAAGTCTTTATATTTCCTTACAGAGTTAATTACAAATTCATCAATCGGGTCAAACAAGTATAAAACTTCAAGCCCTTTGCTTCTAAATATTTCAAGGTGTGGATCAACTTCAACTGAATCTCTGCTGTTACCGATTACATAATAAATTTCTCTTTGATCCTCTTTCATTTTTTTTGTGTAATCTTCAAAAGAAATTAATTCCTTGTCGTCTTTACTGCTGGATGAATTAAATCTAAGCAGCTTCAAATATTTTTCCTGATTGGCAAAATCCATATAACCCATTTTAAAAACTCTGTTATGCTCTTTCCAAAATTCTACATATTGTTCGGGTTTTTTTTCTGCAATTTTATTCAAATGATTTAATATCTGTATGGTTACATTGCTGGCTATTTTATTAAAGACAACATTCTCTTGAAGTGTTTCTCTTGAAATATTTAAAGGAAGATCTTCTGAGTCCACAACACCTTTTACAAAACTTAAATATTCCGGCAGCAATTCTTTATTTTGGTGCTGTATCAATACCCTCCTTACATACAGATCTAATCCGTAATTTTCTCTGTTAAAACCAAAAAAATCTGTGTTTTTTTGTGGAATAAAAAGAAGTGTATCATACTGAATTGGTGCATCAACATTGCTGTGGATTATTTCCCAAGGTTCATCATTGTCATAAGTTAATGATTTATAAAATTCGTTGTATTGTTTTGGTTTTACACTGCTTTTTCTTTCTCTCCACAAAGCGGTCATTGTGTTTATTTTTTCTTTATCAATATAGATTGGGAACTGGATAAAGTTAGAATGCTTTTTTATTACTGATTCAATTCTATATTTCTCTGCAAATTCTTTAGCATCTTCTTTTAAATGAATTTCAATTGTTGTTCCCCTACCCAACTTTTCATCTACCACTTTTATTTGATATGTTCCCAAACCGTTTGAGTTCCACTCAACAGCTGCATCTTCTTTTCTGAAGGATCTGGTTTTAATTATTACTTCTTTAGCAACCATAAATACTGAATAAAAGCCAACACCAAATTTACCGATTATATTGTTTGCATCTTTTTTGCTCTCGGTAATTTGTTTTAAAAATTCTGCAGAACCTGACTTGGCAATAGTTCCGATATTTTGCATCAACTCTTCTTTGTTCATACCAATCCCGGTATCGGAAATTGTAAGTGTGTTTTTCTTTTCATCAAAACTAACTCTAATTTCAAGAGCAGCCTTTTTGTCAATAAAATCAGTGCCTTTGGTTGATTCAAATCTTAATTTATCTAAAGCATCAGAAGCGTTTGATATTAATTCTCTTAAAAATATTTCTCTACTTGTATAAAGTGAATGGACTAAAATATCAAGCAGCTGTTTTACTTCCGCTTTAAAATTATACTTGCCAGACTTGTTGACGGGTTTTTTTGCTGTTGTCTCTGCTGAACTCATTTTTTGTTTCTCCATTTTTTTAAAATAAAATAAAGGGCAACTTATTAAGTTACCCTTTTTTATTATGAACCATTTTCAAAAATATTTTAGTTAACCTTTATTTCTATTTCTTTAGGTTTAACTTCATCAGCTTTTGGGATAACAATGGTTAACTGACCATTCTTGAACTGAGCATCAATTTTGTCTTCTTTAATTTTGTTAGGAAGAGTAAATGAACGGAAGTATTTTCCATACATTCTTTCTACTCTGTGGTATTTAGTGTTTTTCTCTTCGTCCTCTTGTTTTCTTTCACCGCTAATAGAAATTTGTCCTTCAGTAAATGAAAGTTTAACATCTTTTTTATCTATGCCCGGCAAATCTAATTTTACAGTGTACTTGTCTTCGTCTTCTGTAATATCTGCAAGTGGTGACCAGATTGCATTTTCATATGCTTCTTCATCTGCACGGCTGATGCCAAATTTATCGCCAAAAGTGCTGAATATTTTGTTAAACTCTTTTTCAAGATTAAATAAATCTCTGGTTGGGTTCCATTTTACTAGTGTCATGATTGATCTCCTTATATTTTTTTATAAATTTTGTTTGACATTTGTGTATAATCAACTAATGTGCCAACCTACAATAATTACTGTAACTTATTATAATAAAATTATTTATGGGAAATTATATGTGTTGTGCTTGTTGTGACATTGTGTCACAGACAAAATAATTTTTTTCATTTCTTATTACAATCTTTCCAATTTATCTGACAGTATTACAATTTAATTTATTTACAATAATATTAGTTTACCCAATTCCTTGTAACTACATTTCTTAATCGATATTTTTGCAATCTTATAATTTCATTTTTTATATGTCAAACAAAATGCAAATGGACGATACAATTGCAGCTATAGCAACCCCAACGGGAACGGGTGCAATTTCTATAATTAGAGTAAGTGGACCGGAGGCAATTAATTCTGTTGAAAAAATTTTTTTTGGCAAATCAAAATTATCTGAATCTAAAAGTCACACCATTCATTATGGTAAGATCATCGATAATAAAAATATAATTGATGATGTTTTGGTATTGATTTTTAGGGCACCAAACTCATATACCGGTGAAGATAGTATTGAAATTAGCACTCATGGAAGTTCATTTATTTCACAAAGGATTTTAAAATTATTAATTAAAAATGATGTGCGACCTGCAGAGCCAGGTGAGTTTACTAAGAGAGCATTTTTAAATGATAAAATAGATCTTGCTCAGGCTGAAGCTGTTGCTGATGTTATAAATTCGAGGACGGAAGTTTCATTAAAAGGTGCCCGAGATCAATTAGATGGTTTACTTTCAAAAAAAGTTAACTCATTAAGAGAAATGCTGATTAATTCTTCGTCATTAGTTGAACTGGAATTAGATTTTGCTGAAGAAGATGTAGAATTTATTCAATTTGACGAACTAAAAAAAAGAATTGATTTAATACTAAATGAAATTGAATTTCTTTTAAAATCTTATAATTTCGGAAAAGTTATTAGGGATGGAATAAATGTTGCATTGGTAGGATTACCAAATGTAGGCAAGTCTTCACTTTTGAATTATATCCTTAAAGAAGCTAGAGCAATAGTAAGCAATATTCCCGGAACAACCCGTGATGTAATTCGTGAGGAAGTATCAATTGACGGAATTTTATTTAGATTGTTCGATACTGCAGGAATTAGAATTTCAGAAAATGAAATAGAAAAAGAAGGTGTTTTAAGAAGTCGTGAGGTGGTAAAGAATTCAGATTTAATACTTTTTATAAATGATGTTGAACAAAATTTTCCCCCAGATTTGTACAATGAATTAAAATCATTAAATAAAGAAGAAAATATTATAAATGTTTTGAATAAAACAGACCTATATAAAAAAACTAAAATAAAAACTGATATAAAAATATCTGCTTTAACAGGAGACGGAATAACTGATTTATTTGATTTAATGAAATCTAAAATTTTTGGCAATTCAAATTATAGCGAAAAAAACGCTATGGTTACAAATGAAAGACACTATAATTGTCTATTAAAAACAAAAGAAGTATTAAACAATGTAATAAACTCTATAACTAATCAAATGAGTGGGGAATTTATTGCTGTGGATCTAAGAAATGCTCTAAATAATCTTGGTGAAATAATTGGTGAAGTAACATCGGATGATATTTTGAACAATATATTTACAAAATTTTGCATAGGTAAATAAAACCCTTGGTTTCACGTGAAATATGATTCTTAATTTTCAATTATTAATTACTCACAATCAGATGAGTAAGTTTCACGTGAAACTGAACAAAAAGCTTAAAAATGAAACATTTTGATATAATAGTTATTGGTGGCGGGCATGCTGGTTTAGAAGCTGCGGTATCTTCTGCTAGGATGGGTTGCTATGTTGGTTTGCTTACAATGGATGAACATGCTATTGGGCGTATGTCATGTAATCCTGCAATTGGTGGAACAGCAAAGGGACATTTAGTTAGAGAAATTGATGCTTTGGGTGGTATAATGGGAAAAATTGCTGATAAGACCGGTGTTCAATTTAGAATGTTGAATAAATCAAAAGGACCGGCTGTTTGGTCCCCAAGATGCCAATCTGATAGAAAATTATATTCTGAAGAAGCATATAATATAGCTAATAGTATAAATAATTTATCAATAGTAAAAGCAAATGTTAACCGGTTACTTGTTGAAGATAAGAAAATTGTTGGTGTTTTAACCATTGATAATGTGACATATACCTGCAATGCTTTAATTCTTTCTTCCGGTACTTTTCTTAACGGAAAAATGCATACTGGTTTAACTACAACAACCGGTGGAAGATTTGGAGAACAACCTGCGACAGGAATAACACAATCTTTAATTGACTTTGGTTTTGAGTCTGGAAGATTAAAAACCGGAACACCCCCAAGATTAAATAAAGATTCAATTAACTGGAAGATATTAGAAGAACAACCGGGTGATGAAAATCCCCAACCATTTTCTTTTGAAACTGATTTATCTCACTTCCCTTTCTTACCACAATTAAATTGTCATATAACTTATACTGATCCTATTGTTCATAAAATTTTAGAAAAGGGGTTTGAACAATCTCCAATGTTTACTGGAAGAATTAAGGGTATAGGACCAAGATATTGTCCTTCAATTGAAGATAAAATAGTTCGGTTTGCTGATAAAGAAAAACATCAGCTTTTCTTAGAACCAGAGGGATTAGATACTGATGAAATATATGTTAACGGATTTTCGTCTTCCCTTCCGGCTGAAGTTCAGCTTGAGGCACTGCATAATATTAAAGGACTTGAAGAATGTAAAATGATTAGACCTGGATACGCTGTTGAATATGATTTTTTTCCTCCTCACCAAGTGGATCTTACTTTAGAAACAAAAATAATTGAAGGACTTTATTTTGCAGGGCAAATTAATGGGACTTCAGGTTATGAGGAAGCTGCAGCTCAAGGATTGGTTGCCGGTATAAATGCAGCAAATAAAATTCAAGGAAAACCTGATTTCGTTTTAAAAAGAAGCGAAGCTTACATTGGGGTTTTAATAGATGATTTGGTAAATAAATCTACAGATGAACCTTACAGAATGTTTACATCAAGAGCTGAACACAGATTACTTTTAAGACAAGATAATGCAGATATAAGGCTTTCAAAATATGGATATAATTTTAATCTAATAACCGAAAACAACAATAAAAAAATTGGAGAAAGAGAAAAATTAATTAATGACTCAATAAAGTTATTGCACAAAACAAAAATTCACGCTAGAGATATTAATAGTTTACTTGTTGAAAAAAATTCACCCTTAATAGATTCAACAGAAACAATAGCAAAGCTAAGTAAAAGAGCAGATTTAAATTTAGAGGAGCTTATAACCTTTATAAACATTGTGGAAAATGAGCTATTAAAAAATTTAATAAATGACAAAATTGCATTTGATCAAGTAGAGATTGCCCTAAAGTATGAAGGGTATATTAAGCGACAATATGAATTAGTAAATAAGTTTGAAAAATATGAATTAACAGATATTCCTTTAAGCTTAAATTATTTAACATTAAAAGCATTATCTGCCGAAGGCAAAGAAAAGTTAAATAAAATTAAACCTCGTTCAATTGGTCAGGCATCGCGCATTTCAGGTGTAACACCTTCAGATATTTCTATATTATTAGTATATTTAAAAAAGTAAAAAAATAAATTTTGGCTATGATAAACAGGCAAAATAAATATCAAAAAGAATTACAAAATCTATTCTGGGAAAATAGAATTAACAGTGATATTATGAGAGTACAGCAGCTCTCATTTTTTGCCGAACTTGTTGTTGAAAAGAATAAACAGGTGAATTTAATTTCCCGCAAAGACATAGATAATATAATTGAAAACCACATTTTTATTTCTTCTTTTATAGCTGCTTATGTACCGAATAAATGCAGAAACTTTGTTGATATAGGTACGGGCGGCGGCTTCCCCGGAATTCCGTTGGCAATATCAAGGCCAGAATTAAACGGTGTTCTTGTAGATTCCACAGGCAAAAAAATTGATGCGGTAAAAGAGTTTGTTAATAAACTTAAGTTAGGTAATCTAAAAGTTGAAAATGACAGAGTTGAAAGCAATGAATTTATTGCAAAGTATTCTAATAAATTTGATTTGGTTGTCAGTCGGTCAAGCGTACCTTTAATTATTCTTTTTAGATATGCATTACCACTTGTTAAAGAAAAATCTTTTATTGTTTGCATTAAGGGCGGTGATTTGGCAGATGAGTATAAAAAAGCTGAAATGAAATATAAAGCTTACATAAAAAAATCTACTATTTATGATTTATCTTACAAACCATCAAATGTAAGAAACCAAAAGGGGAAAAAGCTAGTCCTTTTGGAGCTACTAAAATGAGTTCTGAATACTCAAAAAATTTGTTTGAAGAACTAAATAATTTAAGTACCGAAAATAGAAATCAGAACTCTATGAATATTGACTCAGCACCCACTGCTGAGATTCTAAAAATTATTAACAATGAAGATAAGTTAGTACCTGCTGCTATTGAAAAAGAATTACCCTATATAGAAAAAGCAGTTGATTTAATAGTTAATGCAATTAAGCTTGAGGGAAGACTTCTATATTTTGGAGCTGGAACTAGCGGCAGACTTGGAGTGCTGGATGCTGTTGAATGTCCGCCTACATTTGGAACACCATCTGGTTTAATAGAAGGTTTTATAGCAGGTGGAAGGGAAGCAATGTTTAAAGCACAAGAGGGCGCCGAGGACTTAGAGGAAAATGGAGGAAAGGCTGTTGATGAAGCATTGGTTACAGCAAAAGATATTGTTTGCGGAATTGCAGCGAGCAGAAGAACACCTTATTCGGTAGGTGCAGTTAAAAGAGCAAATCAACTCGGTGCAAAAACAATTTTTATTTCGTGCAACCCAAGAAAAGAATTCAACATTAAAGAGGTTGATATTGCAATTTGTCCTTTTGTTGGTCCGGAAGTGATAATGGGTTCTACAAGAATGAAAAGTGGTACAGCTCAGAAGTTAGTTTTAAATATGCTTACAACTGCAGCTATGATTAGGTTGGGGAAAGTATATGAAAATATGATGATAGATCTGCAAATGACAAACAATAAACTTGTTGAAAGATCAAAAAAAATTGTAATGATAATAACAGGCTTGAGTTATGAAAAAGCATCTGACTTTTTGCAGAAAGCCGGTGGTCATGTTAAAACTGCTTTGGTTATGATTAAAGCAAATGCAGATCTGGAAGAAGCAAAACAAAGATTAAAAAAATCTGATGGTTTTGTTCGCAGAGCTATAGAATAATAAATAGTTATTGTCGTTTTTACGATAATATCCCATCCCTATTATTTTATAAATTTCTTCTTTTTAATTATTATAATATTTATGAAAACAAAAACACTTATCTTTTTACTCTTAACAACATTATATAATGTTAATATTCATGCCCAAGTCGGTGACGATTTATCAAAGTTCATTAATATGGGCGGCAAAATAGTTTCTTCTCCTTTTAATTTTGATTCAAATGACATTTTAAATCTTTCTTTAGTTACTGCAGCAACTTTTGGTTCTTTCTTTTTAGATAATACAGGCCGACAATGGGCTCTGCACAATAATAGTAATTTTAAAGATGACTTATTTAGTATCGATAATTCAACTACTGTTTTTGTAGGTGCCGCAGTTATGGGAACATACGGTTATGGGCTTATTAATAAAAATAATAAAATTAGAACTATTGGCTTGCAACTTGCTGAAGCAACATTTTATGCAGGTGGTATAAATTTTTTATTTAAATCTTTAATTGGAAGAACAAGACCATTAGTGAACGATGGGCATAAAAATTTTGATCCATTTAAATTTTCGTTTAATCAAACATCTTTACCTTCAGGCCATTCTACACTCGCTTTTGCATTTTCAACGGTAATGGCTGACAAAATAGATAATATCTTTTGGAAGGTAGGTTGGTATGGTGCAGCATCTGTTGTGGGAATAAGTAGGGTATACAACGATAAACATTGGGTTTCTGATGTTGTGTTGGGAGGTGCTATTGGTTATTTTGTCGGCAGATTTGTATTGAATAATCAAGAAGATGATAAAGAACTTATGAGTGAAACAAAGCAAAATAAAACCTCATATTCTTTAGGGTTAAAATACTTTAACAATCAACCCATATATTCTTTAAATTTTGGTTATTCATTTTAACCATAAATCAGTTCCTTAAATATGCCCACATTTAATTTAGAATCTAATTTTATTAATATAGGTTTTATAAATTTATTAAATAAAAAATTAGAAGATCCTTCAACTTTATATCCGGTTTTTACTTCTCCTCTTTACGGCTCTACCAAGGCTATGTTTGTTTCGCAAGTGTTAAAAAAGACAAAACAGATTTTAGTTTTGTTACCTCACAATAACTCTATAAATGAATTAAATGTAGAGTTAAATATTCTTGGTGTTTCAAAGAAAATAATATTAATAGATGATTTTAATTCCGGATCTATTCAGGAAAAATTAACACAGATAATTAAGGGTGATGCTCAAATAATTATTTCAACTTATGATATTTTAAGGCTTGAACTACCTTTACCAGAAACAGTTGAAAACTCTACCACAAAAATTCAAATCGGCAGCGAGCTTTCTTTTGAGGAGATAGTTGAATACCTAAACTTGCTTAATTATCAAAAAGAAAAATTTGTGGAAGTGCAGGGAAGTTATTCGCAGAGAGGTTCTATTATTGATTTTTGGTCATTCAGTGAACACAGCCCGGTAAGGCTTGAATTTGATGGTGATTTTTTAGAATCAATAAGATATTTTGATCCAGATAGCCAGCGCTCAATTGATGTAGTAAATGAAGTTACACTTGCCGGATCTTTTACTGAAACCCTTGTCTCGTCGACGAAGGCTGACGGAAACTCTGAAACAAAAGAAAAAATTCAAACTGCAAACACTTCAAATATTTTTGATTATTTAATAAACCCGCTTGTTCTGGTTTCTGAATATAATTTAAACAACACCTCCAATGAAAAAATTAATTTGTTTGATGATTCATCAAAAAAAGACATTAAAAAAAATGAGGTTGAAATAGAGGAAGGCTTTAACACTAATGAATTTAATAATGTGCGGTGGTTGATTGAACAGGAAATAAAATCATCTGAAAAATTAATTGATTTGGGAATATCTGAACCCTTTGTAATAAATGGAAATTATAAAATCCTTTCGCATTCATTAATAGAGTTGGCTTCGTCAAGCTACAAAATAATTATTACATCAGAAAATGAATTACAAACTCAAAGATTAAAAGATCTACTTTCAGAACTAGATACAAATCTTGCTTCATTAATTACTGAAGGTAAAATAAAATTTATTTCCCTCGCAGTTAAAGAAGGATATTTAATAAAAGAAGAAAAATTTTTACTTTTAACGGATTACCAAATTTTCAATAAACCCTACAGAACCAAACTCTCCGGCGGCAGAAAATACAAAAGATCTAATACCAACAAAATTTCTTCAATAGAAAAAGGGGATTACATTGTTCACGAAGATTATGGCATTGGCCAATACCTTGGATTGGAAACAATAAATATAGGTGAAGTAAAACAGGAGTCAATGAAACTACTTTATAGTGAGGGGGGAATAGTATTTGTAAACTTAAATTATTTAATGCTTGTAAAAAAATATTCAACAAACAAAACTCAAAACGGAGAGTTAAAACCAGCTCTTTCAGCATTGGGAACAGGGGAGTGGTTAAACACAAAAAAGAAAACCAAAAAGAAAATTAAAGAAGCCGCCAGAGAATTAATAGAACTATACGCTAAAAGAAAAGCAACAAAGGGATTTAGTTTTAATCAAGATACCATTTGGCAAAAGGAACTTGAAGCATCTTTTATGTATGAAGATACACCTGACCAAACCAAGGTTACAGAAGAAATAAAAAAAGATATGGAAGCAGAAAACCCTATGGATAGACTTGTCTGCGGTGATGTGGGTTTTGGTAAAACTGAGGTAGCACTTAGAGCTGCATTTAAAGCAGTACAGGACGGTAAACAAGCTGCTGTTCTAGTTCCAACAACTATTCTTGCCGAACAACATTATAATACTTTTAGAGACAGACTTAGTCAATTTCCTGTTGTTGTTGAAGCTCTTTCAAGGTTTCAAACAAAGAAAAAACAAACTGAAATACTAAAAGAATTAGTAAAAGGTAAGGTTGATATTATAATCGGGACTCACAGGCTAATTTCAAAAGATGTTGAATTTAAAAACTTAGGGCTTTTAATTATTGATGAAGAACATAGGTTTGGTGTAAAGGCAAAAGAAAAACTTCGTTCTATAAAAGTTAATGTAGACACACTTACAATGACTGCTACTCCTATTCCAAGAACTTTAAATCTTTCTTTATTGGGCGCAAGAGATCTATCAATTATTGCTACACCTCCACCCAACAGACAACCGATATACACAAAGGTTTTTACATTCGATATACTAAAAATGAAGGAATGGATTTTTGAAGAAGTAAAAAGGAACGGACAAATTTATTTGGTACACGACCGAGTAAATTCTATAGATAAGCTGGCAGATTATTTCAGAAAATATATGCCCGAAGTAAAAATTGCAATTGCGCACGGACAAATGATACCCAAACAACTTGAAGATGTTATTCACGGATTTATGAATAAAAAATATGATGTGCTTATATCCACAAAAATAATTGAGTCGGGAATTGACATACCGAATGTGAATACAATAATCGTGAACAGAGCCGACCGTTTCGGACTGGCAGAGCTTCATCAACTTAGAGGAAGGGTGGGCAGATCAAACCGACAGGCATACGCATATTTTTTGGTCCCCTCTCTTTCGGGTATTACAAAAAAAGCTCTAAGAAGACTGCAGGCTATTGAAGAACACACAGATGTTGGTGCGGGATTTAATCTTTCAATGAGAGATTTGGAAATAAGAGGAACGGGAAATTTATTGGGAACCGAACAAACAGGGTTTATAAATGAAGTTGGTTTTGATCTGTATTTAAAACTTATCAACGAAGCGGTTGAAGAATTAAAATATCAGGAGTTTAAAGAAATATTTAAAGAACTTCCTCAGTCACAAGAAAAAACAGACCCAAAAATTGATGCTTTTTTTGAAATTGGAATTCCAAAAACATATATGCCCGAACAAAAAGACAGACTTAATTATTACACCGAATTTTATTCTGTTAAATCAACCGAAGAAATTGAAGAACTGAAAGAAGAGATAAAAGATAGATTTGGACCAGAGCCTATATTGGTAAAAAGATTGGTTGCAATATCTTATCTAAAATATTATACCTCTTTTGCTCTTTTTGAAAGAATAAATATGAAACGAGATAAGATCTTGATTATACTGCCAAAAGGAGACAGGGAAGATTATTATAAATTTAAGTTTGTTGAATTGGTACGATTTACAGCAGAAAATTATAAAAAAACAATTTCCTTTAAACAGGATAAAGATATAATGAAGCTGATAATCACAAATAATTATGAGTCACCAGAAACACTGCTTGCCTTCTTAATAAAATTCTGCAATGAAGTGATTGAATTGTTTAATGTTAAAGTAGATTCAGAAAAAATAGATACATAAACATATGTCATTTCGATCCCGACGCCCTTCGACAAGCTCAGGATACAACGGTGAGATCAGTCGAATTGTAGAAGTGGGAGAGAAAAATTCTTTTCTAAAAAAATTATTTGACTTTCTGCCTTATATAAATTACTTTATACAAAAAATTTTAAAGGGGTTACTTTTGGGTGAAACAAAACTTTTAGAAAAAGTCAGTACAGAAATAAAAGCTAGGCACTACAGCCTGAGGACAGAAAAAACCTACATTAGCTGGATTCAGCCCGTGAGATATTCTGAAGTATCACAGCTATTCTGTAAAATAAAATTATCTCACGGGATAAAGACTACAATGATATACACCCATGTTGCAAATTTAGGCGCAGGTGTAAGAAGTCCATTAGACGGATAAGGCTAATTATTATTAGGCGGAAGAAACTTTCCGGCTAATAAGCCAAAACTGTTAAAATGAAATGCTGACTTAGTATTTATGAATAAACAAGTTATGAAGATTATGCTTAGATTTATCCGGGATTTTAGCAGGAAGATTTAATCTTTCTAACACGCCGGATAAGATGCAGCATAATCCGCTCAATTAATAGTTATATGGCTAAATAGAAATAGGTAGATAATGTTAGCTCAAGAAAAAATATTATTAGGATTAACTTCATCTGATTTAATCCAGTTACTCATATTAATGACTTTGCTAATCACCTCACTTATCAGTTATTTGTCGTTGAAAACAACAAGAGGCTTTAGAAAGGCCTCTGTTCGTCCACGGCTCTGGCCTACAGATATTTATCTTAATCCATTTCATTCAAAGGATGAGCAAAGTATTCTTAACATTAGTAATAGTGAAAACCAGATTTACCCAATAATTAAAAAATTTAGAAAGAAAACTGGGGAACGAGACCCGTCAATTACAGTTTTGCATTCAAA
>Ga0210044_10002514_pt1 | contig 27258 bp, 11 predicted proteins | sample CryGey13umfilter_2_FD_183959 | JGI IMG/M metagenome (GOLD analysis project Ga0210044, IMG submission 183959) | Groundwater microbial communities from aquifer in Utah, USA - Crystal Geyser 4/9/14 3 um filter (SPAdes) (version 2) | ecosystem: Environmental > Aquatic > Deep subsurface >... | reverse complement strand
CCGCCGATAGTGGAACAGCGCCTCCTCCTCCTCACCCAGCCGCTCCTCGAGCACCTCTCCCAGCCGGTAGTGCGCGGTGACCCGCTCCCATTCATCGGCCAGACACTCGATGCGCCGACGGTGAACCTCCGCCAGCTCGCGGTAGCGACCGGCCTCTTGCAACAACTCGGCCGTCTCCTGGAGGATCTGCGGGTCACGCGGGACCAGCTCCGCGGCGCGACCGAGCAGCTCCAGCGCACGCTCTCGCTGCCCCAGGCGCTCGCGGCAGATGCGGGACGCGCTCTGGCACGCCACGGCTCGCTCGGCGTCGGCCGCGGCCAGATCGGCCTCGGTCAGCAACAGATCCACCAGATCGCCCCAGCGGCCATGCCGGTGGTACAGCTGGCGCAGCGCCGTCGCCACGGCGACGTTGGTCGGATCTTCGGCGAACGCGGCCGCATAGGTCTCCATCGCGGCATCCTCGTCCTCCCCCGCGAGCAAGACCCGCGCCATCTGCGCGAACAGCTGGCCGCGATCACGGCGGTCATGGGTCGCCGCCGCCGCCTGCCGGCAAACCTCCAGCAGCCCATCCATGTCTCGGGCTCGCTCGTGAATCCGACGCAGCTTCATCAGCACCAGGCGGTTGCCCGGGTCGCGTTTCAGCGCGTCCCTCAGGCTGGCCACCGCTCCCTCGGTGTTGGCCAGCCACTCGTCCAGGATGCGGGCACGGTCGTACAGCAGCCGGGCCGCCTGGCCCGGGCTGGATGTCAGCGCGAGCTCGTCGTCCAGCAGGGCCAGCACCATGGTCCAGTTCTGGCGCGTCCAGAACAGTCGTCGAGCGGCACGAATGGCGCCCAGGTTGGATGGCGCCAGGCGGTGAGCCTCGAGGTAGTGGTGGATCGCCCGCCGCACGTCGCCCAGCCGGCGTTCGATGATCAGGCCCAGCGCCAGGTGCAGTCGGGCCTGCCGTCCAGTGTCCCCACAGCTGGCCTCGAGCTCCTTCAGCGTCGTGGCCACCAGCTGCCGGGTGGATCCACGCCCCTCGTCCATTGGGGTCATCACCGTCGGTACCACGAGGTCGTCGTCGAGATTCCCCCGCGTGGGGAGAAAAAACTCCGACGTCTTGATCTCCTCAACCAGAGGCTCGTTTGGGTGGCGCTCGTCGGCCATGGCGGGAAAATTGAGAGCTACGCTCAGGTTTTGAAGTACCATATGGCGCTTGAAAAGGAAAGGACGAATGCCATCGCCCCGGCTCGTGGTCTCCCTGTCGGCGCTGATGATGCTGCTCGGCCCGGGGCAGTCCACCGCGCGTCGGCGTCCCCAGCCTCCCCCGGGGGGAGTGCTGCCGCCATGCCAGCAGATCCATCGGGTGGCGCTGGTACGGCGCCCGGGCTGTCAGGAATACGAGGCCGTGGCAGAGGAGTTCAAGGGGCACGTGCTGGCCACCGTGCAACTGTTGCCGCACGACACCGACCAGTTGCCCCACATCGCCCCCGATCTGGTGTTTGCCGTGGGGCAGTCGGCCTACGACCACACGCATCAGCTGGCCGGTCCGCTGCTCCATGTGCTGGTGTTTCGCAGCCCGGGGAACCCGGCCAACCATGTCGGAATCCCGGGGCGCGTCGCGCCACCGAGGGTGCTGGCCGCGTTCCGCCTGGTGCGCCCCGGCATCCGCCACATCACCATCCTCTGTGGCCCGGATTCGCTGGATGCCATGCGAAGCGCACGTCAGGCAGCGGGCCGCCTCGGCATCGACCTGGAGCCATTGTTCGCCGCTGCGCCCGAGAAGGCCATCGGACTGCTGCACCGGCGGAGCACCTCGATCACCGGCCTGTGGCTGCTGACCGACCTGAAGATCCTCACACCGCAGGTGCTGCAATACGCCCTCGGGATCCAGTTCCGTCGACGGGTGCCGTTGATGGGGGCCACACGGCGTCAGGTGGAGCAGGGCGCGCTGTTCGCCGTGGACCAGGAGCCCCACGCCCTGGGACAGCAGGCGGCGCAGATCGCGAACCGCCTGCTCGCGGGTGTTCCGGCCCGTCCGATCGAGGTCCCCCCCGTCCGGACCCGGTTGTGCGTCAACCGTGGAGCGGCCCAGACGCTGGGTCTCGCCCTGGCTCGGCTGAAGGCAGCCGGAGCCGAGCTGGTGGAATGAGGTCACGAGCGTGAGCAAGGGATTCACCGAGACCGGAATCACTCGAGCGCTGGACCCACGAGGCGGCCTGGGCTTCTTCCAGCGCTTCCAGTATCGGCTGATGGGCTACCTGCTCGCGCTGTCCATCGCGTCGTCGGTGGTGGCGGGCGGCATCTACTACAGCCGACAGGTCAAGTTCGTCGAGACCGAGCAGGCCAAGCGCGGCAAGACCCTGATTCGCAACCTGGCCGGGCAGAGCGAGCTGGGGACCTACGCCACAGACGCCACCTTCCTGTTCAGTCCCGCACGGCGGGCGTTCCTCGAGTCCGACGTGAGCTTCGTGGTGATCTACAGCCGGACCGGCAAACCGCTGATCCGCATGGCCAAACCCGGAGTGGAGTTCGAGATCGCGCTGCCCGAGGCTCTGCGACGACAGGTGCTGTCGGACCCGTCTGGACCACCGGTGCACCTGCATCACGTCGAGTATGACGATCTGCTGGCTCCCATCACCAGCCTGCGGGACGACGTGGAGCAGAGTCTGTTCGGCCGCGAGACCAACCCCTCCGCCAGCACAATTGGTATCGCCCGGCTGGGCCTGTCACGCATGCCGGCGAGGAAGAAGCTCGACGAAGTGCTTCGCTGGGGGATCTACCTGGCCCTGATCGTGCTTGCGATGGGCACCGTGGCCGCGTTGATCATGGCCCGGCGTATATCCCAACCGATCATGGCCCTGGCGCGCGGCGCCGACGAGGTGCGGCGCGGAAACCTGGGCTACCAGCTCGACCTGCGGCGCTCCGACGAGCTCGGGCTGTTGTCCGAGTCGTTCAACCGCATGTCCGCCAAGCTGCGCGAGACGGTCGAATCTCTGGCCCACCTCAACCGCCACCTCGAACAGGAGGTCGCCATACGCACCGCGGATCTCCGACGGAGTCGGGATTTCGTGGCCCTGCTCAACGCGCCGTTGCAGCTGGACAAGCTGCTGGACAGCGCCCTGGCCGCGCTGGTGACGCAGTCCCGGGCGCGGGCCGGGGCGATCTACCTGCGACAGACCGGAGGCGAGCTCGAGCTGGTGGTGTCCCAGGGCGCCCACGCTGGCGCCTTCGGCAGCGGGTCGGGCGTCGGACCCCTGTGCCTCGACTCGGCGGCGAAGATGCGCAAGCCGGTCTACACCCACCCGCTGCCCGAGGCGTACCCGCTGAGCCGCGAGATCCCCGAGGTGAAGGCTGTGCTCGGTGTCCCGGTGCTGTTTCAGGATCGGCTGGAGGCCGGGCTGGTCCTGGGCCTGGAGTCTCGACCCTCGTCCGATCTGATCGACTTCGTCGATCACGCCAGCTCCGAGCTCGGCATCGCCGTGGCCAACGCCAGGGCGTTCGCCGCCGCCGAACGACTGGCCCGGGAGCTGGAGAAGCGAAATGTGGCCCTGCTGCACCAGCGCGATCAGCTTCTGGAGGTCAGCCGGCTCAAGTCCGAATTTCTGGCAAACATCTCTCACGAGCTTCGGACACCGCTGAACGCCATCATCGGCTACACCGAAATGGTGGGCGACGGGGTCTACGGCCCGGTCAACGCGGAGCAGGCCGAGAGCCTGGCCGGCATCATCGAGAATGCACGAAGCTTGCTGGTGTTGATCACCCAGATCCTGGACCTGTCCCGGGTCGAAGCGGGTCGAATGAAGGTCAAGCTGCGGGAGGTGGAGCTGAGCCAGCTCGTGCGTGAGGTGGTGGACCAGATGGCCCCGCTGACCAAGGAACGACCCTACAATCTGCAGGCACTGCTACCGGAGGAGGGGCTGCGGGCCAGGACCGACCCGATCATGCTCCGACAGATCCTGGTCAACCTGCTGAGCAACGCCATCAAGTTCACCAGGGAGGGGTCGGTCGAGGTGAGGATCTCCCCCGAGGGAGATGACGTGGAGCTTACGGTCGAGGACACCGGGATTGGCATCAGGCCGGAACACCTTGGGTTGATCTTTGATGAATTCCGGCAGGTTGACGGGTCGTCGACGCGCCAGCACGGTGGCACCGGCCTGGGCCTGGCCATCTCGAAGAAGTTTGCCTCGTTGCTTGGCGGAGAGCTGACGGTGAAGAGTGTTTACGGGGAGGGCAGCACCTTCAGCCTCGTCCTTCGACAGGCCAGGATCGGACCGGGAACCGGGGAGCACCCGGAGCTCGCAGTGACCATCGAGCGCGGAGGAAGTGATGCCACATGAGGAGACCGTGAAGACGACGAAGACCGTCCTGCTGGTGGAGGACAATCTCCACAATCGACGGATCTTCGCCGGGATTCTCACGCACTTCGGCTACCACGTGGTGGAGGCGATCAATGGGGCCGAGGCGCTGGAGAAGGTCCGTGAGACCCACCCGGATATCATCCTGATGGATCTGTCGCTGCCGGTCAAGGACGGATGGGAGGCGACCCGGGAGATCAAGGCCATGCCAGACCTGGCCCAGATCCCCATCGTGGCTCTCACGGCCCACGCGATGGAGGGTGACGAGGAGAAGGCCCTGGCAGCGGGGTGTGACGGCTATCTCGCAAAGCCCATATCGCCCAAGCAGCTGGTGGTCGAGGTGGAGCGCTTTCTCCTGGCGCACTCCAAAGGCTCCTGAGCCTCCCGCTTTTCCCTTTACACTTTACAGTGATTACTCTAACATCCCGCATGGATAAAGCTCATCATCCTCGTGTAGCATGGCAAAACTGATCCTGGTTTCGGGGCCAGAGCCCCAGGAATTCGAGTTGGCCGCCCACAACACGCTGGGTCGGCACCCGGACAACTCGATCCAGATCCTGGACCGGATCATCTCCAAGGAACACATGGAGATCGCACTCACGCCGGATGGTCACTTCCTGCTCAGGGATCTGGGGAGCCTCAACGGGACCTTCATCGCCAACAAGCGGGTCCAGACCCATCTGCTCCGGGACGGTGACGAGATCTCACTCGGCTCCACGCGACTGATCTACCACGAGCAATCTCCGGACGAGCACGCTCTGCAACGGGTCACCATCGCCCCGGGTATGATGGAGAGTCACATCCAGCAGCGCATCGCCGCGGAGCCCGACACCGGATTCCGCCCGGAGCGCGAGCTGTTCGACGAGAAGATCCTGAGACGGGACTACGAACGGCTCCGCATCGCGCACGAGCTGGCGCGCTCGGTGGGCAACGAGCTCGACCTGGACAAGCTGCTGCAGAAGATCCTGGACAAGGCCTTCGAGTTGCTCCCGGCCGACCGCGGCGTGATCCTGCTGATGGACGACTCCGGTCAACCCGTGCCGCGGGTCGCCAAGCAGCGCAAGGGCGCCGACGGCGACGAGATCGTCCTGTCCAACAGCATCATCAACGAGGTGATCCGCGAGAAGCAGGCCGTGCTCTCCTCGGACGCCACCATCGACAGCCGCTTCTCGGGAGCCCACAGCATCATCATGCAGGGCATCCGCTCCACCATGTGCGTGCCCCTGCTCCACGGCGATGCGCTCCTGGGCATCATGAACCTCGACTCCCAGATCGCGACCAACGCCTTCACCGAGAAGGACCTGCGCATCTTCACCGGCATCGCGACCCAGGCCGCCATCGCGATCCAGAACGCACGCCTGGCGCGCAAGATCGAGCACGAGGCCCGCACGCGCGCCCAGTTCCAGCGCTTCTTCTCGCCGTCCATGGTGCAGCAGATGGTGGAGGGCAAGCTGAAGCTCGACGGTGTGGGCGAGACGCGGGACGTGACAATCCTGTTCGCCGACATCCGCGGATTCACGGCGATGACGGAGAACGCCGACGCCCACGGGATCGTCGAGCTGCTCAACGACTACTTCGAGGTGATGGTGGAGGTGCTGTTCCGCTTCGACGGGACCCTGGACAAGTACGTGGGCGACGAGATCATGGCGCTGTTCGGCGTCCCCGTGGCCACGGACGACGCCTCCGCTCGCGCCGTGGAGTGCGCGCTGGCGATGCAGGACGCGCTACAGGAGTTCAACCGCACGCGCACGGCCGAGCACCAGCAGCCGGTTCACGTCGGTATCGGCATCAACAGCGGTGAAGTGATCTACGGCGCCATCGGATCGACCAAGACCGTGCAGTACACGGTGATCGGAGACGCCGTGAACACGGCGTCCAGGCTGTGCTCGGTGGCCAAGGCCGGCGAGGTGATCTTCAGCCAGTCAACCTGGCTCAAAGTGGCGCACCACATCAACGCGGTGGAGCTGCCCAAGGTCAAGGTCAAGGGCAAGCACGAGGAGCTCATGATCTACCGCGCGGTGAGCGCCAAGGTTCCGCGGTCCCAGTAGGCGCCACACCTCCACGACGCTACTCCTCGTGGCGCACGATGTTGTACACCCCCTTGCCCGAGGCGATGACCCGTTCGGGGGCGGAGACGGCAAACAGCTTCATGTCCGCCACTCCCACTCGATTGCCAGCTCGCACCACCGTGGCCTCGCAGGCCAGATCCTCCAGCGGTCCGGGGCGCAGATAGTCCACGCGCAGGTCCACCGTCGAGACCCTGTCACGTGATTCCACCCGGGTCCACACCGCGGCGCCGCCGCAGGTGTCGATCAACGCGCTCATCACTCCACCATGGAGCGCGGGCCGAAACGGGTCCCCGACAAGGTCATCACGGTAGGGCAGCTCCATCCGGGCAAACCCGTCGCGCAGCACCGCCACACGAATGCCGAGCAGCCGGTTGAAGGGGATCTGCCGCTCCATGAACTGAATGATCTGTTCCAGCGTGATCTGATCCCTGTCCATCTCGTGTCGCATCCATTGGAGTATGGTAGTTTATCGCCCATGAGCGTTCGCACCAGCACAGGTTGCCCCTACCCCTTCGGAGCCACTGTCACCGACGAGGGCATCAACTTCGCCGTGTTCTCGCGCCACGCCACTGGCGTCGTGCTCGAGCTGTTCCACGACACCGCGGACCGCACGGCTCATACCTCGCTCGAGCTCGATCCTGAACGCAACCGAACGGGAGACGTGTGGCACATCATGCTCCACGGCCTGCAATCGCCTCAGCTCTATAGCTACCGTGTCGATGGCCCATACTCGCCCGAAAAGGGGCATCGTTTCAACGCCAACAAGCTGCTGTCCGATCCCTACGCCCGGGCGCTGGCCGGCTCCTACGACATGAACCAGGATGCGGTCTACGGCTATGACCGCCGGTCGGAGCAGCAGGACCTCAGCTTCGGCAGCCAGGACAGCGTGGCATACACCGTCAAGTCGCTGGCGCTGAGGCGCGATGGCTACGACTGGGGGGACGAGCCACACCCGCGCCGCCCAATGACCGACACGGTGATCTACGAGGTCCACGTCAAGGGCTTCACATTCCACCCCTCCTCGGCGGTGGCGTCCCCCGGCACCTACCGCGCGCTGGTGGAGAAGATCCCGCACCTGCTCCAGCTGGGGGTCACCGCCGTGGAGCTGCTTCCGGTGCACGAGTTCAACGAGGGAGAGCCCACCGGCGTGGACCCGGTGACGGGGAACGCCCTGACGAACTACTGGGGCTACTCGACCCTCGGGTTCTTTGCCCCCGAGATCTCCTACGCCGCCCGGTCTGCACCCGGCGAGCCCGTGCTGGAGTTCAAGGAGATGGTGCGACAGCTGCACCACGCAGGGATCGAGGTCATCCTCGACGTCGTGTTCAACCACACCGGAGAGGGGAACGAGCTCGGGCCGACCCTCAGCTTCCGCGGCCTGGACAACTCGGTGTACTACATGCTCGACGGGGGCCGCCGCTACAAGAACTACTCGGGCTGCGGCAACACCGTCAACTGCAACCACCCGGTGGTGAAGCAGTTCATCCTCGACTGCCTGCGCTACTGGGTGGTGGAGATGCACGTCGACGGCTTCCGGTTCGATCTGGCGACGATCCTGGGCCGCGGTCGCAGCGGCGAGTGGATCGGCGATCTCAGCCTGCTGTACGACATCGGCGGCGATCCGATCCTGCGCGGACGCAAGCTGATCGCCGAGTCCTGGGACGCCGACGGGATGTACAAGGTGGGCGGGTTCCCCACCGACTGGGCCGAGTGGAACGGGAGGTTCCGTGACGACGTGCGCCGCTTCGTGCGCGGCGATCGGGGCATGGTGCCGCAGATTGCCCGGCGCCTGGGGGGCAGCCGGGATCTGTTCGGGCACAAGCGAAATCCCGCACGCAGCGTGAACTTCATCACCTGCCACGATGGGTTCAGCCTGCGAGACCTGGTGTCCTACGACCAGAAGCACAACGAACGCAACGGCGAGAACAACCGCGACGGATCCTCCGACAACTTCAGCGCCAACCACGGGGTCGAGGGCGCGACCGACGATCCCGCGACTCGCGAGCTGCGCAGCCGCCAGGCCCGGAACCTGCTCACGATCCTGATGACCGCCCGGGGCACACCCATGCTGCTCGGCGGCGACGAGCTGTGGCGCACCCAGCAGGGGAACAACAACACCTACTGCCAGGACAACGATCTGTCCTGGTTCGATTGGGCTCCCGACGTGGAGCAGCAGCAGATCCAGCGCTTCCTGCGCATGCTGGTCGCGCTGCGGCGACGACACCCCGCGTTCCGGCGACCCTGCTTCGTCGATCCCTTCGCCACCCACGGCCCGCTGTCGTCGCGTCCCATCGGAAGCGACATCACATGGCATGGCGTGAAGCCTGGCCTGCCAGACTGGGGCTACCACTCCCACTCCCTGGCGTTGCACGTCCACGGCGCACCGCCGCCGATCGCTCCGGAATACCGGGACAACGACTTCTACCTCATGCTCAACGCGTGGGACCAGCCGCTGCAGTTCGAGCTGCCGGTGCTGCCGCAGTCCTGGCAACGACTGCTGGACACGGCGCTGCCCAGCCCACGAGATATCCTCGACGAGAAGGCAGCAGAGACGATCCAGGCGACGAGCTATCCCGTGCAACCCAGGTCGCTGGTCCTGCTCATCTCTGGCTGACTGTCAGCGGTTGGACTCGTCGTACTCCCGAAGCACGTCGAGCAGCACGCCACGCGTGTCGAGGTGGATCTCGATCCCGCCCGGATTCTCCGATCCGTTTCGATCCGGCTCGAAGGCGAACCGGCCGGAGGCCCACTCCACCATCTCCCGCAGCGCCCGCCGCACCTGCTGCTCCAGCGCCCCCTGCAGCTGGGGACGCTGCACCAGCCCCATCTCCAGCAGGATCGCCCCCAGCAGCTGGTCGGGGCTGTCGGTCTTCTGCCGCTCCACCGCGCTCTGAACCTGCTCGCGTGTGAGGACTCCCCCGTCCATCAAAAGGTCTCCCATGTTGGTGGATCCCGGCGACGCCGCGCCAACGATGAACCCCTCCTTCAGCTGAACCGCACCGATGCCATGCTCCGACGTGATCACCAGCGTTCCAGTGCGACGGCTGCTGTTGAGGAAGTCGAGGAGGTCGGGCACGGCGAACAACTGCAGATCGCCGGTGAACACGGCCTTTGGCGCCGCGGCCTCCGACACGGGCTTCTGCTCACCCGTCGATCGACGCTCGAGAGGGCCGGAAGGCGATGCCACACGGTCCGCGTCGGCCTCGATCTGGATTGAACCCAGCTGCTCCATCGCCCCGTCCACCACCTCCGCGTCGAACGAGTTGCCCTCGTTCTGGTCAAACTCGAACGAGGCGTCCAGCGCCTGCTGGACGTTCTTTGCTTCCCGGGTCGGCGCCGGGTCGTCAAACTCCCCGGTGGGGGACTGGGAAATCGCGGATGAGGTCGCCCGCACCCGCGCTCCCGGCTGACGATGCCGGAACTGTCTGTTCGCCAGACAACCCAGCCCGAGAAACACCGAGGACTGGAGCTCGGGGTCGAGCTTGAGCGCGGCCATCTCCTTGAAGTGCTTCATCGCCGCCTCTTCCTGGCCCACCTTCACCAGACTCCAGGCCAGCAGCTCGCGCAGCTGGAGGAAGGTCGGGTGTTCATGCCACAGCACCTCCAGCGCCTCGACCGTCTCTTCGCTCACGGCCTGCTCTCTGAGGCGCAGAAAGTCCACCGCCACCGCCTGCGGCAGGGATCCCTGCTCCACCGCCTGCACCAGCCGGAGCTGGCGCTCGACCTCCGGCGACCGCGGCTCGAAGCCACGGAACGGCTCCAGCACCGTCCTTGCCTGTTCCAGGTTCCCGACGATCAGCGCGTGCTGGGACAGAAACACCACCGGCTCTTCCCAGTCGCCGTCGGCCTCATGCGCCCGCCGAGCCTGCTCCCGCGCCTCCTCCGATCGCTTCTGCGTGGCCAGGATCCGCGCCAGCGCCAGGGACGCCATGGCCATGCCGCGACGGTCCCCGACCTCTTCGAACGCCTGCGTCGCCTGGGACAGGTGGTCCAGGGCCGAGTCGTATTCGCCCCGGCGAAACTCGATCTCGCTGAAGCGGCACAGGCTGTTGCCTCGCGTCTGCTGGTCCAGCCTCTGCGACAGCTCCATCGCCTCGCGAATCGCGCCCGCGGCCTGCTCCAGGCTGCCCTCGTCTGCCGCGGCCACGGCGATCCAGTACCAGGCGACCCACCGCAGCGACTCGCTGTTGTACACCGCCTCGGTCAGCTGCTGCAGGTGAGCGATGCCGGTCAGGTTGTCCTGGGCCAGGATGGCGCCGATCCCCTCGCTCAGCAGCCGCATCGCCTCGTTGTGCAGCTTGCTCTCGGACAGCTCGTCGTCCGGGTTCGGATCCTGGGCGTCCAGGATCATCCCGATCAGCTTGCCCAGGGTCTCGGCCTCGGCCAGACGCCCCTGGGCCAGGCCGCGACGCAGCTCGCAGTACGCCGCGTTGACCCAGCTCGTTCCGCCGTCGGACACCGCCGAGAGCATGGACTGCACCGCGCTGGCGTCGCCCTGCACCGCAATCAAGGCGTTGCGCAGGGCGACGTAGCTCTCGGAACTGGTCGGATCACGTATTGACGCCATCAACGTGGCACCAACGCTACCGGGACTGCGCTGCTGGCGCAATTTTCAGCCGATCTCGGCTCATTGCCCGATGCTCAGCCCCAGCTGACCCCGAACCTGGAAGTACTCCTCCGACACGCTGTACAGCACCAGCTCCTTGACCTTCTCCTTCGGCGGCAACGAGCCGATCTCCGCCGGCTCGGTGCTCACCATCTTGGCCGCCACCTCCAGGTCGTTGCACAGCACGAAGCCCACGCGGTTCGCGGAGAGCTCCGTCGCCGTCCACCACCGGTTGAGGTTCACCTCCGCCTTGGACTCGGCGAACTTCCGCACCAGCACCGCGAGTTGCTCCAGCATGCCAGCGTGCATCTTGCCCGCGACGAACTTGAGGATCTTGTCCACCTCGGGAACGTCCGCCGGCGGCACCGGGAACTGCGGGTTCGCGATGCGCAGCGCCGCGAAGAACACCGTGCGGAGCTGGGACGGCGCCGACAGCACTCGTCGCAGGAAGTGCTCCGGGCGCAGGTAGGACAGCTGCTTGGCGATGGCGAAGGCCAGCTCCTTCTCCGGGCGACCCTGCAGCAGGTCGGTGCCCACGACGAACGACGGCACCTCCTTGGTGTGGGCCATCATCAGCCCACACTGCTGGTCGGGCCGCAGGTACAGCTCGGCCTGCACCACGTTGAGCACGCTGGTGACGTAGTTGAACACCTTGGAGAACTGGAGCTGGTCGGTGTTCACGTCGCGCCGCTCCTTGCGCTTGAGCTGGAAGTGCTTGTGCGGCCTGGCGGTCATGGACCCCACCACCGGGGCGATGATCGCGAGGATCGCGCCGATGTAGCGGTCCTCCTCGACATGGAACACATAGCGATGCCACAGCTCGTCGGTCATGCGCGTCTTGGCGCGCACGAAGCCACGTTGACGGTACTGCTCGTAGAACTGCTGCTCCTCCGGGTCTGCCTTCTTCAGGAAGGAGAGCGTGGAGCACAGACACCACGCCTTGTCGTACTGCCGGGTGTCCATGTAGATGCGGCGCAACGCCTTGTACGACTCGATCTTGAACGGCGAGTTGCGGATCAGGATCTGATGCTCCTGCACCGCCTTCTGCGCGTTCTCCGGACCGGCCAGCATGTACAGCTCGGCCAGGATCTCGTGCCGCTGCATGTTGTCCGCGTCCAGGCTCCCGGCCACCTCGAACGCCGCGGTGGCGTTCTTGTAGTTCTGCAGCCGTGTGCGGTAGATCTCGCCCAGGTTGTGCCACAGCATGACCTTCAGCCCGGAATGCCCCTCCTGCGGCAGCCGCTTGATCATCTTGCGGTAGTTGCGCTCCAGGTTCTTCCAGTCCTTCTTCTGCGTCAGGACCCGGTCGATGGCCTCGAACGCCTTCAACAGATCGGGCGCGTCGTCCAGCGCCCGGTTGTAGAAGTCCACCGACTCGTCCAGCGCCTTCACCTCGTCGCGGTAGATCACCGCGGCGGTGTAGAAGTACTTCGCCCTGAGCTGCGGGTCGGTCTCCAGCTCCGTCAGTCGAACGACGATCTCCACCGCCCGCTTCCACTGCTTCGTCTCGGTGTACAGCTCGAGCAGCTTGTGGAGCACGACGTGGCTCCCTGAATCCAGACCCAGGGCGTCGTTGTAGCTGGCGATGGCCTTCTCGACGTTGTTCAGCTTCTCGCGGTAGATGTCGCCGGACTCCTCCAGCACCTGAAAGCGCTCCTCCTCGCCCGACACCTCGAGCAGCGAGCGCTTGGCGTTGACCACCGCGTCCCAGTCATTGGCCTTGATCTGCAGATCGATCACCGACTCCAGCGTGTTTCGGTGGGTCGGGTCGATCTCCAGCGCCTTCTCGAACATGTTGAGCGCCTTCTTGCGCTCACCCAGCTTGAGCTTGATGTTGCCCAGGCGGAAGAAGATGTCCACGATCTCGTCCGCTCGCTGCGAATCACGATGGTGCACCAGGATCGTCTGGTAGATCTTGAACGCCCGGTCCCAATCCTCGGTGCAGTAGAGCAACAAGGCCATCCCGGTCAGCGTCGGCAGATGCGTCGAGTCGATGTCGTAGGCCGCCCGGTAGTACTTCAGCGCCTTGTCGTTCTTGCCCAGCTGGTCCGCCGTCTTCGCCAGCTTGAAGTACAGATCCTGCAGCGCCCGGTTGTCCCGTCGATCAGCCTTGCGCACCAGCATGTCGAGGACGGGTTCCAGCTCCTCGTAGCGCCCGTCGCGGAAGTAGATCTGCGCCAGCGGCTCCCCGGCCTGCACGTGGTCCGGATCTGCCTCCAGCGTCCTGGCGAACAGCTCCACCGCCTTCCCTTCCTCGTCCAGCTGCTTGAGATACGCCGCGCCAGCCTCGTACAGCAACCGGGACTTCTCGATCGCGTTCTGCGTGTGCGCCTCCGCGCGCACCATCATGCCCGCGGCCTTGGCCCAGTCGCCGCGCATCTTGTACAGCTCGACCAGCCGCATCATTGACTGAACGTGAGACGGGTCGATGGACAGCGCCTGCTGGAACTGGATCTCCGCCTGCTCCAGGTCGTGCAGGTGCTCCTCGTAGATCCGACCCAGCCGGTAGAACACGCCGACGCGGTAGCCCGGATCGTCCACCAGGTTGACCACGCGGCTCATGGCGTCCACCGCGCGGTCCCAGGACTCGATCTGCTCGTACAGCCGCGCCAGCGCGTCCAGCGCGTGGACCTGGTCGGCGTCGAAGGACAGCACGTCCCCATAGGCCTCGATGGCGCGGTCCGGATCCTGCAACGCCGTCTCGTAGGTCTGGCCCATGGTCATGTACAGCTCGATGCGCTCCTGCACGTCGGAGATGGCGTTGATATGCCGCGCCAGCACGTCCACCAGCTCGTCGAACCGGTTGTCCTGGCGGTACAGCCGCTCGAGGCTGCGATAGGTCGGCTCGTTGCGTGGGTCGATCTCGATGATCTTCTCCAGGCACTCCGCCGCGTGCTCCAGCTTGCTGAACTGCTCCTCGTGCACGGTCGCCATGCGCTGATACAGGGCGACCTGCCCCTCCTCCCCCATGGTGATATCCAGCTCCTGCTCGAGGATATCGAGGTAGTCTTCCATCTTCTGCGTCTTCTCGTACAGCAGCTCGAGGGCCTTCATCGCCTGCAGATCCTGCGGTTCGATGGTGAGGATGTCCTTGTAGCTGTTGATCGCCCGCTCGGAGTCATTCAGACGATCGTCGTACAGATCGCCGATCTGGTGCTTGAGCTGGATGATCCGCTCCGGCTCCTGGGCCAGACCGGCCTTGCGCTCCAGCACCTCGATCAGCGGCTCCCACTGCTGCTGGGCGCGGTACAGCCGCTCCAGCGAGCTCAGCGCGTCCCCATCGTTCTCGTCGACAGACAGCACCTTGCGGTAGGAAGCGATGGCGGACGCCGGATCGGACAGCTGGGTCTCGTGCAGCTCTGCCATGTTGGAGTAGAGCTTGACCTTCTTCTCCAGATCCGTCTCGAGCTCGGCCTGCCGCTTCAGCACCTGCACCAGCTCGGCCCACCGCGCGCTCTTGCGATAGAACTCGGCCAGCGCGTCGTAGGCCTTGACGCACTCCGGATCCAGCTGCAGCGCCTGCTGCAGCGAGGCGATGGCGTAGTCCATGCGCCCCAGCTCGTTGCCGTACCACCGCCCCATCTTCACGTGCAGGTCGGCCCGCACCCGGGGATCGACGATGTTCTGCACCACGGTGCCGTAGTCGTTCAGCAGGTCGTTCCACTTGTTGGTGGCGCGCGCCAGCCGTTCGAGGTTCTTGGCCGTGATGTCGTTGGTGTAGTCCTGCTTGAACGCGGCCTGGAGCACGACGAACGCCCGCTCCGGCATGTTCGTCTTCTCCTCGTAGATGTTGGCCACCTCCTGCAGCAGCTCCACCGTCTCGCTCACCCCGTCGGTGTGGTCGGTGCGGGCCAGCAGCAGATCGATCAGCTTCTCCCAGTGCCAGCCTTCGCGGTAGATCTCGTCCAGCGCGACGAAGGCCACGCGGTTGCCCGCCTCCAGCCCGAGGATCTGCTCGTAGACCCGGGCCGCCGCCTCGTTGTTGGCCACCTTCTCCTGCCAGATGTTGGCCGCCTGCATCAGGACGTCGATCTTCTCCTGCGCTCCGGGCAGCACCGCGACCTTGCGCTCCAGCACCTGGATGCACTCCTCCCAGCGTGCCTCCTGGGTCAACAGCTGCTCCAGCGCTCCCAGGGCGCGGAAGTCGTCGGCCTGGATGTCCAGCACGTTGCGCCAGGCGCCGATCGCCTCCTGCGGGCGCAGCAGAATCTCGCCCTGCAGCTCTCCCAGCTGGGTGTACAGGCTCTTGAGGTTCTCGTCGTCCATGTCCGAGGTGACGCCGATCTCGATCAACCTGTGTAGCGTCTCCACCAGCTCTTCCCACGCCTGGGTGTTGCGGTAGATGTCGGCGATGGCGTACAGCGTCGGCAGGTTGCCCGGGTCGATCTCGAGCACCTTCTGCCAGCTCTCCAGCGCGTTGCGGTCGCGGCTGAGCTTCTCGCCCCAGATGCGGCCAAGCCGCTGGTACAGGCGGACCTGATCCTGCGGCTCCTCGGTGATGTGCACCTGGCGCTGCAGCACCTCGACCAGGTCTCGCCACTCCTGTGCCGCCTCGTACAGGTCGGCCAGCGCCCACAGCGCCACGGGATCCTCGCCTCGCAGGTCGAGCACACGGTTCCACAGATCCTGCGCCCGCTGCGCGTCGTCCAGCGCATCGCTGGAGATCTTGGCCATCCGGGCGTAACAGTCCGCCACGCCGGAATCGCCCGGGGCGATGTCGATCATCTTCTCGTACACGTCGACCAGCTCGGCCCACTGCTCCCGCCGGAAGTAGGTCTTCTCCAGCGACTCCAGGGCCTGGGCGTTGCGCGAGTCGTTCTCCAGCACCTGGTTGTAGACCGTCACCGCGCTGTCCAGATCCTCCAGCGGGTTCTCGAACGTGTAGCCCAGCCTGAGCTGGAGCTCCACCAGATCCTCGGTGGAGTCGGTGACCGTGATGCGACGCTTCAGGATCTCGGCCAGCTCCTGGAACATCCCTGTCTGGTCGTAGATCCGGTCCAGGGCCGCCAGCGCGGCGCCGTCCATCTCGTCGATCTGCAGCACACGGAGGAACGCCTCCTCGGCCCTGACGCGGTCCAGGATCTCCTCCTCGCAGACCCGCGCCGCCATCATCAGCACGCGCTTCTGATCATCCGGGGCCAGCCGCTCCAGCACGCCGAGGTAGGTCTGAACCAGCGCCTCCCACCCGTCCACGATCCGAGCCAGCCGCTCCAGCTCCTCGGTCACCAGCTCCGAGTTGGGATCCTGGATGAACGCCTGCTGCCACCAGCCGAAGGCGCGGGTGTGGTCGCCCAGCCGCTGCTCGCAGATCTCGGCGATGCGCTGGATGGCCTGCACCCGGTCCAGCTGGTCTTCCATGCGCTCCAGCTGGACCTGCATGATCTTGACCAGCTTCTCCCACTGCTCGCTCATCCGATACAGCGGCTCGAGGATCTCGGCGATCTCGCTCTGCTGCTGGCCCTCCTCGAGCAGCAGCTCCAGCGAGGTGATGCTCGGCGAGTGTTCGGGGGTGGTGGCCAGGATATCCCGGTAGCACTCGATGGCGTTGCTCAGGTCTCCCAGCATCTCCTGATACAGCTGTCCCAGCCGGAACTGGAGGTTGATGATGTCCTGCTCCTGCTCCGCCATGCGGATCTCACGACGGAGGATCTCCGCCAGCTCGGTCCACGCCTGGCCCTCCTGATACAGCCGATCCAGCGCCAGGATCGCGTCCCGGTTCTCCAGATCCACATCCAGCACCTGCTTGAACTTGGAGATCGCCTCCGGCAGCTGCTTGAGCTCCTCCTCGTACACCCGCGCCACGCGCAGACCCATCGCAATCTGCCGCTCCGGGTCCAGCAGCTTCTCCAGCTCCGCCTCGTACAGCCGGGCCAGGCTGTCCCAGCCCTGGATGTACTCGGCCAACCGCTCCAGGTGCGCCAGCGCCTGCTCGTCGGAGCTCTCCTCCCGCAGTGCGCGGCTGTAGGCCTCGAACGCCTTGACGCTGTTGTCCAGCTGGTGCTCGTACAGCTGTGCGACCTGGTGCAGCAGCTCCAGCTTGCGGAACGGATCGTCCACGTGCCGCACCATCACCTCGTACAGATCGATCAGCTTCTCCCACTCGCAGGCCTGCTCGTAGATCGGCTGCAGCACCTGAGCCGCGATGACCGGCTCGTCCTCCGCGTGGACGATGGCATCCAGCGCCGCCAGCGTCGGGTCGTGGCTCGGGTCGGTGTACAGCACCTCGCGATAGGTCTCCACGGACCGGGTCAGATCGCCCAGCTCGTGCTCCCACAGCTTGCCAATACGATGCTTGAGGTTCACCGCGTCGGGGGACGGCCCCGCCAGCTCGACCTGCCGCTCCAGCACCTGCAACAGGTCGTACCAGCGCGCGGCCTGCTGGTACAGGTTGTCCAGCGACCGGATGGCCGTGAGGTCATCCGCGTCCAGGTCCACCACCGACTGAAACGTCTCGATCGCGCGGTCCACGTCGGCCAGCTGCTCGACGTACAGTGTGCCGAGCCGGTACAGGATCGCCTTCTTGTCCTCCACCTCCTCGGCCAGCTCCACCTTGCGGGTAAACACCTCCTTGAGGTTCTCCCAGCGCTCGAGGCGGAAGTAGAGCCGCTCCAGCGCCTCGATCGCCGTGGTGTCGGTGTCGTCGATATCGAGCACCAGCTGGTAGACCCGGATCGCCTCGTCCAGGTTCTCCAGCACATCCTCGTAGATCTGAGCCGCACGGAAGAACAAGCTCTTGCGCTCGATGGCGTCGAGGATCACCTCGGTCTTCTTCAGGATCACCGCCGCCAGGTCGGGGTAGGCCTCGGTGCGCATGTAGATCGCCTCGAGCGCGTTGAGCGCTTCGAGGTGCTGTGGGTCCACCGCCAGGATGCGGCGGTAGGCCTGGGCCGCCTCGCCCATGTCCATGATGTTGTTCTCGTACACACGGGCCACCTTCATGTGCAGCGAGATGGCCAGCACCTCGTCCATCACGTCAGCCACCAGCTCGTTGTACAGCTGGACCAGGTCGGGCCAGGCCTCCAGCTCGCGAGCCAGGCGCTCGATGCGTGACAGCGACTCCTCGTGGGCTGGGTCCTCCCGCAGCGCCCGGCCGCAAACCTCGAACGCGCCCCGGGAGTCGTCGCCGGCGATCTCATACAGCTCGCCGATACGGTGCAGCAGGTCGATCTTCTGCAGCGGATCATAGCTGTGGCCCACCATGATCTCGTAGACCTCCACCAGCTTGCGCCAGTCGTCGGCGGTCTTGTAGATCGGCTCCAGGATCTGGGCCACGGTGAGTTGATGCTCCTCGTTCTTGATCAGCCGCTCCAGGGCGGCCACCGCATCGCCGTTGCCCACGTCCAGCTCGAGCACCTGACGGTAGGTGTCCACTGCCGCGGCGGTCTCGCTGAGCTCGGTCTCACGCAGATGGGCCAGCCGCAGCGACAGATCGATGGTCTCGCTGGCCTCGGTGGCGAGGCTGAGCTGTCGTGACAGGTTGTCCGCCAGTTCGTGCCACGCACCCTGGACCTGGAACAGTCGGTCCAGCGCCTTCAGCGCCTTGAGGTTGCCGTCGTCCTGGGCCAACACCTCCTTGTAGGTGCTGATGGCCTCGGGAAGATTCCCCAGCATCTCCTCCCAGAGGTAGGCCATGCGGAAGAACAGACTCTCGCGCTCGTCAGCGTCGGTGGAGAGATCGGCCTTGCGCCGATAGACCTCCAGCAGCTCGTTCCACTGCTCGCCCCGGGTATAGAGCTTCTCCAGCGCCTCGAGCACCGTCAGGTTGTCCGGCTCGAGCTCCTGCGCCCGGCGGTAGAACTGTGTCGCTCGATCGTGCTGCTCCAGCCGCTCGTCCAGGATCGACGCCAGCTTCATCAACAGCTCGAACTGCAGCGGCGCGTCCAGCGCCTCCTGGGTCGCCTGCTCGTACAGCGTGGCCAGCTCCTGCCACGTCTCCTGGATCGCGGCCAGCCGCTCCAGCTCCGTCCGCGCCGTTTCGTTGGTCGGCTCTTCCCTGAAGCAGCGGCTGAAAGCCTCGAACGCCTGTCCGCCGTCACCTATCTTCTCGACCCACAGACTGCCCACCCGCAGCAGCAGATCCACGCGGTTCAGCGGGTCCTCCTCCCGCCCGAACTGGATCTCGTGGACGTCGATCAGCTTGTTCCACTCACCCAGCTGGGTGTAGATCGGCTCGAGGATGCGCGTCGCCTCGAGCTGGTGGTCGTGGTCCTGGAGCCGATGCTCCAGCGCCGTCCGGGCGCCCTCGTGCTCCGGCTGCAGGTCGAGGATGTCGCTGTAGCACTCGATGGCGCCCTGCACATCCTCCAGGTGCGCCTCACGGATCTGGCCCAGGCGGAACTTCAGCGTGGCCAGCTCGTCCACTTCCTCTCCCGTCACCAGCGCCAGCTCTCGCAGCAGCGTGTCGGCCAGATCGGACCACATGCCCTGCTCCTGGTAGATCCGGTCCAGGGACCTGAGGGCCTGGGCGTCGTCTCCGCTGATGTCGAGGATCGTGCGATACGACTCGATGGCTCGCTCGGGATCGCGGATCTCCTCCTCGTAGAGGTAGGCCATCCGCAGGTAGATCTCCTTGCGCTCCTCCACATCCGCCACCAGCTCGATCTTGCGCTGACAGATCTCCAGGAGATCGGTCCACTGCTGGGTCTTGGTGTACAGCCGCTCCAGCGCGGTGAGGGCCTGGGGGTTCTGCGCCTCGATCTCCAGGATCCGCTTGTTGGCCGCCAGCGCCTCTTCGGTGTTGGCCAGCTCCTCCTCGTAGACCCGCGCGACGGTCAGCATCAGCGGCAGCTGATCGATGGGGTCCATCAACTTGCCATACGCCCCCTCGTAGGCCGTCACCAGGTCGGGCCACTGGCCCACCTCGCCGGCCAGTCGCTCTGCCTCCTGGCGCACCCACTCGGCGCGGCAGTCCACCCCGAATGCCTTGAGATACCAGGTGAAGGAGGTCTCCTTCTCTCTCAGCTTGTTCTCGTACAGATCGGCCAGCGCCCGCATCCGCTCCAGCCGCAGATCGTCGTCGGTCGTGTGATCGAGCTGGATCTCCAGCACGCTGGCGTACTTGCGCACGTCGCGTCCGCCCTCGTACAGCGGGATCAGCGCCTCGGCTGCGTTCAGGTTGTGTTCGTCCAGCGACAGCACCTTCTCGTAGGCCCGTACGGCGCGGTCGGGCTTCTCCAGCTTGACCCGCCACAGGTGCGCGATCTTGAAGTACAGCTCGAGCCGGGCGTCCTCCGGCTCGGACTCCACCTGCCGCTCTAGCACGCGGATGAACTCGTCCCACTTGTCCTGGCTGGCGTAGAACGCCTCGAGCTCCTCGTAGGCCCGCATGGAGAGGTACAGCTTCTTCAGCGAATCCTGGGCCCGCCGATTCTCGGGCTCCAGCTCCAGCAGCTGGCGCCAGGCGCTGATCGCCCGCTGTGCGTCCTCGGCCTTGTCAGAGAACAGAACACCCAGCTTCTGCAACACCTGGCTCTTCTGCTCGACGTCGTCGATCAGCGCCACCTGACGCTCGCACACGTTGGCCAGGTTCTCCCAGTCCTTGGCCCGTTCATACAGCGTGGCCAGCTCCTGCAGCGCCGTGACGTTGTCCGGATCGTAGTCCAGGACCTTGCTCCACAGCTCCATCGAGATGTTGGGCCGTTTGAGCTTGGCCGAGGCCAGCTCCGCCACCTCGAGGTAGCGCGCCGCGCGCTCGGTGTCGTCATCCAGCAGGTCGATCTCCTGCTTGTAGATGCCGATCAGCTTGTCCCAGTCCCGGCGTCGCTCGTACATCCCCTTGAGATGCTCCATCGCCTGGGCATTGGTCGCGTCCAGCTCCAGCACCTGCTCGAAGGCCTTGATCGCCTCGGCCTGGTTGGAGAAGCGGTCGAGGAACAGCGTGGCGATACGGGTCCAGACCTCCACCTTCCCCGCGTCGTCCACCACCTCGGCCTTGCGCTTCAGCGTCGAGATCAGGTCGGTCCAGCGGCTCATCTTCTCGTACCGGGCCACCAGCTCGTCCATCACGTCGACGCCATCCGGAAACAGCCCCAGGATCTGATCCAGGCACTTGACCACCATCGCGTCGAGGTTCAGCCGGTCGCGGTAGATCTCGACCATCTGTCGGAGCAGCGCCGTCTTCTCCGCCGGGTCGTCGACCAGATCCACCTCCTCCTTCAACACCTCCACCAGCGGGTTCCAGCGCTCGGCCTCGGTGTACAGCCGGGCCAGCGCCCGGCGCGCGGTCCGCAGCTTGCGGCTCCGCTGCGACAGCTTGCGCCACAGATCGATGGCTCGCTCGCGGGACTCGCCCTCCGCCCCCCGAGCCTCGGCGATCAAGGCCGCCGTGGCATCATCCACCTCCTCGTCGACGTCGAGCGGCAGGCTGGCTTGCGGCACGGCCTGCACATGCGCTGGCTCCTCGTGGCTCTCGGCGTACTCCTCCTCGTGCGACGCAGCGGCCAGTGGCTCCTCGTGGGCCGGCTCCTCGTGGGCCGGCGCCTCGTGGGCCGGCGCCTCGTGGGCCGGCTCCTCGAGCGCCTCGTGGGCCAACTCCTCCTCCACATCCTCGGGAACCGGCGCCTGGGGCACCACGACCTGCTCGGTCTGCTCCACCTCGTCCATCGACGGCGTCAGGGGCTCCACTGCCTCCTCCACCGGCTGATCCACCGCGAGATGCTCCGCGGTGGTGGACCCGACGGCTGCCACCTCGACGGTGGGGGAGCCCTCTCCCTCGAACGCCGTCGGGGAATCCTTCAGAAATTCTCGCAGCAGCATGTTGTCCGGATCGATCTTGCGCACCCAGTCGAAGTAGCCGGCGGCCAGCTTGCCGTCATGCAGCTCCCGGTAAGCGATGTCCCCGGCCTCGGCGGCGAGGGTGGCCAGGTCTTCCTCCAGCAAGGGGGCCTGCAACCCGGCATCGGCCAGGCGAAGCAGCGAGCGCCACTCGCTCTGCGCCTCGCGCAAGAAGCGAAACGCTGCGATATGGCCGGGGAAGTGATCGGCCCCATCCTTGTAGTAGGCCTCCAGCGCATCGACGTAAAACTGCGCGCTGGTGGGGGTGTCGTTGAACCGCGTGGTCCAGATCGAGGCGAAGTTGCGACACAGCACGGCCCGCCGCTCGTCGGTGGCGCGGTCCAGGCGCTGGTGGTGCAGCTGGGCGATCTCCGCCGTGCGTCCGCTCTCCTCCAGGATCGTCTCCAGCAGGTAATTCGCCTGCTCGTGGTCCGGATCGAACTCCAGCGCCTTGCGCAGCAGCGCCTCGCGCGTCTCGTCGTTGGGGGCCTGCAGGCCGTAGAGTCGCGCGGCGCGCACCAGCGACCGAATCGCCTGGTCCACCGTGGCGCCCTGCGCCTCGTCGATCAGCACCGAGACCTGCGCCTCCCAGTTGGCGTCGTCGAAGTCGAGGGTCTTTGTCAGCTCGCCCAGCATCGAATCGTTCGGCGCCACCGATCCAACCTCCGCCGCGATAGCACGGGCCTCGTCCACGCGACCGATATCCACATACAGGTTGGCCAGCTCCAGCATCAGCGGGACCCGCTCCATCGGCTCGATCACGACCTTGAGCTCGAACTCGAGCAACTTGGCCACCATGCGCAGATTGCCCATCTCGTGGTAGATCTGGCGCGCACGGATCAGCGGTCGCGTGTCCTGAGGGAACAGCTTGAAGGCCTTCTGGTAGCTCACCATGGCCTTGTCCTTGCGCAGGCAGAGCTCCTCGCAGGCCTGACCCAGGGTGTAGAGGCGATGCGACTTCTCCTGCTTGTCCTCAAGCTGCTCAGCCTCTTGCTCGAGCTCGTCGATGAGACCCAACCAGTTGCGTGAACTTCGGAGACGCTGCTTGATCTCGTTCATCACTTCCCCGTGCCGTGTTGCCGGGACCGGCGGGCATGCGGCGCCGCGCGGTCGGTTGATTCCCCCGTCAAGGGCACAGGCATCCTTGGATAGCCTGACCCCGCAGAGTTATTGAGAAAATCACACCTTAGTCGGCGCTCTTTATAACATGGAATCGAAGACCAGATCAAAGGCTAACGGTGTTCAAAATCACTTGGCAAAAGAGGGGAACGGGCCGGGGAGCGGCCGGGGAGGAACGGACCTACTGGGGACGGGGCGGCAACCCCTCCTGAGGGGCGGGGCCGGGGTTGTCTCCCGACAGATCCATCAGCTTCTCGTTGGCCTCGCGGACATAGTCCGGGTCGATGTCCGACTTGCTCACCGCGGTCTTGGTGAACCGTGTCAGGTACTGCACTGCATCCTTGCGCTTGTCGGCGGCGGCGTAGGCCATGCCGACGTTGAACAGCGCGACCAGGTAGCTGGGATCCAGGTCCAGAGCCTTCTTGAAGCTCTCGGTGGCCTTGTCGTACTGCTTCAGGAACTGGTACGCCACGCCCAGGGTGTTGTGCGCCTCGGCGCTGTTGTCGTTCACCGCGACCCCGGCCTGCATCACCTGCATCGCCGCCTCGGGGTAGTCGAAGTTGAGATACAGCATTCCCAGGCTGACGAAGGCCTTGGTGAAACGCGGATTGATCTCGATCACCTTGCGGTATTGAGCATCGGCCTGCTGCGGCTGGTCCATCGTGGAGTAGACGGTCCCCATGCGGTAGTGCACCACATACATCTTCGGATTCATGCCGAGCGCCTTCTCGTAGGCGGCCTTCGCCATGTCCAGCCGGTTCAGCTGCTGGTAGCACTTCCCCAGCTCGTAGTGGTAGGTGGGATTGTCCGGCTCCAGCGCGATGAGGCGATTGAAGTGGCGCTGGGCGTCATCCCACTTCTTCATGTGTTGATACACCTTCGCCAGGTTGTAGTGCGCCTTGCCATAGGTGTCGTCCTCCCGCACGGCCGCCTTCAGATCGCTCAGCGCCGCGGCGTAGATGCCGTCGCTGAAGTGCTTCACACCGCGATTCATGTAGCGGATCGCGCGATGACGGTTTTGGCTGCAGGTGAGGCCGCTACAGGAACAGATGGCAAGGAGGCCAGCAATCGCCGCCAGACGCTTCATGAGCTCACCTTCCTTTGTTCAAGCCAGGGCAATTCTTTCAAGAGTGCGAAGATTTGTCAAAAAGAAGCGACCGGCGGACCGGCGGACGAGCCAGCGCTCGGTACAGGTCCTCGTGCGCGGCCACCACAGCGGGCATGGGAAACCGACGCTCGACCAGCCGACGCGCGGCGTGCCCCATGGCCTCGGACTGGCCCGGCGGCATGGTCTGCACGGCGCGGGCCACACGCGGCGCCAGATCCGCTTCTCCCGTGGTGTCCAGCAGGATCCCGGTCCCCGACTCCACGAGGTCTGTTGGCGCGGTGGCGATGATTCCAACCCCGCAGGCCATGGCCTCCAGCACCGCCTGCGATGACCCCCGACGGGTGCTCAGATAGAGGTCCATCGCCCCCAAAAACGGCGCCACGTCGCGATGTAGCGGCAGATTGGACACGTCCGCCGGCAGCGCCGGGTCTCGAGACCGCACCAGCCCCCGGGCCGGCAGCCCGGCCTGACACAGCCCCGTCACCACCTGCACCACCAGTTCGGCGGCCGCGGAATCGAGGCTCCCCAGCACGAGCGGCCGGGACCCGCTGTCCTGTGGTGAACGTACAGGATGAAACCGCACCGTGTCCACACCGACGGGAATCAGCCGCACCGAGTCTGACTCGATCCGAAGGCTCAGGGCCCTGTGTCGCTGCTCCTCGTCGCTCACCACCACACGGCTGCACAGACGAAGCGCCAGCCGCTGGGCCGCGCTGCCGCTCAGCGGTCCGGAGTACACCGCGCGGCTCCCGGCGATCCAGGCCGCCGCCGCTCCCACCACCAGCGCCGCGGACGAGGGGCTCGTCGACGATGCCATCACGTGCAGGACGTCGACCCGGTATCGGCGCAGCAGCTGCGCCACGCGCGGGATCTGCACCGCGATGGAGGGCGGGCCCCACAACCCGAAGGCCTGAACTCGCGGCTCCAGCCGCTCGACGACCAGCGGGGATCGTGGGCCGAGGCTGATGCAACTCGCCATGATCGTCGTCGAATCCAGGTTGTTGCACAGCGCCACCACCCGGCTCGCGGTGCCGCTCATGTCGAGGCGCTCCAGCAGATAGCACACGTGGAGCTTGGAATCGGTCGCGACGACGCAACCGTCGGAGGAGAACCGACCGAGGCCGCTCAGCAGGCGATTCAGCATGGCGAGAAGCATAGGGGGAGAACCCCCGGGACTGCAACCGCTGGCCAGCAGGTGACGAGGGGACGATTGACACGACTCACCCCTGCGCATAGGCTTTGCGGGACGACAATTCCGGGAGCCGGACGCAATGACCACTCGGGTGGGAATCCTACTTCTGATCTGCTCTTCTCTTCTACTCGTTACATCGTGTGGTTCGACACTCACACGAGACTTCAACTACCGGGCGTTGAAGGATCGCTGCCGCGGCAACTTCCGCCTCGAGGCGGGAGACGTGATCCGCGTCAACGTCTGGAACGAACCCAACCACAGCCGGGAGCAGGTGCTGGTCCGGCCCGACGGCAAGATCTCCCTGCCGCTGGTGGGCGACGTGAACGCCGCCGGGATGAGCATCGGCCAGATCCAGCGGGTCATCGCGGCCAAGGTCCAGGCCTTCGTCCCCACGCCGCGCGTGGACGTCTCGCTGGTCTCGGCCCGCAGCTATCAGATCTACGTCATGGGCGAGGTGCGGCGGCCGGGGACCTTCACCCCGCAGTCCCAGCTCAACGTGGTGCAGGCCATGTCCCTGGCCGGCGGCTTCACCGCGTTCGCCAAGCGCAACCAGATGTGGATCGTGTGGAACAGCCCCAGGGGCGAGGTCCGCATCCCGTTCGACTACGACGAGGTGCTGAAGGGCGAGAATCTGCAGCAGAACGTCGACCTCTGCCGCGGCGACACGGTCCTCGTGCCCTGAGCTCGTAGTTTTCTTTGCGGCGCCGACGGCGCTCGACCTGTCCCCCCCTTGATCGTTGATGACCATGTTGGCCGGGCTTCGGCCTGGCCCTGTCGACTGGCCAGAAACGGCGGCAACTCCCCCACCTGTCGAGAAGGTCCCCGGGTTACCGCCGATCGCGAGGCCGGGACCAGACTAGCGCATCTGCAGGTAGCCGCAGGGGCACTCCTCCGCGCACTTCTCGCAGCCCGTGCACAGTTCGTGCTTGTAGTAGTAGTGCTCGCCCACCGGCTGTTCCTTGGCGAGCTTCTCCACCGCCTGGTCCTGGCAGTACATCCAGCAGTTGTCGCAGTCCATGCACATGCCACAGGAGAAGCACCGCTTGCTCTCGGCGAGAGCCTGTTCCTGCGCCAGGCCCTTGTGCGTCTCCAGCGTCATGGAGTCCACGCCGGCCGCGAACCGCTGAGCCACCGGGATCGTCGCTTGCTCCTCCCGCGCGGCGTCCGGATACCACTCCGGCTTGATCTTCTCTTTGCCCACGATCTCCTGCGGCGCCGGGATCTTGTACTCCTCGCCCCGCAGATCGCAGTCGATAACCTCGGCCGCCACGCGACCCTGGCCGATGGCGATGGTCACCAGACCGAGGCTCACCACGTCGCCGCCGGCCCACACCTTGGCCTGTGAGGTCTTGAACCGGTCGTCGACCTTGATCCATTCCTTGGGGTTGCCCACCCGGGACAAGTCGCCGACGAAGTCCGGCGCCTGGCTGATGGCCGAGATCAACGTGCTCACCGAGCGCTCGTAGGTGTCACCGTCGATGGGCACGGGGCGTCGACGGCCGGAGGCGTCCGGCTCTCCCAGCTCCATGCGCTGGCAGATGAGCTTCACCGCCTTGTTCCCGTCCTTCACCGCCTCCACCGGCACCGAGAGGAACTCGAACCCGATTCCCTCCGCCTCCGCCTCCTCGATCTCCATCGCGATGGCCGGCATCTCCTTCTTGGTCCGGCGATAGACGATGGTGGTGTTGGCGCCCAGACGCTTGCACACCCGCGCGGCGTCGATGGCGCTATCGCCGCCACCCACCACCACCACGTCGTTGCCCACGTCGATCTTCTCGCCCGAGTTGATCCGGTTGAGGAACTCGGCGCCGGTGAGGATGTTCTCGGCATCCTCACCCGGGGCGCCCAGCTGTCGCCCCTTGTGGCATCCCATGCCGACGTACACCGCGTCGAAGTCGCGCTGCAGATCCTCCAGCAGCACATCCGTGCCCACGATGGTGGAGGTCTTGAGCTCGATCCCCAGGTCCAGCACGCGCTGGATCTCGGCGTCGAGCACATCCCGCGGCAGGCGGTACGGCGGGATGCCGTAGCGCAGCATGCCACCGGCCTTG
>Ga0210044_10002511_pt1 | contig 27283 bp, 28 predicted proteins | sample CryGey13umfilter_2_FD_183959 | JGI IMG/M metagenome (GOLD analysis project Ga0210044, IMG submission 183959) | Groundwater microbial communities from aquifer in Utah, USA - Crystal Geyser 4/9/14 3 um filter (SPAdes) (version 2) | ecosystem: Environmental > Aquatic > Deep subsurface >... | reverse complement strand
GCCGACGAAGGTAAACTCCATTCATCCAGTCCAGTTTATCTTTATTAAAAATTGCCGCCGTTTTCCCCACCCTTTCCAGGGAGAAATGTTTTACCAATTCTTCCCGGGACAAGAGCTCGGTCTTATCGTCAAGCGACCAACCGAGGAGGGAGAGGAAATTGAGCATCGCCTCGGGGAGGTAACCCTGCCTGTGATAATCAATGACGTTGGTGGCGCCATGTCTTTTGGAGAGCTTAGCCTTATCAGGTCCTAATATCATTGGCAGGTGAGCGAATTGCGGTGGTTGCCAATCAAGCACCTGATACAGCAATATATGGCGGGGGGTGCTGGAGAGCCACTCATCGGCACGAAGAACATGAGAGATAACCATCAGGTGGTCGTCTACCACGTTGGCGAGGTGGTAGGTAGGGTAGCCGTCTGACTTGAGCAGGATGAAGTCATCCAGGGTATCATTTTGGAAAGTCACCTTTCCTCGAATCAGGTCATGAAACGAAGTTTCCCCCTCAAGAGGAGTTTTGAAGCGGACTACCGGAGTGACGCCACTTGCCTCCAGTTGAGCCCTTTGCTGCTCCGTCAGCTCCCGGCAGCGTCGGTCATATTTCGGTGGCTGTTTTTTCCTCATTTGCTCTTGACGCATTTCCTTCAGCCTCTGTGGGGAGCAGTAGCATAAATAAGCATGTTCCTGGTCAACCAATTTACGAGCTATTTCCTGATACAGAGGCAATCGTTGTGATTGAAAATAGGGACCTTCATCCCAGTCCAGCCCGAGCCACTTCAGGCTTTCGGTGATGTTTTCCACTGCTCCTTCCACACTTCGAGCGACATCGGTGTCCTCGATGCGTAAGATGAATTTGCCACCGTGATGTTTGGCGAAGAGCCAATTGAATAGAGCAGTTCTGATGTTACCCAAATGAGGATAGCCTGTGGGGCTGGGTGCGAAGCGAACCCTTACTTCTGAGTGTGACATGAGGGTTTGCCAAAAATTATTTAGAGAGGACTCGTTGCAATTCCTGCAGCTGTTTTAGATGTTTCTTAAGTTTATCTACCAGTTGCTGTGTTTTTTTCAGGTTGCCCTCGGTATTTTCTATTTCAGTGGACAACTTGAATAGCAATTCGCTGCGGTGCTCGGTCATTTGGGTTTCAAATTCCGTTCCCTCCTTCAGGTAAGAGAGTATCTCGTCTTCTCCTTCGGCTTGTTCCTTGTCAGATTTGTCAAATAGCTCCATCTCGTTATGTCCTTTCTATTTTTTATTATTATAAATATATCATATCGTTGAGCCATTTAAAATAAGTGGCACTCCTTTTTTAACTTTATAAGGCTGTTTAATTTTGATTTTGCGTTCGCTTTTAGGCATTTCAACAGCCTTAAATTCTAAAAAATTAAAATTGCAACTCAAAATCCCTCTAAATCCCCCTTTAGAAAAGGGGGAGTAAGGGGGATTTGACAATTCAAATCAAAATGCAAAAAGGCTTTACTAAACTGATTTTTAACTTTTGCTCTGTCATTTTGCATTTTTACTTTTGCCTTTTGATTTCCTTTTACAGTTTGGTGCTTAGGATTTTCGCTTTCATATTTCTGTAGTTGCCTGATTCATCAAGCGCATTTGCCCAATAAATTGGGCAACTACATCTTTAAACGCCCTCTTTATATGAAGTCCCCCTCCCTCTAACTCCCTCCCGCCATATTTGCCCGGGAGATACTGCGTGGGATAATATTGAATCCTGGACAGCCTAACTCCCTCTCCGCAAGGAGGGGAAAACATCGGGATTCTGGAGGTTGTTTAGCAACCCATCCCCTGACCCCTTCCCTTAGCAAGGGAAGGGGGTCGTCTCCCCCGTGCAGGTAAGAGAGGGGTGAACCCCTCTCTATAAATCTCTTCTCCCTCTCCTTTGAAGGAGAGGGGGATAAAGGGGGTGAGGTTAGTAAACACTCTCATTTAATTTGATAGTTTAGCGGGCTTTGCTTATAATCAAGTTACTAATGGTTAAAACTTTTTTCAGGATTGTTTTTCTGGCGCTGCTGGTAATTCCAGTAGTGGGGCTTGTGTGGGGTGGTGCGGTTAGCGCAGCCACCCCAGATGTTCAGGTTCTTCATGTGGAAGGCACCATAGTTCCTGCGGTATATAACTATATCAATAGGGGCATCAGTCAGGCGGAGGAGCGTGGCGACGCTGCTTGTATCATTGAGCTAAACACGCCGGGAGGGCTTCTTGATTCCACGGATAAGATAGTTACCAGAATTATGAATGCTGATGTGCCTGTGGTGGTCTATGTTTCACCTAAAGGTGCCTGGGCAGCTTCAGCGGGGACGTTCATTACCCTATCAGCCCACATAGCAGCAATGGCGCCAGGAACCACCATTGGCGCTGCTCATCCAGTAAGCGGTGGAGGGGAGCAGATACCAGAGGAGCAAATGAAGAAGATAACTGAGTTCTCCGCTAAGTGGATTGAGACTATCGCCATGGAGCGGGGTCGCAATTTTAGTGAGGCAAGGCTGGCGGTGACCGAGAGCAAATCATTCCGGGATGATGAAGCGTTGGAGTGCAATCTCATTGACCTGCGGGCTGATAGTCTGGAAAGCCTTATTTCCCAGATAAATGGCCGGGAGGTCACTTTAGCCAGCGGTGAAAAAGTTACCATTAATACCACTGGCTATGAGGTGGCGAGGAATGAGATGAACGCTGTGGAGAGATTTCTGCAGGTCATCAGCGACCCGAACATCGCTTACATCTTGCTCACTCTAGCCACGATAGGGCTGATTACCGAGGTCTCCAATCCGGGGATGATTTTCCCTGGAGTGTTTGGTGGTATTAGCTTGATTCTGGCGTTTTACTCTTTAGGCGTGCTCAGTGCTTATTGGGGAGGGGTGCTTTTCATCTTGCTTGCTGTGGGGCTTTTTGTAGCGGAACTTTTCATTACCAGCCATGGTGCGCTCGCTGCCGGGGGCATAGTTTCGTTAGTTATTGGGTCGTTGATTCTATTCAGCCATACCTATAGTTCACCAGCCATGGAGGTAAATCGTGGGCTAATTGCCGGGGTAGCTACTGCAGTTGCCTGCTTTCTTATCTTTGTCCTTGGTGCTATTATTCGGGGGCAACGGCGTCGTAAGGTGACCGGTGCTGAGGGTATGATTGGCGAGATAGCAGTAGCCAGAACGCCTCTGGGTCCTGATGGGACGGTTTTAGCTAAAGGGGAGCTATGGACTGCTGCCACTGAAGGGGAAAAGGTGGAGCGGGGGGAGGAGGTGATAATAACCAAAGTGGAAGGCTTGAAATTGTGGGTAATTAAGAAATTAAAGAAAGGATAAGCTGGTGAATGTAGAGATGAGTGGTCCAGTTATTATCGGTATAATCTTTGGAGTAGCCGTCATTATCGCTGTTATCTATGCTATCATTCAGGGGCAAAGGCGAAAGCTTACCGCGGGTGTTGAAGATATGGTGGGTAAAATAGCGGTGGCGCAGACATCGCTTAACCCGAAAGGCACGGTTCGGGCTGAGGGGGAGATATGGGCAGCGGTAAGCGAAGGAGGCAAAATAGAGCCTGGTGAGGAGGTGATAATAACCAAGGTTGAGGGGTTGCGATTATTGGTGGCCAAAAAATCTAAACAAAAGGAGGGAGAATAATATGTCGTTGCTTATTTATTTTGTCATCGCTGTAGTAGTGATAATACTGCTATCAGCAGCTATCAGAATTGTTCAAGAATATGAACGAGGAGCAGTTTTTCGCCTGGGGAGGTTTGTTGGTCTTAGAGGTCCGGGGCTTGTTTTTCTTATCCCGTTCGTTGAGCGGATGATGAAGGTTGACCTTCGGGTAATCACCATGGATGTTCCGGCACAAGAATGCATCACCAGGGATAATGTTACCGTTAAAGTTGACGCGGTGATTTACTTCCGTGTCGTTGATGCTTCGAATGCGGTGCTTAAAGTGCTTGATTACATCAAGGCAACTTCGTTGCTTGCTACCACTACCTTGAGAAATGTGGTGGGGCAATCTGAGCTGGATGAGCTGTTAGCCCATCGAGACAAGCTCAATGATAAGATGCAAGTGATAGTAGATGAGGGGACGAATCCCTGGGGGATAAAGGTAAGCATGGTTGAGGTTAAGGATGTGGAGATGCCAGATACAATGAAGCGGGCAATGGCAGCACAGGCTGAGGCGGAAAGGGAAAGGAGAGCCAAGGTTGTTCATGCTGAAGGTGAATACCAAGCAGCGGAGAAACTGGCAGATGCCGCGAAGATCATCTCCACTCAACCAATAGCGTTACAGCTTCGCTATCTGCAGACATTAGCCGGTATTGCTACAGAAAGGACAAACACTATACTGTTCCCCTTGCCGTTAGATATGGTGACACCATTTCTGAGCCGAGGTAGCTCTGAGAAGAAATAAATTCGGTAAGGGATAGTTGTGGCCAGCAACAGCAAGTCGGAATGGCGTGAGAGTATATTGACTCCGTTGCTGAAGAAGCATACTGAGCGACAGGATAAATTCGAGAACAGCTCAGGCATAGAGCTAGATGCTCTATATTGTCCTGAAGATGTAGCTGACATTCATTACGCTCAGGAGTTAGGATATCCTGGGGAATATCCTTTTACTCGTGGTGTCCAGCCTAATATGTATCGCGGCAGGATATGGACGATACGCCAGTATGCTGGATTCGGAACTGCTGAGGAGACCAACCAGAGGTATCACTACCTCCTGAGCCAGGGTCAAACCGGGCTGAGCGTTGCCTTCGATTTGCCCACACAAATTGGATACGATTCAGACCACTCCCTGGCTAGAGGGGAAGTTGGCAAGGTGGGTGTGGCGATAGACAGCTTGCAGGATATGGAGGTCCTGTTTCAAGGCATTCCCTTAGATAAGGTCAGCACTTCGATGACTATAAATTCTACCGCTTCTATTTTGCTTGCCATGTATTTAGTTCTGGGAAGGAAACAAGGTGTTGAGGCAGCTAAATTGAATGGCACTATTCAAAACGATGTGCTCAAAGAGTATGTCGCTCGGGGAACCTATATCTTTCCCCCACGTCCTTCAATGAGATTGACTACAGACATATTCGCTTACTGTGCTGAAAATGTTCCTCGCTGGAACACTATCAGCGTTAGTGGTTACCATATGAGGGAAGCGGGATGCACTGCTGCTCAGGAGGTTGGTTTTACTTTAGCTAATGGCATTGCCTATGTGCAGGCAGCTATTGATAACGGACTGGATGTAGATGCCTTTGCCCCAAGGGTCTCTTTTTTCTTCGATAGCCACCTTAATTTCTTTGAGGAGATTGCTAAATTCAGGGCGGCTCGTCGTCTCTGGGCGAGGATAATGAAGGAGAGATTTGGGGCTAAAGACCAGCGTTCCTGGATGCTCCGCTTTCATACCCAAACCGCGGGATGCACCCTTACGGCACAACAACCATATAATAATATTGTCAGGACTGCCATCGAGGCTCTGGCAGCGATATTGGGAGGCACACAATCATTGCATACTAATTCCTTTGACGAAGCTTACTGGACGCCTTCGGAAGAAGCGGTGACCATTGCGGTGCGAACACAGCAATTGCTGGCTTATGAAAATGGCGTTGCCGATGTTGTTGACCCTGCTGGTGGCTCCTATTACCTGGAATCTCTTACCAATAAACTGGAGAAACAAGCCGTTGATTACATTGCTAAAATCGATGACCTTGGAGGCGCTGTAGCGGCTATTGAGCAAGGATATCAGCAAAGGGAAATTCAGCAATCTTCGTATAAATATCAAAGGATGGTGGAAGAGGGAAAGCAAAAAATAGTGGGGGTGAATGACTTTGTCACCGGGGAATCTAGAATAGCCAGCACGCTGAGGGTCAAGCAGGAGATGGAGGCGAAGCAAAAAGGAAGGTTGGCAAAGCTTAAGCAGGAAAGGGATAATGGTAAAGCAAAACAAACTTTGAGTAGGTTGGAGGAAGTAGCGCGGGGCAAAGGAAATACTATGCCTGCGATTATCGAATGTGTGGAAGCTTATGCCACCATAGGGGAGATATGTGATGTGTTACGCAATGTTTTCGGGGTTCAAAGGGAATTTTTATTTTTCTAATGGGAGGGAAGGTGGTTAAAGGAATTGGGCACGTAGCTATTTTAGTAGGTGACTTAGATGAAACCATCAAGCTTTACCAGAAATTGTTTGGCGCAACAGCAAGCGAGGTTAAAGTTATTCCTGAGCAGGGAGTGAAGACAGCCATGCTTGATATAGGTGGTGATGCTAAACTTGAGATTCTGGAGCCGCTTCCGGGAGGTAACATGGAGAAGATTCTGGAGAAGAGGGGGGAGGGGGTGCATCACGTATGCTTTGAGGTTGATAATGTTGAACAAGCACTTGATTTCCTTTCCGGGAATGGGGTTAGCTTGATTGACCGGAAAGTGCGCCGCGGTGTAGAAGGCATGGTTGCCTTTATTCACCCTAAGTCGACCAAAGGCGTCCTTGTTGAGCTTTGCCAGAAGTATTGAGGGGGTCAGCTATGCCGGGCAAAACTAGAATTCGTGTGCTGGTTGCCAAGCCAGGACTTGATGGGCACGACCGCGGTGCTAAAGTGGTCGCCAGAGCGTTACGCGATGCCGGTATGGAGGTAATTTACACCGGCATCCGACAGTCACCGGAGATGATTGTGAGGACAGCAGTTCAGGAGGATGTGGACGTTGTTGGTTTGAGCATTTTATCTGGTGCTCATTTAGAACTTTTCCCGCCAGTAATGGAAGGTCTTAAAGAGGAAGGGAAGGGGGATGTTCTGGTCATCGCTGGTGGCATAATACCTGATGAGGATGTGTCTCCATTACAGCAAATTGGGGTAAAGGCGGTTTTTGGTCCGGGCACAAAGACAAGTGAATTGGTGACTTTCATAAAAGATGAGATAAACAGTAGACGGAAATAGAGCGGAAGGCAAAAATCAAAAGTCAAAATGCAAAATGAGAGATTGTTTAGCAACCTATCCCCCTGGCCCCCTTCCCTTAGCAAGGGAAGGGGGAGTGTAGGTAAGAGAGGGCAAAGCCCCTCTCTAAAGTCTTTCCCCCTTCTCCTTCTCAAGGAGAGGGGGATAAAGGGGGTGAGGTTAGTAAACACTCTCAAAATGACACAGAAAATTTAAAAATGGTCTGTTAGCTAACGGATTGGGATTTGTTTAGGATTTAGATGCTTAGGGTTTAGGATTTGAACTTAGTATTCTTACATTTTGAATTGTAACTTTGATTTTTAATCTTTGAATTTTGATATTATTAGCATGGTGACTTCCTCTCCTTACCTTCTTGGTATAGCGGGCAGTCCACGTCGTAACGGTAATACCGACCTTCTGTTACAGCAAGCGCTGCAGGGTGCTGCCGCCAAAGGGGCTCAAACAAAAACGGTCTGTTTAAGCGAGCTAAGTATATCTCCCTGTCGTCATTGTGACCAATGTTTAACTGAAGGCAAGTGTGCCATAGACGATGATATGCAATGGCTGTCGGGGGAATTGAGGAGAAGCGACTTTATAATCCTCGCATCCCCGATATTCTTCATGGGAGTAACAGCGCAAACAAAGGCGATGATAGACAGGTGCCAGGCATTATGGGTGATTAAGTATGTTCTTAAGCTTCCTGTAGCTCTCAATCATAGCGGGAAACGTAAGGGACTGTTTATCTCGGTGGGCAGTGGCACGTCTTCTAACTTATTCCAGCCTGCTATAGCTACGGTTAGAAGCTGGTTTGCCACATTGGATGTAGCTTATGGCGGCGAGTTGCTCTTTTCAGGGATAGATAAGAAAGGGGATATAGTTAATCATCCTACAGCGCTAAAGGAAGCCTTTCTGGCGGGACAGAGCCTGATTGAGCGCTCTAGTTCAGGTAGATAGGTAACACATTATATGTTTATAACACTAAGAAATACTTCCTTGTCATTGCGAGCGAAGCGTGGCAATCTTGTTCTGAGCGAAAGCGAGGAATCTCGCTTTGAGATTGCTTCGTCGTTAACACTCCTCGCAATGACATGGAGGTGTGCCTCGCAATGATAAGAGACGAGTTAGTGACACTAATCATATGAACCAGTACATGAAGTTGACCAGGAAGGAAGGTAGTTGCTACAATTGCCGCGTTGGGCGGTTAGCTCAGTGGTTAGAGCGCTGCGTTGACATCGCAGAGGTCACTGGTTCAAGTCCAGTATCGCCCACCATTTGTATGTAGTGGGAGTAAATCGGTCGACAAGTCTTTAAAGAAATTCTTTTTTCTGCTATCCTTCCCTCTTTGGCAAGGTTTTTTATTTAGTTTGGGATGAAAAGCGAGAGTTTAGACAAAAAGCCAGGTGACTGGCTGGAGAGGATGCGGCACTCAGCCGCTCATGTTATGGCTGAGGCAGTCGAGTCTCTTTTTCCTGAGGCTAAATTTGGCATTGGCCCATCTATTGAGGACGGCTTTTACTACGATTTTGATTTACCACGTTCGTTGACTCCTGAAGACTTACCCGTTATCGAGGATGGGATGAGGGCAATCATCGTCCAGAATGTGCCATTTATCAAGGAAGAGGTAAGTAAGGAGAAGGCACGCAAGATTTTTGCCAGGCAGCCTTACAAGCTGGAGCTTATCGATGAGATTCCTGACGAAAAAGTAACTATTTATAAACAGGGTTCGTTTACCGATTTATGCCGTGGTCCCCATGTTGCTTCTACGGGGGAGATGAAAGCGTTCAAGCTTACTCATATAGCGGGAGCTTACTGGCGAGGTGACGAAAAGCGCCCTATGTTGCAGAGAATTTATGGTGTAGCTTTCGAGAGTGAAGCAGAGCTTGCGGATTACCTGGCTCGCCAAGCTGAAGCGATGAGGAGAGACCACAGGAAGCTGGGGAGGGAGCTCGACCTTTTTAGCATACATGAGGAAATTGGACCAGGACTCATCTGCTGGCATCCTAAAGGCGCCGTGATACGGGGAGTAATAGAAGATTTCTGGAAGAGAGAACATATCAAACGAGGTTATGAGATTGTTTACACCCCTCATATTGCCAAGCTGGATTTGTGGAAGCAAAGCGGGCACTGGGAGTTCTACCGTGATTACCTGTATTCCCCGATGGAGGTTGAAGGGCAGCAATACATCATAAAGCCGATGAACTGTTTGGGACATATTCTGATTTATAACAGCCGAATACGCAGCTATCGTCATTTGCCGTTGAGATATGCCGAGTTGGGCACGGTATATCGCTATGAGAGAGCCGGTGTCCTGTATGGGCTAGCCCGAGTAAGGGGTTTCACTCAGGACGATGCCCACATTTTCTGTCGTCCTGACCAGATTGAGGAAGAGGTAGCTGGCGTGGTCAAACTGGCGCAATTTATGATGTCCACCTTTGGCTTTAATGAATATGACCTGCTATTATCTACGAAGCCTGAAAAATATACTGGAACGGTGGAGATGTGGGATAAAGCTACCGAGTCCTTAAGGCATGTATTGGAGGGACTTGAATTGCCTTACACGGTAGACCCTGGTGAAGGTGTTTTTTATGGTCCTAAGATAGATATTAAGCTCCGGGATGCTGTGGGACATTCCTGGCAGGGTCCTACTATCCAGGTTGATTTTAACTTGCCACAGCGGTTTAATGTTTGCTACATTGGTGATGATGGTAAGGAATATCAAACAATAATGATACATCGCACAGTGTTAGGCAGTATGGAGCGATTTTTGGCGTGTCTTATTGAGCATTATGGTGGTGCTTTTCCGGTGTGGCTTTCACCGGTTCAGGCGATAATAATTCCCATAGCGGACCGCCATAATGATTATGCACATCAAATGGGAAGCGAACTTAAGGGCGAAGGGATTCGCAGCGAGGTTGATGACCGTGTGGAGAGGATGAACTTGAAAATAAGAGAAGCGCAATTGGAGAAGGTTCCCTATATGATTGTGGTTGGTGATAAAGAGGTAGCTTCAGCTGGTGTGTCGCTTCGGTTAAGAAATGGACAGGATGCCGGGCAGAAGTCTCTCTCGGAGGTAAAAGCGATAATAAAGGCGGATATCAAAGCTTATAGGTGAATCGCACTGGAGGTAATGAGGCATAGTTAAACGATTACGGGTGAATCTGCAAATCAGAGCCAGCAGTATTCGTCTCATTGGTGAGGAGGGGGAACAATTAGGAGTAATGCCGTTATCCAAGGCGATGCAGCTTGCTCGAGAGCATGAGATTGATTTAGTGGAGGTGGCACCGACGGTGAGTCCGCCAGTGTGTAAGTTTCTTGACTATGGGAAGTATAAATATGAGCAAACTAAGAAAGAACGCAAAGCAAAGAAAGGCCAAAGGGTCGGGTTACTCAGAGAAGTTCGGCTGAGACCGAAGATAGAAGAGCATGATTTGCAGGGAAAGATTAAGATAACCAGGAAGTTGTTAATGGAAGGTAATAAAGTGAAGGTCAGGGTGAGATTCAGGGGACGTGAGAGGATTTATCCTGAGATGGGGATGAAAGTGCTCCAGAAGTTAACCGAATCTTTAAAGGATGTGGCCATGGTGAGCAACTGGTCTACCGGGGAAGTCAGGAATATGTTTGCTGTTCTTGCCCCCATCTCCCGAGAAAAATCTAAAGAGGTGAAATCAAATGCCAAAGCTCAAAACGCATAAAGGGGCAAAAAGTCGCTTCAATGTAACCGGTACTGGTAAGATTATGCGCACCAAATGTGGCAAAAGCCACTTTAGGCGGAGAAAAGCTCCTAGAACCAAACGACTTTATGATGAAATGTTACCTGTATCTCCTGCCGACCAGAAGCGTATTAAAAGGCTCTTGCCTTACAGGTAACCAGGAGGGATTATGGAATCGAGGTTATTGTTTATCGGAGCAATAGTGACTGGGATTGGAGGAGCCGGGCTAATCAGCTATGGTGCTTTCGATACACCTAAAGGGGTGGGCATTGCTGGCTTATTTTTTCTATTGGTGGGGATTGCATTATTAGTAGTTTATTTTATTACTGGAAGAAGAATGTAAAGCATTATTAAGGAGGGAAATTGCCACGAGCTAGAAGCGGGAAGGTTACTCACAGACGGCATAAAAAGGTGCTCCAGCTGACCAAGGGGCAGCGAGCTACCAGACATGCCTTGTATGGTCGGGCTCATGAAGCGATGCTTCACTCTTTATATTATAGCTATCAGCATCGTCGTGAGCGGAAAGGTGACTTCAGGAGGTTATGGATTATTCGCATTAATGCTGCAGCGCGTGCTGAAGGGTTTTCATACAGTCAATTTATGAGTTTGTTGAGAAAGGCGAATACAGGTCTAAATAGGAAGGTGTTGGCGGATATGGCAGTTAGAAGCCCTGAAGATTTTGCCAAATTGGTGGATTCAATAAAAGGGATTGCTTCGCTCCGCTCGCAATGACATTGCCTACTAAAGCAGTGCTACAGCAACTGGAACAAATTCAAAAACAAGCTTCTGAAGAGCTGGAAAAGGTAAATGACTCCAAGGAACTCCAGTTATGGAAGGCTCGTTACCTGGGCAGGAAAAGCAAGCTAACTCGCATTCTGAGGTCTTTGGCTACCTTGCCATTGGAGGAGCGGCGAAAAGCAGGTGTTCGAGGTAATGAAGTTAAGAATATCCTGGAATCAAGTCTCGCTGAGCGGGAAAAGATTTTAGAGGAAGCCCGAATTGCTTCCTCTTTGGAATATAAAAAGTTAGACGTCACCTTGCCCGGTCAGCCTCTCTCAGTGGGTCGGCTTCACCCCATCACGCAAACGCTAGACGAGGTTTGCGATATTTTTAAAGGCATGGGGTTCCAGGTGGTTGAGGGTCCTGATGTGGAATGGGATTACTACAATTTTGAAGCGTTGAATATTCCTCAGGAGCATCCGGCGAGAGATATGTTTGCCACATTATGGGTGGATGCTGAGGTGGGGGGTGGCAAAGCGAGACTTTTACGCACTCACACTTCACCCGCACAGATCAGGGTTATGGAAGAAAAGCAGCCTCCGATAAGGGTAATAGTGCCCGGGCGATGTTATCGATATGAAGCAACTGATGCTACTCATGAATCAATGTTTTATCAGGTTGAAGGGTTAGCCATAGATAAGAATATCACCATGGCTGATTTGAAAGGGACATTGTTTGAGTTCTGCCGCTGTCTTTTTGGCGAGGAGAGGAAGGTTCGCTTTCGCTGTGATTATTTTCCCTTTGTTGAGCCTGGTGCTGAAGTAGCTATTGAATGTTTAGCTTGCCATGGTGCTGGCTGTCGGGTATGTGGCTATACCGGGTGGGTTGAAATTCTTGGTGCTGGCATGGTGCATCCTGATGTGCTCAGGCGTGGTGATATTGACCCTGAAGTTTATAGTGGTTTTGCCTTTGGTATGGGGGTGGAGCGTATGCCCATGCTCCGCTATGGCATCGATGACATTCGCCTGTTTTATGGGAACGACCTCAGGTTTTTAAAGCAGTTCTAGGGGAAGATGAAGATTTCGCTTAAGTGGCTTGATGAATATATTGACCTCAAGCTTGCTCCTCAGGAATTAGCCGAGAGGTTAACCATGGCTGGCATTGAGGTCAAGGCGGTAAACATTATGGGTGGCTGGGAAAATATGGTGGTAGGGGAGGTGTTAGCGGTAAATCCCCATCCCAATGCTGACCGTTTAAAGCTGGCTACGGTAAGCCTGAGCGGGCAACAACTTACCGTGGTTTGTGGTGCTCCCAATATTGCTGTAGGGCAAAAAGTGCCTTTCGCCCATGTAGGGGCTCAGCTTATAGATGGTCATACCGGTGAGGTAGTGAGGCTAGAGTCAGCTAAAATTCGAGGTATTCTCTCCGAGGGCATGGTTTGTTCCGAAAAAGAACTGGGGATTTCCGAGAGTCATGAAGGGATAATGGTTTTGCCCTCAGAAGCGCCTATAGGCATGCCTCTTAGTGAATATCTGGGCGATACCATTTTCGATTTAGAGGTAACTCCCAATCGTCCTGATTGCCTGTGCGTGATTGGCATTGCCAGGGAAGTTGCTGCCCTTACCGGACAGGAAGTTCGTTTGCCTAAAAGTGACTATGAAGAAGAGGAGCAATCAATAGATGCTCTTGTCTCTGTTAACATAGCATCTCCAGACTTATGTCCTCGCTATTGTGCCAGCTTGATTACCGGAGTCACCATATCTTCCTCACCTGTATGGCTTCAACGGCGGCTGAAAAGCTATGGCATGCGTCCCATAAACAATGTTGTTGATATCACCAATTATGTGATGCTGGAGCATGGTCAACCTCTCCATGCCTTTGATTATCATAAACTCAAGGGGCAAAAGATAATCGTTCGCCGAGCTGAAAAGGGTGAGGTAATGACCACTTTAGACGAGGTGGAGCGAGCACTTGATGAGGATGTTTTGGTTATCGCTGATGAGGAAAAGCCTGTTGCCATTGCGGGCATTATGGGAGGATTGGAGAGTGAGGTTACTGATGAGACTACTGCTATTTTACTTGAGTCAGCTAATTTTACCCGGGCAACTATTCGCCGTGGGGCAAGACGTTTTCAACTAAACAGTGAAGCATCGCTTCGTTTTGAAAAGGGACTGAGTCGAGAATTGCCACTGGTGGCATTGAAACGGGCTACCAGGTTGTTTCAGGAGCTTGCCAATGGCAAGGTGGTAAAAGGCGTAGTCGATGCCTATCCCGGAAGGCCGGAGCCAGAAGGAATACTGGTTTCCGCTGAGGAGGTGAAACGATTAGCAGGCTTGGAGGCAGGTATTGATGAAATAGTCAGGGTGTTAACTTCCCTGGGCTTTGAGTGCTCGCAAAATGTCATTGCGAGCGAAGCGAAGCAATCTCCACAAATTTCGGTAACTGCTCCTTATTGGCGTAGTGATATTAGCTGTGCTGCTGACCTGGTGGAAGAAGTAGTTCGCATTATCGGCTATGACAAAATCCCGACTACTATGCTTAGCGCTACTTTGCCAGAGCAAGAACCAAGCCCGAGGCTCAAACTAAGGGAGAGAATACGGAAAATTATGGTTGGTCTTGGCTTCCAGGAGGTATTGACCTATTCCTTGACTAGTTTAGAGAAGTTGCAGAAGCTTTCACTAATCCCCCTTACTCCCCCTTTAGAAAAGGGGGATTTAGAGGGATTTGAGCCTTTGAAAGTGGCTAATCCAATGACGAAAGAGCAGGAATACCTGCGACCTAATTTGCGTGCTGGGTTACTAGCCACCCTGGCAAATAATCAAAAGGTGGAGTCGGGAAGTATAAGGCTATTTGAAATTGGCAAGGTGTTTTTGCCAAGGGGGAATGAGCTTCCTCAAGAAAAGGAAATGCTGTGTGCCCTGCTCAGTGGTGCTAAGTCGGATTTATCGTGGAGGGGTGAAAAGGGCGAACTTGATTTTTTTGATGCCAAAGGAGTAGCGGAGAGTCTATTGCGAGGGTTAAGGATAGCCGCAGAATTTAAACCTGGAAGTGACCAGAATTTGTCCCCCGCTGAGAGCGCTGAGATAATCACTGACGGTGATAGGATAGGCGTCTTAGGTATTTTGCATCCCAGGGTGGCGCAAGCTTTTGAGCTTTCCGGGACAGTTTGCCTTATCGAGATTGACCTGGAGAGGCTGCTTACCAGGTCCATCGGGGAGAAGAAATATACTCCTATTTATCGATTCCCTGCTGTCTCCAGAGATATTGCCCTGGTGGTGGATGAGCAAACAAGTTATCGACAGGTGGAAAGTATAATCAGGAGCTTTCCCCTGGTAACCGAAGTCACCTTATTCGACCTTTACACCGGTGAGCAAATACCTCAAGGCAAGAAGTCCTTTGCCATAAGGATTGTGTATCAATCGCCTGAGCATACCTTGACCGATGATGAGGTCAACGAAATTCAGCAGAAGATGCTCGACAGGCTAAATCAGGGATTAGGTGCCAGTTTAAGAAGCTAAGGGTAGCAGCCTTTTCTCTTGCCAGTTCTTCCAGCGTCTGGCGACCAGTTGCTGCATGGGGTTCAAATGATGATAATTATCCCGTCCCTTCCATGTTGTGAGAAGAGACTCCTTCGCCTCAGAACTGATAAAGCTTAATTTCGGGCATGGGATAATGCTTTTGGTTCTTGGTGATTATTACCAACCGGTAGCTAATAGCCACAGCAGCGATAAGTGCATCAGCCACTGTTAACCGAATACCTTGCTGGCTGAAATCGTTAATATATTGACCAGCCGTCCTGGCTATCCCCTTATCAGCAGGATAAAAACGAAGAGCCTCCACCAAGTCCTCAATGTTACCTCTATCCTTCTGTTTTATACCTGCGTAGACTTCAACAATAACCACATCGCAGCAGCCCAAGGAGTTTCCTCGTTCGTAGAGATTGTTCAGGAGAGTTACAGTAGGGGGATGTCCACGTCCATAATCTATGATTTCGGTGGTATCCAGGAGATAGTCGGTCATTCTGCTCTATCACGGGAAAGGTCACGCTGCCGCAATTCCCTCACCCATTTAGCCACGTCTTCACTGGTGGCAAACTCGGGATAGTCCTCAGACTTAAGGCTGCCCGCCGTTTTAGCCAGAGCCTCACCGAGTTTAACCCGTTCCAGCTTCTCCCTCGTCGCCTCCACTACGAACTCGGTTCGCTTCCCAGGCTGAACTAATCTGTCCAACTCTCCAATTACTTCTAAAGGGAACTTAATCACCTTCTGCTTTAGCTTAGTCATATTTCCCTCCCTGCCAATATATGTTATTAGTATATATTATAAGTATAACCAACTACAAGTCTTTAAAGTAAAATTTAGCAAGCCAGGTCTTTGCTGACTCAAAATTATCGGGCTAATCTTTCCCTTAACCGCTTATTAACCTCAGCGACAAGGTTTTCCAGTGGCAAAAGTCTCGTTTCCTTCTTGGTGCGCCACTTGGCTTCGATGCTTTGGCTTTGCAAGGTGCGGGGGGAAAGTGTCAGTCGCAGTGGGATTCCCAGTAAATCGACATCGTTGAACTTAACTCCTGGAGATTCGTCGCGGTCATCGAATAACACCTCGATGCCAGCGTTTTCCAGCTCCTGATAGACCTTTTCGGCAGCAGAGGCGACTTCAGGATTATCCATGTGGAGGGGGCAGAGGTAAACCTGATAAGGGGCTACCGAGAGCGGCCAGATAATTCCGTTATCATCGTGATTCTGTTCCACTATTGCTGCCAGCAGCCTTCCCAGACCGATGCCATAGCATCCCATTACGGCGGGTCGGGACACACCGTCTTGACCAAGGAAGGAAGCTCCTAATTTTTCACTGATGAAGGTGCCTAATTTGAATATGTGTCCTACCTCAATGCCTCGTGCTGAGGATAGCTTACCGCCGCATTCAGGACATTTATCGCCCTGGTGAGCCAAAGCAATGTCAGCGATGATGTCAGCCTGGAAGTCCCTGGGATAGTTAACGTTCCTAAAATGGTATCCTGCCTTATTAGCGCCAGCGATGAAGTTAGAGCCCAAAGTTATGGAGTCGTCGGCAACAACTTTCACTCCCTTTATACCTATTGGTGAGGCGAAGCCAGCCACTATGCCTGCCTCAGCCACCTCGCTTTCGGCAGCGATGCGAAGCTCGTTACACTTCAGGGTATTTTTTAGCTTTGTTTCGTTTACCTCGAGGTCGCCTCGAATAACCACGAAGACGAATTCCCCATCAGCGATATAAAATACCGCTTTAAGTGTTTGTTCTTGTGGTACTCCCAGGAAGTTGGCTACCTCTTCGATTGTTTTTTGCTCCGTGGTGGCGATTTCCTCTAAAGGAAGAGGCTGCTTCTCCTTCACTTCGTTCAGGGTCGCAATGACAGTTTTGGAGATTTGAGCCTTCTCTACGTTAGCGGAATAGCCACAGTGGGGGCAGAAGACCATTTCGTCCTCGCCTGTTTCGGAGATAACCATAAATTCATGGGACTCCTTGCCGCCTATGGCACCGCTATCGGCTTCCACCATTGAGGTGGAAAGACCACAGCGAGCATAGATATTTTGATAAGCCTGGCTCATTTTGCGATAACTTTCATCGAGCCCGGCTTCATCGGCATCGAAGCTATAAAGGTCTTTCATGATAAATTCACGCACTCGCAGCAGCCCACCACGTGGACGAGGTTCATCGCGAAACTTGGCTTGTATCTGGTAAACGAGGAGAGGAAGGTCGCGGTAGCTTTGCACATACCTGCGGGCGAGGTCAGCGATAATCTCCTCATGTGTGGGGCCTAAAACCAGCTTGTGTTCCTTGCGGTCGGTCAGGGTAAACATGGTTTGTCCGAAAGAAACATATCGCCCCGACTGTTGCCACAGCTCGAACGGCTGCAATATGGGGAGCATCAGCTCCTGACCGCCGGCTTTATCCATTTCCTCCCTGATTATGTTCTCTATTTTTCGGAGCACCCGCCAGCCTGAAGGCAAGTAGGAATAAATACCAGCAGCCTCTTGGGCAATCATGCCAGCTCGGAGCAGCAACTGATGGCTTATGTTTTCCGCCTCTGCTGGCGCCTGCCGTAAAGTTTTGCCAAAAAGTTTAGAGAAACGCATTTCTTATCTGTCCACTATCGCCTCTAGCTCAATAAATTTTCCGGGATTATTTGGCTTGGATATCCTTATCTTTTCTCCAAGGAACTCCATTCAATCTCTCCTTAAAAAGCTTCTTAATGGAGGCTAAATGGTGGATATTTATCGGTTAGTAGAAGAGAATAGCCACCTACTCTTGTATACCAGCGAAGATAGCCGCTAACAAAGTCGAATGCCCATTTAGGATATCTAGCGGTGAATAAAATTGCCCACCAGGAGATAAAAACGATAACAGCAGCGGCAATGCCTATGCCATACAAACATATATAATGGGGGATTGCCATAAAGTACCTGAAAAAGGTGGTCAACCGAGATAGCTTTTCTGGGCACTCTATCTCGATACCTATGGGATAGTGTTTTACGATTGCTTCTTTTATCCTTGCACCGCATTTCATACATATTTCAGTTAATGGAGTTGTTTGAGCACCACAATTAGGACAAAAGCTTGTGCCACTCATTGGTCTAGCTCCGCAATTAGGACAGATTTCTGGTGTTCCTATCAGTTCCTTGCCACAATTTCTGCAAAACATTTTTCCTCCGTTATATTATTTGCTTTATTTCTTCCATCAAAGCTTGAAGAAGGTTTTCCTCAGGCACAGTTCTTACTACTTTGCCCTTTCTGAATATAGCGCCTTTACCCTTACCTCCTGCAATGCCGACATCGGCGTCTTTGGCTTCTCCAGGTCCGTTGACCGAACAGCCCATAACAGCGACCTTAATGGGCTGGTTAATTTTCTCAAGGTGCTTGTTCACTGTTTCAGCCAGGGAAATAATATCAACTTCAGCTCGACCACAGGAAGGGCAGCTCACCAAAGTTGGTCCATGCTGACGAAGCCCGAGGCTTTTTAAGATTTCATAGGCAGTGGTAACCTCCTGGCAAGGGTGAGCACTGAGGGAAACACGGATGGTATCGCCAATGCCCTGGTAGAGAAGTATGCCAATGCCTATGGCGCTGCGTATCGCCCCTTCATGGGGGAGTCCTGCCTCGGTGATGCCTAAATGCAAGGGATAAGGGATTTTATCGGCGAGCATCTGATACGCCTGAACTGTAGTGGGCACATCGAAGGCTTTAAGGGAAACCTTGATTAAGTCGAAATCCATATCTTCCATAAGCCTTATCTGCTCCAGAGCAATATCAACCATTCGCTGGGCTAAGGGAAGTTCGGGCTCAAAATTTGGAGGCAGGCTGCCGGCATTCACCCCGATGCGGATGGGAATTTCTCTTTCTTTAGCAGTGGATACCACTTTGGCGATTTGCTTCCTATCATGAATATTACCGGGATTAAGGCGAATGCCATCAACGCCAGCCTGCAGAGAAGCCAGAGCTAAGCGATAATCGAAGTGGATGTCAGCGATGATTGGCAGTGAAGTATTCTTTTTTATAACAGGGATGCTTTCTGCTGCCTGCTTGTCAGGAACTGCGATACGCACTATTTCGCAGCCGCATTCCTGTAACTCTTTAACCTGGTTTACGGTGGCGTTAACGTCTCTGGTATCAGTTTTGGTCATTGACTGAACAGCGATGGATGCATTGCCACCTACAGTGACGTTGCCAATTTTTAATTTTCTGGAAGCCCTTCGTGGTATCATTTAAATAAGCTTCCTCCACCGATAATGCGGGCAATATCAAAATAAGTAACTACGCACATTATCAGAATAAGCACGGCGAAGCCAACGGTGTTAACTAAGTGTTCCACCCTGGTTGATACTCGTTTACCTCGCCGCGCCAATTCCACGAGGAGGAACACAAGTCTACCACCATCCAGAGCGGGGAGTGGGAGCAGGTTAATTATCCCTAAGTTCAAGCTGATAAGAGCGGTGAACACAATTAGAGGTATGAGTCCTGCTTCAGCCACCTGGCTGGTCATCTGGTAAATGCCTACCGGTCCGGCTACCTGGGGAGTTGTAGCCCCGATAATCCAGCTCCGTATGGTATTCCTGAACAGGATAAGGATTTCCACGCAGCGCTGTGTTCCCAGCGCAGTTGCCGTCCAGGGAGAATAGGATTGGCGAACTATCTGCTGGCTGCCTTCGACAGCAGTAACCTCAATTCCCAGAGCGCCTTCATCCTCGGGTGGTGTCCACCTTGGTATCAAGGTGACTTCCTGTTCGCCATTGGCAGCCTTGTTTAGTAAAAGGGTCGTTTCTGAACCGAGGGAAAGTTGCACATAATAAGATAGGTCCCCACGATTGTTAATTGTATGACCATTTATCGCCAGGATGGTATCTCCCTGCGCTATCCCCGCTTCTGCCGCTGGTGAGCCTGAAGCTACCTGCTGCACTTGAACTTGTTCCATCAAAACGTTCTGGGGAATCATGAAAGCAGTGGAGAAGAGAATTATTGGGAGAACCAAATTCATCAAGGATCCGGTGGCGAGGATAAGCGCTCTGGTGCCAATGCTTTTGCTGGCGAAGCTGCGGGGCTCTGTGGGGTCTTCTTCTCCCAGTAGCTTGACGAACCCGCCCAAGGGGATGAGATTTAATGAATATACTGTTTCCCCTCTTTTGATGCTTGCCAGCTTTGGGGGGAAGCCTATGCCAAACTCCTCCACCTTTACATCGCTGCGCTTGGCGACAATAAAGTGTCCGAACTCGTGGCTCAATATGAGCACTGCCAGCATGGCGATGAAGATGACTATGGTTAATGCGATGGTTAACATAAGCTTACCTGAGAAGCTATTTGTAATGTTGTTTCTCTTGTTTGCTCATCGACAGCGAGGATTTCCTCTATTGATGGCTGAGCAATGTTTTGATGCTGCTCCAATGCCTTACTTACTATTGTGGCGATATCGGTGAACTTGATTTTTCCCTGGAGGAAAAGCTCCACCGCTACTTCATCGGCGGCGCAGAGCACTGCAGGATAAGTTCCTCCTGATTTGGCAGCATCTAATGACAGTTTAAGGCAGGGAAATTGAGCATAATCTACCGGCTCGAAGGTCAAAACTTTCCCTCTGCTTAAATCGAGGCGGGGCAGGTCGGGATTGGGCAATCGTTCAGGGTAACAAAGGGCATATTGAATTGGCAGACGCATGTCAGGGAAGCCGAGCTGTGCTTTCAGTGAGCCATCGACGAACTCAACAATAGAATGAATGATGCTCTGTGGGTGGATTAATATCTCGATTCTCTCCAGGGGAATGGCAAAAAGATAGTGTGCCTCAATGACCTCAAGCCCTTTGTTCAGGAGCGTTGCTGAATTGATGGTCACTTTTTTACCCATTTTCCAGATAGGGTGATGAAGGGCTTGCTCCACAGTTACCTGGTCCAGCTTTGACTGTGGGTAGCGGTAAAATGGTCCTCCTGAGGCAGTGAGGAAAAGACGGTGAGGTTGACTTTCTTCTCCGAGCAAACATTGCCAGATGGCGCTGTGCTCACTATCAATAGGCAGGATGTGAACACCGTGGTGATTGGCTTCCGCGGTAACAATGTCACCGGCCGCTACCAGCACTTCCTTGTTTGCTAAGGCAACCGTCTTGCCTGCCTGCAAAGCAGCTATAGTGGGGAATAATCCGGCTTTGCCCGATGTGGCTATGACAACAAGGTCAATATCCTCCTGGCTTACCATTTCCTCCATGGGCATGAACTTCCCTTGATAGCTGAAATCAGATTCAATAGAGCAAAAAAACATCTCTGGCTTAAATTCCTCAAGTTGCTGTGCAAGGAGCTTAATATTCTTGCCTGCTGCCAGACCGCTCACCTGGAATCTGGCGGGAAAAGCGCGGATTATGTCCAGTGCTTGCTGGCCTATAGAGCCTGTTGAGCCCAAAATGGCAATTCTCTTTACCCCACTAGCCATACTACATAATAATATACTATTGGGGCGACGAAGATAAGGCTGTCGAAACGGTCGAGGACACCGCCATGACCAGGCAATAATTTACCGGACTCCTTCGCTCCCAGGTTACGTTTGAGCAAGGATTCCACCAAGTCACCAACTTGGGCAAACAGGCTAACGAGGCAGGCAAGAAGAATAATCTGCCAGTAGGGCAGAGAAAAAATAGAAAATAAGTTGAGGAGCAGGAACACTGCAACAGCACCAGCGACGCTGCTTAGCAAGCCACCTATTGCTCCTTCCCAGGTCTTGCCCGGGCTTATCACCGGGGCTAGTTTATGCCTGCCCCACTTCCTTCCGATGAAGTAGGCACCGGTGTCATTGGCAAATGTGGTGAATAAAGCAAGATAAACCCAATTCCGTCCATCTGGTAATAAATTTAGGTTGAGCCAATAGCTGAGCATCCATCCTACGTATAGAACGCCGGCTACTGTCCATGCCCAATTTTGAAATGCTGTTTCTCGTGATGAACGAATCAATATCCACGCCAGGGAGATTATTACCGCTGTGGCCATAATAGCGGGTAGAAGATTGATATCGCGGTAATAAAGGCTCAACGGGCTTAAAGTGAGTGCTACCGCCCATAATAATCCAAAGTAAGTTAGAGGGTATCCTTTGCCTGAATTAGACACCATGCGGTAGAACTCTAAAGTGCCTATTACTGATGCTGCGGCGATGAAAAGACTGAACAACCAGGGGTGGCCAAACCAGACAGCGAAGAGGATAACTGGCAAGAGTATCGCTGCCGTGATAATCCTTTGTTTAAGCATGCTTAAATCCTAAACGAACTCAAAATTCACGGATAAAAAGTCAAAATTACAACTCAAAAGGCAAAAATACTACATTTTAAACTTTGCTTTGTCATTTTGCGTTTTGTTTTTTGACTTTTTCATAATTGTTTAGCGTCTCGTATTTCGTATTTTCGGTTCTTCAGCTCGTAGTGAGAAAGGGATGTCAGGAATGGAGAATCTTCTGAATTTATATTTCCTTTATTTCCTTTTCCTTGTCCGCTGCCAGTTGGTTTACGTTGCTTATAAAGGCCTCGGTGACCTGCTCCACTTGTTTGGTAGCACTTTTAAGCTCATCCTCCGATATTTCCTTATCCTTTTCCATTTTCTTCAGTTTTGCGATGCTATCCCGCCTTACATTGCGTATCATCACTCGGTGATTCTCTACCTTGCCGGCCAACAATTTGGCTAACTCAGCACGACGCTCCTCACTCAGTGGCGGGATAGCTATCCGAATTAAATTGCCATCGCTTGAGGGGGTAACACCGAGGTTGGATTTAAGTATTGCTTTTTCAATCGCTTTTATGGAAGAACGGTCCCATGGTTGGATAACGATAAGATTGGCCTCAGTAGTAGTTATATTAGCCAGTTGGATTAAGGGAAGAGCTTCACCCTGGTACTCAACCATTACGTTATCCAGTAATGCCGGGTTGGCTCGTCCGGTGCGGATAGTGGCAAACTCACGAGCCAGAGTATCGACAATTTTTTGCATTTTAGTGCTTAGTTCAGCGATTACCTCCCTCATTGTTTTTGCCTCTACTATTAAGGATTAGTAACGCCCAATCTCGAATCTAGTGAATCTTGATACCTTTATATTCTCGCCTACTTTGGCAATGGTCTGGTTGATAATTTCCTGCACGCTTCTTGCAGGTTCTTTGATGAATGGCTGATTAAGCAAGCAATCTGTTTGTGGGTCAAATTCTTCTTTTTCAGGGATTTCCTTAGCGGTGATAAATTGCGGGGAGGTGGCAGCGATTTGCATAGCTATGTCACGAGCAAGTTGTCTAAACTCATCGGTGCGAGCTACAAAATCAGATTCGCAGTTTAATTCTACCAGCGCTCCTATCTTGCCAGTGTGGTGGACGTAAGCTTCGATTATCCCTTCTTTAGTAACACGCTCCATTTTTTTCTGCGCTACCGATAATCCATGACACCGTAAAACTTCGACCGCCTTTTCTATGTCTCCATCTGCTTGAAGTAGTGCCTTTTGACACTCTAGCATTCCAGCGCTTGTCCTGCTTCTCAGTTCTTTTATCGATTCAGTCGGGATTTTCATGCGGTTGTTCCTCTGGCTGTTCTCCTGCTTGTTTCTCTGATGGTTGCTCCTCCGGCTGGTCTCCTGCCTGTTCCTCTGCTGATTCCGCTGGTTGTTCTTCATCAGGACTGAATGAGTAAGAAGCTAAGAGTTCAACACCCCCCTCCACCTCTTGTCCTTCTACACTGACCATTTTCAGTTGTTCTTGCTCCCTTATTTGCTTTCCTTCGAGCACGGCGTTGGCTATTCTGCTACAAATCAATCTAAGTGTTTTAACAGCATCGTCATTGGCAGGGATAGGATAATCAACTTCCTCAGGGTTGCAATTGGTATCTACTATGGCAACCACAGGTATATCAAGCTTTTTAGCCTCGAAAAGGGCAATTTTATCCTTGATTATGTCCACGATAAATAGGGCTCCGGGCAAGGCATTCATTTCCTTAAAGCCGCCTATCTTGATATTCAGGCGGGATATTTTCTTTTCTATCTTTGTTTTTTCCTTCTTTAATAAATGCTCCAATTCCCCCTTTACTTGGCGGTCTTCCAGGTCAACCAGGTAATTAATCCGAGATTGTATCGTATTGAAGTTAGTCAACACCCCGCCAATCCATCTCTGGTTGACATAGCACATACCGCATCTGCTTGCCTCTTCCTCTATTATTTGTTGAGCTTGTTTCTTGGTGCCTACGAGGAGGATAGTTTGCCCATTGGCGATTAACTCCCTAACGAAGGCACAGGCTTGCTCCAACATCCCGGCTGTTTTCTCCAGGTCGATGATATGGATACCATTACGCTGAGTGAAGATATAGTCCTTCATCCTGGGATGCCAGGCGCTGGTCAGGTGCCCAAAGTGAGCCCCTGCCTCTAAGAGTTCCTTTACCGTAGCATTTTCTGCCATAAGGATTATCTAATGTAGCATGAGCGACTTTTTTTGACAAGATGAGGCATTATTTTTGGAACAAGGCGAAGAACCTGTCCTGATATTCCTCGAATACCCCCCATCTATTCAGCTCGGTGACCAGCTCAGAAGCTCGAGAGACGTCTTTGCTTACCAGTTCAAAAAGTTCCTCAATAAAATTTCGAGCATCCTTAGGAACTCCGGTGGAATCTATATCCAGGGAGCCTCTCCTTTGAAAATCAATAACGTTGTCGTATATTGACTTTCTTGTTAGCTCATAGATAAATATCATCAATGATACATCCCATAGCTCTTCTATTCCTTTAATTATGGTGCTCAACGGGTTATTTTCCTCCTCTATTCTTTCATTTAGCTTATTTATTAGCTTCGCTATAGTTTCAGAAACAATGTTCATCTCTTTGGGTTCATTTTTATATCGATAGAAGATGCCTGGTTCATCGGGAAACTTCGCTGACATAGCCTGGAAATATTTGTAAGCTTGCTCGCTAAACCCTTCCAATCTGGTCAAGTAATAAGGGGTAACTATCCTTGGCCTTTGAGCAATTACGTTCCCCTCTCTCACTACATTAACGTTCTCAGTTAACTCAGTTACCACATAGTAGTAAATAATGGTGTTGCCAAAGGTAGCCAGACTTTGCCGTGGAAACCTGATTACTTTGGTGTGTTCTATAGCATATTTAATTCTCGCGTCTACATTCATCTCTTTCATTATACAAACATCTTGACCATCTGGAAATTTTGCGTCACCTTCTGCTTTCCAGCGATTATCTTGCCCGGCTCGGTGCTGTGACCGGGAATTAAGTATTCCACATCAAGTTGTGATAATTTGTCAATGCTGCTTCGCAGCTGGGAAGGGCTGCCTCCGGGGAGGTCTGTTCTGCCAACACTGTTCCAGAAAACCACATCGCCGCTTATTAATACTTTTTCCTCCTTCCAGTAAAGTGAGATAGACCCCGGGGAATGTCCCGGGGTAAGTAAAACCTGAATATTGACCTTGTTACTCGTGCCCAGGCTTAAATCGCCTTCTTTGAGATGGAAAAATGGGCTGGTATGTGGAAGCTTTGCGTCAAAAACTTCGTAAAGCCTGTTTCCTATACCGTGGTAGAAATCATCTTCCTCCTTGGATAGAGTGACCAGGCTTTTATTCCTTTCAGCGATGGCAGGTGCAGCTTCAAAATGGTCCGGGTGGCTGTGAGTGACGATTATCAACCCCACATCCTCGATGTTCAGCCCGTCTTTGTTCATTGCCTCAGTTAGCGAATCGAGGCAAGCTTCACCAACCTCATCGTGGATATGTCCTGGGTCAACCAGCACATGAGGTCGCTTTCCTCGCAAAACATGGCACCAGAGGCTGGCGTTGCAATTGTTCCCCATTCCTTGCCAGATATAGCAATAAAAGTTCTCTGCTAATCGTAAAGAACGATGATAAACCATAACTATTAAATCCTAATTTCTAAACTCTAAATCCTAAACAAATTCTAAGTTCCAAACATTTACTACTTTTCATCATGGAAGCCCTAATAGCTCCTTGGCATTTTCCCTGAGATATTTCTTGTTCACTTTTTGAACCTCGGTCAGCGGCATGTTATCCAGGAAACGGACATATTTGGGGATGGCATATTTAGCAACCTTTTCCCTGAGATATTCGATGAATTTCTCCTCCTTCACCTTTCCCCTATATTCAGGACGCAACTGGATGAATATAGCTACCCTCTCGCTTCCCGGTCTCTCGGGGTCAGGAACGCCCACAGCAGCCGCCATCTCGGTCGCTGGATGGGTGTAGAGGAGGTCATCCAACTCCCTGGTATATACCTTATAGCCTGAAATATTCGCCATATCCTTTGTCCTGTCTACGATGTAGAAATATCCCCTGTCATCAACTCTGACCACATCGCCAGTGTGAACATAGCCCTCCTCATCAAGTCCACTACCAGGGTTGGGCCAGTAGCCCAGCATTCTCTGTGGTCCACTGAGACACATCTCCCCGGTTTTGCCTTCATCGATGAACTCATCCCAGGAAAGTGTCCTGCCAGTATCAACATCAACGATTTTCACCTCTGTGTCGGGGAAGGGAATACCAATTGTTGCTCTTTTCTCACGGCTTCTTGCTGAAGCATCTTTACGGGAGCGATTCATTAGCCGGGAAATAGCTTTATACCACAGTTTCCCAAGATTCTTATATCCCAATGTTCTGACCAAGCGGTTAGCCATGGGAACCATACCGGGGAGTCGCAATAGCTTGTTGCTTCGCTTCAACTGTGCCCTTCCACCAAAGAGTCTCAGAAGCAGGGATAGGTTGAGGTGTGTCACCGGGGAAAGTTCACTTAGCCCATATCCCTCCATCACTCCCCCGCCGCTTTTCTGCTCAAATTTCTCCTGGGCTTCAGGAGGCAACGCCGCTGATCCAGATACACCTAGTATCCCTATCCCCTTCATCTCCTCCTCAGCTAGCTTCATAAACTGTGTGGGAACGCCAATTTGCATAGCGGGATAATGTTCCTTGATTAACTCCACCATGGAACGGGTGTCACGAGGGTCGGGAACCAAAAGCTGCATCACTCCCATGTAGGTCATGGTGTGCATTATACAGTGGCCATAGACATGGAACAAAGGAAGCCCGAGCAGCATAGCGCTTGCCCCTCTCAAGATATCACCACTGGGACCGTAAATATGACCATTCTGGATGGCGTTGGTGAGGATATTCTTGTGAGTGAGCATACAACCTTTGGGCAGACCTGTAGTGCCTCCGGTGAACAGAAGGGTCTCTAGGTCGTGGTCGACATCGAAATCCACTTCTGGGGGGATGGAGGGATGGCTTGCAATCACCTCCGTGAGCCACTCCACGCTTTCTATCGTCTCGTGGCTTGAAGGGGGATTTGCGGAATAGTCTTCCACCTGACTGACGATGATATGTTCCACCTTAACTTGGTGTTTTGCGGTCAACCTTTCCCTGAGCTGCTCAACTATGTCCAGATAATCCTTAAGACAGATAAGCACTTTAGGTGTTCCCTGAGTGAATTTA
>Ga0210044_10002510_pt1 | contig 27286 bp, 27 predicted proteins | sample CryGey13umfilter_2_FD_183959 | JGI IMG/M metagenome (GOLD analysis project Ga0210044, IMG submission 183959) | Groundwater microbial communities from aquifer in Utah, USA - Crystal Geyser 4/9/14 3 um filter (SPAdes) (version 2) | ecosystem: Environmental > Aquatic > Deep subsurface >... | reverse complement strand
GGGCCTGTCCCCCATCCAGCTGTCTGCAGGGCGGTCTCTGACCCGGACGCCAGATCTCGTCGCGGAGCTGTACTACGTCGTGCAAGGCAGCGGGAGCGCCACGTGGCACATGGCACTGGTGCCGGTGGTTGGCGGGTGTGCCCTGTATTATCCGCTCGCGACGCGCGGTGCGCTGCGGAGCGAGACCGGGCTCAGCCTGATCCAGGTTCGGATCGGAGACAAGAAGAGCGAACGATGAGCATCGTTGATGATCTGCTGGCTGGAGATCAGCGATCCGCTGCGCGGGTGATGCGGGATCTCGACGACCGGATGCCGTCCAGCGCCGAGCACCTGAAGCAGCTCTATCCTCACACGGGGAAGGCGCGGATCATCGGCGTGACGGGCAACCCGGGCTGTGGCAAGTCCACGCTGGTGGATGCGCTGGTCACCCGCTTCCGCGCCGCAGGGCAGAGCGTGGGCGTGGTGGCGGTGGATCCATCCAGCCCGTTCACCGGTGGAGCCATTCTGGGCGATCGGATCCGGATGCAGCGCCACGCGCTGGACGAGAAGGTGTTCATCCGCTCGCTGGCCAGCCGCGGCCACCTGGGTGGTCTGAGCCGATCCACCAGCGACATCGTGGTCGTGCTGGATGCCATGGGGTTCGACGTGATCCTGATCGAGACGGTGGGCGTGGGACAGGCCGAGGTGGACGTGGTGGAGGCGGCCCATCTGTCGCTGGTGGTGGTGGTGCCGGGTCTGGGCGACGAGGTCCAGGCGATCAAGGCGGGGGTGCTGGAGATCGCGGACGTGCTGTGCGTGAACAAGGCGGACCGCGAGGGCGTGCAGCGCACCGTGCGCGACCTGGAGATGATGCTCTCGCTTCGCCCCGAGGGAAAAGCGCCGCCGCCGATCCTCAGCACGGTGGCGGCCACGGGACAGGGCGTGACCGAGCTGCACCAGCACCTGGAGCGGCTGCTCGACGGGCGTGACCATGCGGCGTGGCGAGAGCGGCGGATCCGGCGCGCTCGTCGACAGGTGCTCGACATCCTTCGCGAACAGGCCACTGACGCCGTGCTGCTCCGGTTGGGGGACGCGCTGGAGGGGCTGGTGGAGCAGGTGGCCCGACGCGAGATCGATCCCTACACCCTCGTGGAGCGTATCCTCCACCGTGGTGATGCGCAGTGGTGATGCGCAGTAGATCTGTTATTCTCAAGATCGTGATGAACAATAGACTGGAGAGTTCGATGCACAGACCCCTGCTCACGGTAGCCCTGGCCCTGGTCCCGCTGTTCACCGCGTGCGGGTTACTGGACGACGCCACCACCTTCACCCTGGAAACCGGCTGGAAGCAGGTGAGCATCGACTCGGCGGCGCTGGGGGTGGCGATCCCCTCGGGCACCCTGATCCCCGCGGTGGCCTGCACCAAGACCAACGATATCTGCGCCCAGGCCAGCGCCGGCATCAGCTGCAACGGCCAGACCTACAGCTGCAACGTGCAGTGCAGCGATCAAGGCTCGTGCGAGATCGTCGCCGACGCCGAGGTGGGCCAGACCGTGGACATCTCACAGAAGGTGAAGAACCAGACGTCCGCCACCGTGCTGTCGAAGGTCTCGTTCAGCTACATGTTGTTCAAGGTGCTGGAGAACACCCTGACCTTCGACACGCCTCAGATCGAGGTGTTTGTCGGGCCCAACACCGCTGTCCGGACGACCGACGCCGGCGTGGTCAAGTTCGCCACGATGGATGTGATTCCCAAGAGCCAGACACCGGAGGGCCAGTTGACGGTCACCGACGCGGGCAAGGCCAGCCTGGCGGGATTCGTGAAGAACTACGAGACCCCCTTCAAGTTCTTCGTCAAGGCCGGGCTGCGGTTCCCCAGCGGGTCGGCGCTGCCACAGGGCAAGCTGACCCTGCAGGTCAATGGCTACTTCGAGGTGGAGCCGCTGTAGAGCCGTAGAGTCGTGGATTGGCGTGGATCGACGTTGGCACCGCTCGATCCTACACCCCTACCGAGTACTCCCGAGATAAACCCTCAGCGTACCGGCTCGCGGCCGGTCAAGGTGAGCATCGGGCTCCGAAAACGGCTAGAAGAGGGGGGGCTGACCGTTGGAGGAACCAGAGGGCGCTGGGTCGGTCGAGGCGCGGACAGCGTCCTCGTCCTGTGACTCCACGGTGCGCTCGCCGGAGAACTCCTGCGTGATTCGCCCATCCGCCGGGTCGTCGTTCAACCGACCCGTGTTGACTCTTTCCTTGAGCTCTTTGCCAACCTTGAAGAAGGGCAGGCGTTTGGGTCTTACCTGCACCTTGGCTCCGGTGCGTGGGTTGCGCCCCTCGTATGCCTTGTAGTTACGGATCTCGAAACTGCCGAATCCACGGATCTCGATACGTTCCCCGCGTTTGAGCGAGGCTTCCATGGAATCGAATACGCAGTTGACGATGAGTTCCGCTTTTCCCTTCGGAAGCTTGAGTTTGTTGGCCACAGTCTCAACTAACTCAGACTTGGTCATTGTGCCTTGCTCCTTGGACGCCATAGCTTCCCCGTGAGAGCTAATGCTAGCCCACTCCTTTTTTAAGATCAACGCTCTTTCGCCTAGTTCCGGAGGCGGCCCGGGATCCTCCCAGACTGTACGGCTTTGCCCCAAGAGCGAGTTGGACGGTATAATACGCCTGGATCCCCTCATGATGCAGCGAATTGTCACTCTGTTGACGGATTTCGGCACCTCCGACGGGTTCGTGGGCGCCATGAAGGGAGTCATCCTCTCCCTCTGTCCGACTGCCCAAGTTGTCGATCTCACGCACGAGATTCCACCGCAGGATGTTGTCGCCGGAGCGTGGGCGTTGCGCGAGGCCACGGCTACCTTTCCCCCAGCCACGATACATGTCGCCGTCGTCGATCCCGGCGTGGGTACGACGCGTCGACCGATCCTGGTGGAACACGAACAGACATTCTTCGTTGGTCCCGACAACGGCCTGCTCAGTCTCGCCGCACCACGAGGATCTGCATTTCTTCTCGATCGATCCGAGCTGCACGCGCCGAAGGTGAGCAGCACGTTCCACGGTCGCGATGTGTTTGCCCCCGTGGCCGGTCATCTCGCGTCGGGTCGATCGCCCCGCGACTGCGGCACGCCGTTTCCGTCCGGCGACCGGGTTCGGATCGAGTGGCCCGCTGCAACACGTGGGCACGGACAGATCGTGGGGCAGGTCGTTCATGTCGACCATTTCGGCAACCTTGTTACCAACATGACCCGCGATGACCTGGCGGGCGAGGAGTGGGTGGTGACCCTGGCCAGCCTCGACGTGGGGCCGGTGCGAAGCACCTTTGGCGACGTGAAACGTGGCGAATGGGTTGCGTACATGGGCAGCAACGGTTATCTGGAGATTGCTATCCGTGAGGGAAATGCCAGCATGTGCCACTCCACCAACGCTCCAATAATATGCAAGAACCGAAAGATTACAAGATGAAGTGGATGAAGTGGTTCGCACCTGTTTTGATCGTGCTGGGTAGTGCCGGTTGTCTCGGCGGCGGGGATGGGTGGGTCATGGGCACGTTATGGGTCGACAACTGCAAGAACGGCGACCCCCTGGGGGAGTCGTTCGATCGACCCACGACCTTCGATCTCCACGTCGATTTCTTCACCGGTGAGTCGATGGAAGACTCGGACAAATCGGTGACCCAGCGGCGAAGCACGCTGGTGCTGCGGATCCAGAATACCAGCAACAACGTCGAGGTATCGGACGGTTTGCTGCTGCAGATCATCGAGCTGGACGTGGCCGCGCGGTCGTTCGCAGCAGGGCAGCCCATCCCGATCTCGAGCAGCAACCTGTGCCCGGGAGGGAACTGCACGCTGGTGGAAGACACGCTGCGCGCCAGTCTGTACCTGTACTCCACCTGTCCCGACGGACGCCAGGCGCTCAACGGATCGAGCTACTCGCTCGCGCCATCTCCGAAGGACACCACCTGCCTGCAGTCCGGCGCGCTGGCCCCGCCTTGCCCCGTTCTGGCCGATGCCGCTCGGCAGTCGCTGGACACGATGTGCAAGGGTGACTTCAACGATCGAACACAGGCGCCTGCCATCAGCCAGCTGCTTGGCCACGGAGCCTGCATGTATCTGTGCGCCCTGGGTGATGCCCGACGGGGTCAGCCGTCCGACGAGCTGGGCGGATTTCGCATCAGCTACGGCGACCGTGTGGCGGGCATCTTCTCCACCGGGATCGTCGACGGACGTGCGGTGAACCTGCAGGGCTGCGCCGGCGGGGCGGGCGAGATTCAGGGCATGTTCGACTTCGAGCTGGCCCGCGGCCGGTCGGCCCAGAGTTTCCCCTGATCCGTCGGCCCGCAGACCGGTTCACCGTCCACCTCGACTCGCTGGCCTTTGGCGGCGACGCCGTGGGCCGTCTGGACGACGGGCGAGTGGTGTTCGTGCCGCTGGGCGCCCCGGGCGACACGGTGCTGGTGGAGCTGGTGCAGCAGCGCCGATCCTTCTGCCGCGGTGAGCTGGTCCGGCTGCTCGAGCCAGGACCGGATCGACGCGACGCCAGCTGTGCGCTGTTCGGCCGTTGCGGTGGCTGCCAGTGGCAGCACGTGCGCTACGACGCGCAGCTTTGGGCCAAGCAGCAGATCGTGTCCCATGCGGTGGACCCGGCGGCGACGTCGATCGCGGCCGCGGACGAGCTGGGCTACCGGGGACGCGCTCGACTGCACTGGCGTCGCGACGATCGGGGTGTGGTGCTCGGCTTCATGCGGCGTGGCTCACGAGAGGTCGTGGACGTCGCGGCCTGCCCGCTGTGGGTGTCTGCGATCCAGGCCGGCGTGGCGGCGTGCCGCGACGCGCTGCGCGTCATGCCGCGCGGGACGGGCGGGACTGCGGTGCTGCTGGCCGGCACGACGGCGCTGCACATCAGCTTGAAGAGCCGCGGCCCCGAGGTGGCGCGCCTCGCGCCGGCGCTTCAGAGGTCCGGGGCGTTCGCCGGCGGGCAGGTTGTGTTCGGCGCACCGCCCGATGGACCGGTGGTCTCGTTTGGCGCGACGGCGGTGGAGTGTGACGGCCTGTGGGCCAGCGGGGGCGGCTTCTTCCAGGCCAACCCGGCTCAGGATCGCCGCCTGCGTGCAGTGGTGCAGGAGCTGGCCGGGAGCGCTGGTTCGACGCTGGAGCTGTTCGCCGGCGTGGGGAACCTGACGCGAGGGCTGCGGGCGGAGCGGGTGGTGGCGGTGGAGTCGTCCGCCATCGCCACGGCGCTGCTGCAACGCAACACCGAGGTCATGCATCCACCGGTGACCGTGGTCCACGGCATGGCCGAGGAGCAGGTGGCGCTCCGGCGCCGACGGGGCGAGCGGTTCGACCTGGTGCTGATGGACCCGCCCCGCGAGGGATGCTCACCGGCCCTGCTGCGGGACGTGAGTCAGATCGCCGGGCGGGTGGTGTACGTTTCCTGCGATCCCATGACCCTCGCCCGGGATCTGAGCCTGCTCGCCGCGGCTGGGCGGACCCGGGTCACGAGCGTGTTTGTGGACATGATGCCGCAGACGTACCACGTCGAGGGGGTGGTTCTTGTGGACTACTAGGCAGGGATGGTCGGTGAAACCGCACCGTATTCCAAACAGGGGAGGCCTCATTGCCCGGGTCTTTGTATAATCCCATGGGTCGCCCAATGGGTACTGTTGCTGAAGACGCGTGTCAGGTGTGCAGCATGGCGCTGGAGTCCGGCGCCGAGTTCTGTCCCCGCTGTGGATCGGCGAGAGGTCAGCGCCGTCCGGCAGACACGATGGTCGGGCGCACCGTCATCGGCCAGTACGTGATCCGTCAACGTCTGGGCGAGGGCGGAATGGGCGCCGTGTACCTCGCCGACCAGCCCTCCGTGGGACGCCAGGCGGTGGTCAAGGTGATGCACCCGAGCCTCTCGGCCGATCCCAGCGTGGCTCCACGCTTCGAGGTGGAGGCGCGGGCTGCGAGCCAGCTGAACCACCCGCACATCATCACGATCTATAACTACGGCGCGATGGAGGACGGGACGCTGTTTCTCGCCATGGAGTACGTGAAGGGCCCCAGCCTCGAGGACCTGGTGAGCCAGGAGCCGATGTCCCCGGGTCGGGTGGCGGCGGTGGGGGCGCAGATCTGCGATGCGCTGGCCGAGGCCCACCGGCACGGGGTGGTGCACCGGGATCTCAAGCCGTCCAACATCATGCTGGCCCATATCGGTCGCCAGCATGACTTCGTCAAGGTGCTCGACTTTGGCATCGCCAAGGTGGAAGGGGTGAAGATGACGCGAACGGGCAGCGTCATCGGCACGCCGCAGTACATGAGCCCCGAACAGCTGAGGGGCGAGGAGCTGGATGGACGGTCCGACCTCTACGCTCTGGGAGGGATCCTGTACCAGATGGTGTCGGGCCAGCTTCCATTCAAGGCCGACACGGCGGCGGGCTTCATGCACAAGCACCTCAACGAGTCGCCGGTTCCGCCCACCCTGTGCAATCCAGACGTGCAGGTGCCGCCCGCACTGGAGGCCGTCATCCTTCGGGCCCTGGCGAAGGCCCCCGCCGAGCGCTTCCTGGATGCAGAGAGCATGGGGCGGGCCCTGGAGCTGTGCCGCGACGGCGCGGTGATCCCGCTGACGGCCCAGTCGGCCGCGGCACCGCCTGTGGCCCCTGGCCGGCGTCGACTGGGGCTGTGGATCGCGCTGGCCAGCAGCCTGGTGGTGGTGACGGGGGGAACGGCGACCTGGGCCGTGCTGCACCTCGGGGGACGGGAGCGCCCGCCGCGCGCCGCCGCCGCGCCTGCCGCCGCCCCGGCCAGGGTTGCCTGGCGCAGCCTGAGTGGGCCGCGTGAGGCGTTGCAGGACTCGGTGCAGGTCAAGGAGACCGTGGCGGATGGGGGGACGGTCGGGCAAGTGCCGCCCCCACTGGCGCGCAAGGCCCGCAAACCGCGTCGCGTCGCGTCCCGATCGGTCCCGCCCCGCGCCGAGCTGGAGCCCGAGCCGCCCACGGAGGCCAGCCGGCGCGTGACGCTCACGATGAACCGTGAGTCGAAGGTCCAGGTTGCGCCGTCGCGGCCCAGGGCGGCGCCGTCGACGACCACGATGAGCGCCGACCAGCTGGAGCGGGAGCTCAGGCGCGTGATGAGCACGGCGCGGGTCCCCCCGTCCGTGGTGGACAAGACGCTGGAGAGCTACTCCCAGACCCAGCAGAGCTGGCCCGCAGACCGTCGCGAGGAGCTGCGACACCGGTACCTGTCCCAGCTGCTCGTGACCTATCGCAAATCCACGCTGCAGCTGGCGCCGTTCGAGCGGCGGCCGTTGAGCCAGCTGCGCCAGGTGTTCCTCACGATGCAGACCAAGGCCAACCTGAGCGTGGAGCGGCGTGAGCAGATCCTGGACCAGGCCCTGGCGACCTACGACCAGGGCAGCTTCCCGGCCAAGGACCGTCCATTCTACAAGCGCATCGCGCTGGTGGGCATGATCAAGGCGATGGCGGCCGACCCGGCGGCGGCCATGCGGTAGGCCTGCCCCTCTGGCGCGGCCGCACGCCCTGCGCTATCGTCCGACCGATGATCGGCGCCCCATATCTCCTGCTGGTCCCGCTGTGCGTGATGCTCGCCGGCTGTCCCAGGCTGACGCGGCCGGCCAACTTCGACCCGCTGGACACGGTCACCGGCACCGAGAGCTGGCGCGTGGCGCCCGAGAGCATCAGCGAAGAATGGCGGGACTGGTACCGTGCGCGTGTGGCGTGGCGGCGGGATCATCGGGAGCTCAGGGTTCAGCGGGTGCGCAGCGTGCGAATCGCGGGCCTGGTGGAGCGCTTCCCCGAGGGCCCGAGCATCGAGGAGGTCCGGCAGGTTCTGATGTCGCGCGCCACCCGGGCCCCCGCGGCGCCGGCGCCTGGTCCGGGTGACGACGGCGCGGCCGCGCCGCGCGATCCGGGATCACAACCGCCCTCGTGGATCAAGGTGCCGGTGGAGAAGCTCGACGACAAGGGCCAGGCCCTCGACGAGGAACGACCCAAGAGGCAGCAGTGATGGACGACCTGATCCGCGAGATACGGGCGGGCAAGATCTCCCCGGTGTACTACCTGTGCGGGGAGCGCTTCCCCGTGGAGCAGGTGGTTCAGGCGCTGCGGGAGTCGGTGCTGCAGGGGCAGGTCAGCGCGTTCAATTTCGATGCGCTGGAGGCCGCGGCCGGGCCGGACGAGATCCTGGGAGCGGCACGCACCGTCCCGATGCTGGGCCGCCGCCGGCTGGTGCAGGTTCGCGACGCGCACCAGCTCAACGCGGAGCAGCTGTCCCGGCTGCTGCCGTATGTCAAGGACCCGGCGCCGTTCACCTGCCTGCTGCTCGTGGGGGACAAGGCCGATCTCCGGCTCAAGTTCTTCGCCGAGCTCAAGAAGCACGGAGTGGTGCAACGGTTCGAGCCGCTCAAGGATCGTCAGGTCGGCGGGTGGGTCACCGCAGAGGCCCGACGCCAGGGGGTCAAGCTCAGGCCGGGTGCGGCGGAGCGGGTCGCCGACGCGGTGGGGACCGACATGGCGCAGCTGGCCAGCGCGCTCACGCGGCTGTCGCTGTTTCGTGGGCCTGGCAACCCGGTGGGACCGGACGACGTGGACGAGCTGCTGGCGCAGACCCGGCAGCGCTCGATCTTCGAGCTGACCAACGCGGTGGGCCGTGGCGATCGACGAGAGGCGCTGCTGGTCCTGCGCCACATGCTGCAGAACCGGGAGCCTGGCGTCCGCATCGTCACGATGCTCGCACGCCACCTGCGTCAGCTGTGGTCGGCCAGGGAGCTGTCGGCGCGCGGCGAGAACCAGCAGGCCATCGCGTCACACATCGGGGTTCATCCATTCTTCGCGAGGGATATCGTGAGCCAGGCCCAGCGGCTGAGCGAGAGCATGCTGACCCGTACTCATCACGCGTTGTTCGAGGCAGACCGCAAGCTCAAGTCGAGTCGCTTGACCGACGAGGCGGTGCTGGAACAGCTCGTAATGACCCTCTGTCCCGCCCGGCCCGCATCAGGGCGTGGGCCGGCTGGAAGGACCGAACAGTTCAGTCAGAGAGGCCGCTGACGGCCCGCGTGAGGCGGGAGATTGTACGCGATGCACGCTTGCGTGGGATGATCCCCTTGACGGCACAGCGATCGATAAACGGCACCGCGACCTTCAGCGCCTCCTGCGCCTGCGACACCTCGTTACCCGCAACGGCCGTCCTGACGCGTTTGACATGCGTTCGCATGGCGGTGCGGAAGTGACGGTGATGGGACTGCCTGTTGATCCGCTGGCGATTCCTCTTCTCTGCCTGAGGATGATTGGCCACGGCTGTACTCCCTCTGTGAGTCCTGTTTCGCCCGACGGCTGGAGTACACACACCAGCGCCAAGGCCGCGAATCTCTACCACCCAGCGTGGGGTGTGTCAAGGGGGAGCGATGGAAAGCAGGTGATATCGTGAAGGAAGGCCGCCAGATGGCGCGCTCGGCCTCGCTGGTGGGGCTGTTCACCCTGCTCTCGCGGATCCTGGGGTTGATCCGTGACGCGGTGGTCGCGGCGATCTATCCCAGGGCGGCCACCGACGCGTTCTTCATCGCCTTCCGCATCCCCAACGTCCTGCGGCGCCTGACCGGGGAGGGCGCGCTGACGGTGGCCTTCATCCCGGTGTTCACCGACTACCTCGAACGGGGCGACGAGGCGGAGGCCCGTCGCATGCTGCAGAGCACGCTGGGTTTCGCCCTGGTGCTGCTCACCGGGATGAGCCTCTGCGGCGTGGGGCTCTCGCACTGGGTGGTGAAGGCCTTCGCCGCCGGCTTCGTGGGGGAGAAGTTTCGGCTGTCGGTGGTGCTGACGCGCATCATGTTCGGGTTCATGCTCACCACCGGTCTCACGGCGCTCTCCATGGGCGTGCTCAACACCCGGCGGCACTTCGCGGCGCCGGCCCTGGCGCCGGCGGTGCTGAACGTGGTGATCATCGCATCCGTGCTGCTCGGGACCCGGATGGTGCTGGGTCTGGGGATGGACGGGACCATCGCGCTGGGGGTTGGCGTGGTGCTGGGGGGGGGAGCCCAGGTCGTGCTGCAGCTGCCGTTCCTCAGGCGCCATGGGATGCTCGTGGTCCCCCGGCTCGACTGGCGCCACCCGGGCATGCGGCAGGTGGGGCGGTTGATGATCCCCGCGGTGTTTGGCCTCGCGATCTACGAGATCAACGTGATCATCGCCGGGCAGTTCGCCTCGTTCTTGCCCGAGGGGTCGGTGAGCGCGCTGTACTACGCGCAGCGGCTGATCGAGTTTCCCATGGGGATCTTCGTCGTGGCGCTGGCCACGGTGGCAATGCCGAATCTGTCGAGCCACGCCAGCGCCGGCAACATGGCCCAGCTGAAGGAGACCTATCGCTACGCCCTGCGCATGGTGCTGTTCATCATCTTCCCCGCCACCGCCGGGCTCGTGGCGCTGCAGCTGCCGCTCACCGCGGTCCTGTTCCAGCGCGGGCAGTTCAGCCAGGTCATGGCCCAGCAGACGGCACACACGCTGTTCGGATTTGTCGTCGGGCTGTGGGCCGGTGCCGGCGTGCGCCAGACGGTGCCGGTGTTCTACGCGCTCAAGGACACCCGGACCCCGGTGAAGGTGGCGGCAACGAGCCTGGTGGTGTACGTCATCGCCGCGCTGCTGATGTACCGACGGATGGGGACCTTCGGTCTGGCGCTGGCGGTGGCCATCTCCTCGGTGGTCAACTTCGGGCTGCTGGCCCTGCTGCTGCGGCTGCGGCTGGGCCGGCTGGGCTTGCGACGCATCACCGGCTCCGGTGTGCGCGCCGTGGTGGCCGCCACGGCGTGCGGCGGGGTGGCGTACCTGGTGGCGATGTTGGGCCGATGGGAAGGAGGCGGGGCGCTGGTGCGCAACTACGTCGTGCTGCTCGCCGCCGTCGTCACGGGTATCGGAGCCTATGTGGTGATCGCGCGGCTGCTGGGGACACCGGAGCTGGCGGAGCTGGTCGGCGCGTTTCGTGGAACGAACAGAAAGCGGGACAGGTGATGACGACCAAGCCCATGGGATTGCGCGGACGGGCTCGGGCTGGCGGCCCTCGTGGTGTTGAACCCGGTGGGCGACGTCCTGGATCCAGCCACGGGTCGGATCCTGGCCGGCGTGCACAAGAACCCGGGCTCGTCGGAGCTGGCCAACGCGGCGGAGGTGATCCGGGCCGGCGCGCCCTGTGAGCCGTTGAAGCTGGCCAACACGGCGGAGGGGATCCGGGCCGGCGCGCCCTGTGAGCCGTTGAAGCAGCACAACACGACGCTGTGTGTGGTGGGGACCAACGCTGGCCTGTCGCGCGTGGAGGCGGAGTGGATCGCGGAGCAGGCGCTGGTCTCCCTGGCGCGGCTGATCGATCCACCCTTCACCCGGCACGATGGAGATGTGGTGTTCTGTGTCTCGACGGGGAACCAGCCGTGGGAGCTGCATCGGGTCGCGCTCCTGGCGCGGGACGCGACGGCCATGGCGATCGAGGATGCTTGCCGCAGCGCGGAGCCGGCCGGAGGGCTCCCGACCTGTCACGGCATCAGGGCGCCGTTCTGATCATCGTTCCAGCTGCTTGGCCTGCTGCCACAGCGCCTCCATCTCCTCCAGTGTGCTCTCCCCCGGCGACCGATTCTGTCGCGCCAGCTCGGACTCGATGTGGCCGAACCGCCGGACGAAGCGCTGGTTCGCTTGACGCAGCGCCTCCTCGGGATCGATGTCGGACTTGCGCGCCCAGTTCACCAGGGCGAACAGCAGATCGCCCAGCTCGTGCTGCATCTGCGCGGGGTCCTTCGTGGCCGCCGCCTCGTCGAGCTCGTCGAGCTCCTCCGCCACCTTGGCCCGCACCGACTCGGTGTCGGGCCAGTCGAAGCCGACCTTGGCCGCGCGGGCCGACAGCCGCTGGGCGCGGGGCAAGGCCGGCATGGCGCGCGGGATCCCGTCGAGCAACCCGCGCGCGGAGTGGGGCTCCGCCGCTCCGCCCGCCCTCGCATCTGGTGCGGCGCGGGCCGCGGCTCGCTCCTGCTGCTTGATCTGCTCCCAGTTGAGCAGCACCTGCTCCACGTCGGGCGAACCACCGCGGGCGCCGTCGCCGAAGACATGGGGGTGGCGGCGGATCAACTTCTCCCCGATGCCGCGGATGATGTCGGCCATGGCATGCCCGGCCAGGGCGGCCTGAAACACGATCTGAAACAGCAGATCGCCCAGCTCCTCGCGGTGGTGTTCCGGGATCCCCTCGTGAATCGCCTCCACCACCTCGTAGGTCTCCTCCAGCAGGAAGGGGATCAGCGTCTCCAGGGTCTGCTCCCGGTCCCACGGGCAGCCATCCAGGGCCAGCAGGCGCTGCATGATTCCGACCAGGTAGCCCAGGTCGTGGGGATCGTGTTCCACGCCTCGGGGGTACCCAATCGGGCGGGGAATGTCCATCGGGATGTGGGAGGCCCCGTGGAAATTCGATCCGGGCATCCGTTGTCCACCAGGGGCCATTCTGCTAGATTTCCTCTGCCTGAATTCCCTTAAACTCAGGGGGCAAAAACAGCAGGAGCCTAGATGTCTACACGAAGACTGTTGGTTGTCGCCGCATCGGCCTTGATGCTCGTGGCCTGCGTGAACAACGGGGACGACCGTGGCGTCAAGCGTCGTGGCCAGCGGCTGGAGGTGCCCTCCACGCCGGGCGTGACTGTGGTCAAGCCGCCATCCGTGCCACCGAACAAGCTCCTGACCTATGTCGGTGGGGAGTACATCCTGCCGGCGTACAAGACCAAGGGTGAGCGGAAGATCGAGCGCCTCAGCGCGCAGGCCAAGGCCGGCAACCTGTCCTTCGCCGACACCTACGACGACTACCGCAACAACAACTTCGATCGGTTCTTCATCACCAAGGCGCCCACCTCCACCACGTTCCGTGCTCCCGCGGAGTACGAGCCGTCCCAGGCCTACCTGCTGCACTGGCCCAAGTACACCCAGACGGCGTGGAACACCATGTTCGGCGAGATCGTCAAGGGCGTGTGGGGCAAGGTGCCGGTGCTGATGGTCTACACCGACGCGGCGCACAAGCTGTGGGTCGAGGGCCAGCTCACCGGTCTGGGCTACAGCGCCAGCGCGATCCAGGACCCGCAGAACATCATCTGGTACAAGCACGACACCGACGCGATCTGGTCCCGGGACTACGGCATGATCAGCCTGGTGTCCACCGGCAGCGGCAACCAGCTCTCGTTCGTCGACTTCCGCTACTACCACACCCGGGTCAACGACGACGTGATCCCCACCGACCTGGGCAAGGACTGGGGCGTCAACGTCTTCCGCCCCGACCTGGACATGGAGCCGGGCAACTTCATGAATACCGACGACGCGCTGTGCGCCATGACCAAGGGCACGCTGTGGGCCAACCCCCAGCTGTCCCAGAGCGCGATCGAGGACATCTTCAACGCTTACGTCGGATGCAAGAAGATCGTTTGGCCGGCGCCGATGTCCGGCGGGGTCATCGCTCACGTGGACATGTATGCCAAGTTCGGGCCGGGCTACAAGATGATGGTCGGCGAGTACACCGCGACCCAGGATGCGGCGAACAAGGCGATCCTCGACGCCAACGCCCAGCTGTTCGCGACCACCCCCACCCCCACGAACCAGACCATTGCCGTGACGCGCATTCCCATGCCGAACAAGGGCGGCACGTCCCCCAACTGGATCTGGCGCACCTACACCAACTCGGTGGCGCTGAGCAACGGTACGGACAAGGTGGTCTTGATCCCGATCTACGCCCAGGAGACCAGCCTGGAGACCCAGGCCCTGGCGGCCTACTCCACGGTGTTTCCGGGCTGGACCCAGGCCAAGGTCACCAGCGACATCATCATCCCGGGACAGGGCGCCACGCACTGCATCGCGATGCAGATCCCGGTGGGCGCCAAGTCCAAGATGGAGACCGACCCCACCGATGTGTGTGGGCCGACGAAGATCGCCTGCGTCCTGGCCACCTGCGGCAACATCACCTCCGAGGGCTGCTGTGACGGCGAGCTGCTCAAGTACTGCGACGGCGGCAAGCTGAGCTCCATCGACTGCACCGCCAGCCCCAAGTGCGGATGGGACAGCTCCAGCAGCGGGTACGACTGCAGTACCGCCGGCGGCGCCGACCCGTCGAGCAAGTTCGTCAAGAACTGCAACGTGCTGACCGACGCGCCGGTGCCGGACATGGGCCCCGATATCATGCCCACCACCTGCGGCAACGTGACCGCCGAGGGCTGCTGCGACGGCGAGACGGTGTGGTACTGCGATCAGGGGACGCTGACGTACATCAACTGCGCTCTGGGTAACCCCAAGTGCGGCTGGGACAGCAGCAACACGTGGTATGACTGTGGCACCAGCGGCGGGGCGGATCCCTCGGGCACCAACCCCAAGTCCTGCGGTGGCTTCTTCGGCGACGCCGGTCCACCGCCCACCGACGGCCAGACGGCTCCGGACGGGCCGGTGGTGGGGCCCTGCGGCAGCATCACCTATGAGGGCTGCTGCGACGGCCAGACCCTGAAGTACTGCGACAACGGGGCGCTCAAGACGCTGGATTGCACCGGCAGCCCCTCCTGTGGCTGGCAGTCCGGCGGCAACTTCTACGACTGCGGGACCGACGGCAAGGCCGATCCCAGCGGGACCTACCCCCTGGCCTGCGGCGGCACCAGCACCGACGGGAGCACGAAGGCCGACATGTTCACCGCCGACACCACGCCGGTGGCGGATCAGAGCGTGGTGGCGGACCAGGGCACGGACGGCGTGGCGAAGCAGGACGGCGGGGGTGACGATGGCGGCGGATGCAGCTGCCGCGTGGGGTCGGAGACGAGCGATGCGCCGCTCTCCGGCCTGTTGCTGTTTGTTGCCCTCGGGCTGCTGGTCAGGCGCCGGCGGGAGGTGTGAGGAGGAGGGGGGGCACGCCGGATGGCAGCCATCGGGCGGCGTCCCCCCTTGCTTCCCACTGGACGACGATTTCATGATTTCCACATTCGAACTCACGCGGAAGACGACGTCGGACACCGACATCCTGGACCTGACGGACGATGTGGCGGCCAGGGTGGAGCAGACCGGGGTTCGTCAGGGACAGGTGCTGATCTTCACCCCCGGCTCCACGGCCGCGATCACCACCATCGAGTACGAGGCCGGCGTGGTGCAGGATCTGAAGCAGGCCATCGAGCGGCTGGCGCCACGGCAGCTGCACTACGACCATGACGCACGCTGGGGCGACGGCAACGGGTACTCCCACGTGCGGTCGGCGCTGCTCGGGGGATCGTTCACCGTGCCGGTGGTGGATGGGCGGCTGGCGCTGGGGACCTGGCAACAGATCGTGCTGCTGGATTTCGACAACCACGGTCGCACCCGTCGTGTCGTGGTGCAGGTGAGCGGGGAGACGTCTTGAGCCAGGTGGAAGATCTCTCCTCTCGCGAGAAGATCACCTTCGAGGAGAACGGGGCGATGGCCCAGCTGGTGGGGCCGGGCGATCGCAACCTGAAGGCGCTGCAGCGGGAGCTCGGCGTCAACGCGCACACCCGGGGCAACGAGGTGACGCTGGTGGGGGCGCCACGGACGGTGCAGCTGGCCTGGACGCTGCTCGGGCAGCTGTACGGCATGGTGCGCCAGGGTTTCGACGTGACCACCGAGGAGGTGATCCGGGCGGTGCGCGTGCTGCAGGAGGATCCTTGCGCTGACGTGCAGCAGATCTTCACCGACACGGTGCTCGTCACGGCGACCTCACCGGTGACGCCCAAGGGTCTGGCGCAGAAGCGCTATGTGGACGCCATCCGTCGCTGCGACCTGGTGTTCGGCATCGGTCCGGCGGGCACCGGGAAGACGTACCTCGCCATGGCGATGGCCGTGGCCTCCCTGCTCGAGCATCGGGTCAAGCGCATCGTGCTCACGCGGCCGGCGGTGGAGGCGGGGGAGAAGCTCGGGTTTCTACCCGGGGACATGGTGGAGAAGGTGAACCCCTACCTGCGTCCGCTGTACGACGCGTTGCACGACATGATGGACATCCGCCGGGCGCAGCAGCTCGTGGAGCGCGGCCAGATCGAGGTCGCGCCGCTGGCCTTCATGCGCGGGCGAACGCTGAACGCGTCGTTCGTGATCCTCGACGAGGCACAGAACGCCACCAGCGAGCAGATGATGATGTTCCTCACCCGGCTGGGGTTCGACTCCAAGGCCGTGGTCACCGGGGACGTGACCCAGACCGATCTGCCCGAGGGACAGACCAGCGGTCTGGCCGAGGCGCGTGAGCTGCTGCGAGAGATCGACGGGCTGACATTCTGTCTGTTCACCGAGCGGGACGTCGTGCGGCACCCGCTGGTGCAGAAGATCATCAAGGCCTATGAGGCACGTAAACAGCGGAACGGGGCGCGGTCCGATGGTTGAGACGCTAGCCGGCATTGGCGGACTGTTCGGGACAGGCGAGTTCGAGGAGTATCAGCTGGTCGCGGCCCAGGACGAGAGCGTGGTGGTCCAGCGCCGGGATCACAGCAGCGCGGCCCTGCTGGCGCTGCCCACCCTGTGGCGAGATGCGGATCGATGCGCCCGGGCCATCGCGAGCTGCGGCTTCCAGGGGACCCTGCTGGTCTGCCTCGGGACCCACGAGGAGATGGAGCTGGTCCCCGAGATCCGGCGGCAGTCCCCCACCACGTGCCTCGTGCTGCCCACCAGCCGCGGAGAGCTGCGGGCCGTGCTGGGCACCAACCTCGACATGGTGGAGGCCCAGCTCAGGGCCAAGGAGCGCGGGCAGCTGGCCGAACGCTACCGGTTCGAGCTGGGGGAGCTCATCGCCATCGCCAACGCGATCAACTCCGAGCGGGACATCAACCGCCTGCTGGGGCTGATCCTGGAGAAGAGCCGCTACGTGACCGGCGCGGATGCCGGGAGCATCTATGTGCTGGTGCCCGATCCCAACACCGAGGAGAAGCTGCTCAGGTTCGAGGTGGCCCAGAACGAATCGGTGGTCGTGGACTTCCGCTCATTCACGATCCGGGTCTCTGGTCGTTCCATCGTCGGTGCCGCGGTGCTGCGGCGCGAGGTGATCAACATTCCGGACCTGTACGATCTGGCGCGCCACAACCCGTGGGGCGTGGAGCACGACCGGAGCTTCGACGAGCACACCGGATACCAGACGCGATCGCTGCTCACGGTGCCGTTGATCAACCACCGGGACCAGGTGATCGGCGTGCTGCAGCTGATCAACAAGAAGACCACACCGGGACAGTCGCTCTCGGGCACCGATTTCCGCACCAAGGTCGTGCCGTTCGACGACCACTCCGTGGAGCTGTGCAAGACCCTGGCCAGCCAGGCGGGTATCTCGCTGGAGAACGCGCTGCTGTACAACGAGCTGCAGCAGGTGTTCGAGGGCTTCGTCGAGGCGTCGGTCCAGGCCATCGAGGCCAGAGACCCCACCACCAGCGGGCACTCCAGGCGGGTGGCGGATCTCACGGTGGGGCTGGCCGAGGCGGTGTGTCGCGAGGAGAACGGTCTGTACGGCACGCTGGTGTTCAACGTCGACGACCTCAAGGCCATCGAGTATGCGGGGCTGCTCCACGATTTTGGCAAGATCGGTGTCCCCGAGGCGGTGCTGGTCAAGGCGCACAAGCTGTACGACTGGCAGCGCGACATCGTCCTGGCCCGCTTCGACTACGTGCGCCAGTGGATGCGGACCGAGACGTTGACCAAGAAACTGGAGCTGACCCGGCGTCGCGCCGACAGCCCACATGCGATGGAGGCGCTGGACCAGGCCCTGGCCAAGCAGGAGGAGTACATCGACCTGTGCGTTGCGACGGTGCTCGACGCCAACCAGCCGACGGTGATGGACGGTGACTGCCCGACGCTGCTCAAGGACATCGCGTCGCAGACCTATTTGGATCCCAGGGGCGAGACCACACCCTATCTGAATCCCGCCGAGCTTCAATGCCTCAGCATCACCCGTGGGAGTCTCAACAACACCGAGCGGGTGCAGATCGAGTCCCACGTGGTCCACACCTACAACTACCTGTGCAGCATTCCCTGGGGGCCGAGATTCAGCCAGATCCCGAAGATCGCGGGCTCGCACCACGAGAAGCTGGACGGCAGCGGCTATCCCAAGGGGAGGACGTCGACCCAGATCCCGGTGCAGGCCAAGATGATGACCATCGCCGACATCTTCGATGCCCTGACCGCGTCGGATCGACCCTACAAGCGGGCCGTGCCCTGGGAACGCGCGCTGGACATCATCGGGCTCGAGACGAAGCAGGGCACGCTGGACTCCGAGCTGGTTCGTCTGTTCATCGAGAGCAAGGTCTTCCGGCGAGTGATCCCACAGGAGTAGAGCTGTCCAGCCGCGTTGACAGTCCCATGGCAGGGTGCCATCCTGTGACCTTGATCACACACGTGCCCCGATGAGTGTTGCAGAGGAAACGCCAGCCAAGCCAAAGCTGCGCGCCGACCCTCATCGGGTCATGGTATGGCTCGACGTCGCGTTGCAACGACGGCCGGTTCAGCTCGGCCTGGCCGGGTCGCTGGTGCTCGTACTGGCTCTGCTGCTCGGGACGCGCCTGTGGGTCAAGGACACGCTGCTCGAGCGGATCAAGGTTGGGGCGCTGGCCGAGGGCAACATCAAGGCCAGCCGGGACTTCGACTACATCCCGTCGGACGAGAAGCTGGAGCGCGAGCGTGGCGCTGCGGTGGGCAAGATCCTGCCGGTCTTCGACTACCAGTCCGACCTCAACACGATGATCATGGGCCGCATCAGCAAGGCGTTCGCGGCGATGAACGTGAGCGATGCCGGGGTCACACCGGAGCTGGTGCCCAGGAAGGGCAAGGAGCCCACGGTACCACCCGTGGTGGACTGGGAGGCGCGACGCAAGCAGCTGGCCGAGCTGCTCCAGGTGGAGATATCGCCGTCCGACTTCACGGCGCTGCGCAAGACGCGGTTCTCGGCGGAGGTTCGGTCGGTGCTGCAGGTGATGGTCGGTTCCGCCATGACCCAGATGGTCGTATCGCACCGCGGTGTCCTGGCCCCGTTCAAGGACAAGTCGGTGCAGGTGCGTCACCTTGTGATGGGGCAGCTGGGTCGTGGGGGGGAGGAGAAGATCGCCAACTTCAACCGGTTCAAGGATCTGCCCCAGACCCGGGAGGAGTTCAAGCTCCAGGGCAGCGTCCACACGGCCAAGCTGGCGCCCGACGTGGCCCGGGTGGTGGAGGGGCTGGCGCTGAGGCTGGTGGACTCCAACGTCGCCTTCAACCGCGGCGAGACCGACGCGCGCCGCGAGGCCGCGAGGCAGTCGGTTCGCGTACAGCCCATCGCCGTGGCCAAGGGTCAGGTGATCGTCCGGGATGGTGATCCCATCACCAAGGAGCACCTGAACATCATCCGGGCGATGGAGAGCTGGAGCAAGGGCACCAACGTGGTGCAGGAGATCGTGGGGCTTGGGCTCTTCGCGCTGCTGGTGCTGGCGGTGGTGTTCCGCATGGGGCGCTACCAGTTCCGCCGGTTCTTCAACCTGCCGCGGGACATGGTGGTGATGGGGGTGTTGCTCGTCGGTCTGGTGGGGCTGGCCAAGGGCGTGGTGTCCGTCGGAGGTGGTGTGGCCCGGGGCCAGGAACTGCCCGTGTTTCTGTACGTCATCCCGCTGGCGTCGGGAGCGATGCTGGCGCGGCTGCTGATCAGCGCCGAGGCCGCGACGCTGTTCGCCCTCGTGCTCGGCGGGTTCTGCGGGTTGCTCATCGACCGCAACCTCGGGGTGTCGACGTTCTATCTGGTGACCGGCCTCGTGGGGGCGTCGGGTGTGGCGCAGGTGCAGTCGCGAAGCACGATCCTGCGCGCCGGGCTGGCGGCCGGGCTGGTGGGGGCGGCGCTGCTGGTGGCGATCCGGCTGTTTCAGGGCCAGCTGGCCCAGGTGGAGTCGGTCTACGCCCTGCTGGGGGCGGTGGGGGGGGGCGTGCTGGCCGCGTTCATGACGCTGGCGTTGCTGCCCGCCATGGAGTGGCTGTTCGCCTACACCACGGACGTGACGCTGCTCGAGCTGGCCAACCTCAACCACCCGTTGCTGCGAAACCTGATCCTGTGCGCGCCGGGGACCTATCATCACAGCATGGTGGTGGGCAACCTGTCCGAGACCGCGTGCGAGGGCATCGGGGCCAATGGGCTGCTGGCGCGCGTGGCGTCCTACTACCACGACATCGGCAAGGTGAAGAACTCGCTCTACTTCGCGGAGAACTTCAAGCCGGGGGACAATCCGCACAACCGGCTGAAACCCTCGATGAGCGCGCTGATCATCCGCAGCCATGTGAAGGACACGATCGAGATGCTGCGGGAGCACGGCGTGCCGGAGCTGGTGATCGACACGGCGACCCAGCACCATGGCAAGACGCTGATCGAGTTCTTCTACCACAAGGCCAGCGAGCACAAGGAAGAGGACGAGGAGGTTCGCGAGGAGGACTACCGCTACCCGGGCCCCAAGCCGCAGAGTCGCGAGGCCGGGGTGATCATGTTGGCCGACGGGGTGGAGGCCGCGGCGCGCAGCCTGGCCGAGCCCACCGAGGACCGGCTTCGCGCCGTGGTGCAGCGGGTGATCAATGGCAAGTTCACCGACAGCCAGCTCGATCACTGCGACCTCACGCTCAGGGATCTGCACCTCATCGCCAGGAGCTTCCTGCAGGTCCTCCGCGGGATCTACCACCAGCGACCGACTTACCCCTGGCAGCAGCAGCAACAGCAGGCCCGCGACAAGCGAGGGGACGAGTCCAGGTCGCGCGACACGTCGAGGATGAAGGCCGTGGAGCGGGACGCCGGCGACTCCAAGGACAAGGAGAGCCGCCCGCCGACGGAGACCCAGGCCAAGAAGGGCAAACAGGACACGACCCAGCACCCGAAGAAGGAGAAGCCGGACTCCACCCGCCAGCCTCACGGGAAGAGGAAGTCAGATGCCCACGCCGCGGAAGAACGGCCCGAAGGCCACGAGCGGGTCGAGAAGCAGGAGCAGCACGACAAGCAGCACGACAAGCAAGCGGACAGACCCCGGATCAAACGACCCACCTCGGAGCTGCCGTCCGCCGCGCCCGCTGTCGAGGCTGAGCCTGACGGTGTGCGGGAGGGCCCGGGCCATGCTGAGCCGGGCAGCCCGCCAGAGGATCCGAAGGATAGCAGCCCGGATCTCAAGCGCCTCGGGCTCAGCTGAGGCCGAGCTGTCGGTGGTGCTCACCGACGACAACGAGGTCCGGTCGCTGAACCGGGACCATCGCGGCATCGACGAGACCACCGACGTCCTGTCGTTCCCGATGCAGGAGGGTGTGGGGGCGCAGGTTCAGCCTTCTGCCGGGGGCGAGCCCATCCTGCTGGGGGACGTGGTGCTGTCGGTGGAGCAGGCGATGCGGCAGGCCCCGGATGGCGATCTGGAGCTGGAGATCGCGCGGCTGCTGGTTCATGGGCTGTGCCACCTGCTGGGCCTCGACCACGACACCGCGCCGCGGGCGCGGCGGATGGCTCGACGGGAGCAGAGCCTGCTGCGAGAGCTGGGCATCGCGCCGGACAGCGGTCTGCTCGCCCGGGTGGTCGCGGGGTGAGCAGGATGGACAACGAACAGCGCCTGCGGCTCAACACGCTGAACCGGTTCGTCAAGCGCTCCCCGAACCTGGTGCTTCAGGAGTACAGCCACTGCGAGGTGCCGGCGGGTTGCGGGGGCTACGTGTTCCGCTGGCACGATCCCCGCGCGGGATGGCCGGTGCTCTTGCACCTGGCCTGCCACGCCGAGGCGCACCTGTTCCTCGATGGCGATCCGGTGGTCCACTCCCACGTCACGCTCAAGCCCGGCGATCACCTCCTGGCCCTGCACCTGGTGCCGATCGGCCCCGGGGTGGTGGTGGTGGCCGGCACACCGGATCGTCCGGGAGCGCTGATGGACTGGCATGCCCATGTGGCCCACGACGACGGTCAGATCGCCGAGATCTTCGGCAAACCAGACCGTGAGGATCCGGCGCGCCCCTTTGACTACGACGTGAAGCCCATGGTGGCCGCGGCCTGGGACGTGGGGCGGGCGCTGGGTCGCAGACTCTCGACGGCTGGCGTGGAGTACCGGCTGCCCACCGAGGCCGAGTGGGAGAAGGCGGCACGCGGCGGGCTGATCGGCGCGCTACAGCTGGGGTGACGCGCCGCCCGACGCGCATCGCTGCGACTGCGATCACTTCGGCACGTTCATGATCCGGGCGCCGCAGCTGTTCCCGCCCAACGGCTACGGACTTCACGGCGTGTGCGGCACGGTGTGGGAGTGGACCGAGGAGATCTACGACGCCCTGGCCTACAGCCGAGACCCACCACCGGTCCCGCGGGGGGTGGAGCCGCAGCGGGTGCTGCGCGGCGGATCCTGGGCCGACGGCCCCGAGGCCTGCACCGTCTCGTTCCGCATGTCCCGGCCGCCGGAGCACTCGGACACCCCCACCGTCGGATTTCGCCTGGTGCGAGTGGAGCGGTCGGCGTGACGACCCTCCAAATCCTACCCGTGCCAGAGGTATACATGGCGGCCGACAAGTAGCCTTTGGCCGCGGTGTCCGGGTCGTCACCCTGTGGATAGATGCGACCCACGCTCATCATTCTCGTGGCACTTGTCGCCCTGTGAGGGTCAGCCGCCGGACAACTGCCACGCCTGGTAGGCTCGAAGACCTTGAGCCCCTGCCAGATCCCCTCCACCGACATGGCGTGGACCCCGGGGGAGAGAGGGACGGGGATCGCGCCGTGGGGGTAGAACGGGCTGAACCGGCGCCAGGGTAGGGGCCCCCGGGAGGTCAGGTCGAGGATCGTGGCGCCCGGGTACAGTCGCTCCAGGGTCTCCAGCTTGCGGCGTCGGCTCTGCAGCGCGAAGGCCATGCAGCCGTGATAGCGCGGGCCGTGGTGCAGGGTCAATCCCGAGGCGCCGGCGACCACGCCAGATCGCGGGACCTCATGCGCCTCAGCGGAGCGTCAACGCCACCTCCAGCTCGCCGCCCCCGTGGCGCGGCAGCCGGCCGAAGACCGTGCGCTGGCCGACGGTCACCGGGCGGCTCACCGTCAGCTTCACCGTTTCCTGCGCCTTACCCCTTCCCTGTGTGCGCGCGACCTCGAGGTACACCAGCGTGGGCTCGCGGCCTGTCCGCTGCCGTCGGCCGACGTTGATGTGGTGGCTCCCTCCGTCGTCGGAGCTGTCCAGTCGCGAGGTGCCAGGATCGGGCGGGAGGGCCAGCGTGAAGCGCCGCACGGTGGGCGTCGCGCCCCCGAGCTCCGCCAGCTCCACGATGGCCGTGGCCGCGGCGGGCGTCGGGGCGGCATGGGTCGGGGCGGCGTGGGCCGACAACGCGACGGTGGGCAGCAGGAGGACGGGGAGGATCACTCGGGTGCATCGATTCGACATGGCGGGCTCCTTGACGTTGTGGTTGCCGGCGGGTGAGCAAGGCCCGTGCCACGACGGGAATCCGCGATCTCTCGACGCTCCGACGAACCCGACGAACTCGACGGTGACAGCGTGGCAGGGGGAGCGGACAGCTTGAGTCAGGCTGGCATCAGAGCCCGCCGATGAAGCGCAGCGAGACGATTCGATCCACTCCGGTGTCCGGCCACAGATCGACGGTGAAGGCGCCACGGTACAGCGGCGTCTGGGAGGCGCTGATCCCGGTGAGCTCGAGGTGATGGGTGCCCGACGCCAGCGTGACCTGCATCGCCGTCTGCTCGAACCCCACCGGGCAGTTTTCCACGGCCAGGGCGGTGTAGCTGTTCTCACGCGCGAGCACCACCTGCTCCACGGCGCTGTCGGCGCAGCGCCGGCCGTCCACGAAGCGCCAGCCCAGCAGCAGCCGGCCGTCCCCCGCGGGGAGCGGGTCGCAGGCGCCCAGAAGAAGTGAAAGCAGGGGAAGCAGGAACCAGCGCCTCATGAGCCCTCTGTGGGCTGGCCCCCGGGGGCCGCCTGCCGGTAAAGTACCCTCAAGGAGACTTCCATGCGACTGCTTCCAGCCCTCGTCGTTCTGGTCACCCTCGGGCTCGCGGGGTGCGCGAGCCAGCAGCTCACGTTCGACTCCCTGGGCAAGCGCGACAAGCTGCGCTACGCCGCCTGCCGTCACGACGTGGCGCGCTACGTCTGCCCCGACGATCCGGACTGCGAGATCAAGGCCGGCGAGATGTACGCCGCCGAGTCCCCCGACGCGCGCCTGCAGTGGCTGCTGGACTACCACTGCCCGCGGGCGAAGATCGAGCACGCCGACAAGCGGGTGAAGGACGAGGAGTACCGCTCCATCGGGATGCAGCCGAAGTGACGGGATCGGGCCTGCTCCCTCTTGACACGCCCTCCATTCGCGGGGCATACAATGCCTCGGGTTTGCCACCCTAGCTCAGTTGGTAGAGCAGCGGTTTCGTAAACCGCAGGTCACCGGTTCAAGTCCGGTGGGTGGCTCCACCCCTTGGTTGTCAAGCAGCGTGGCCGGGCTGATCTCGATCTGCTTCGCCAAGCAGGAGTGCGTGCTTCAGCACCTCGAGCGCACGCAGTGGGTCGATGCCGTGCGCGAGCTGGATCTCCACTGAGGAGGCCACCGAGACCCACCAGCGCCACCAGAGTCTCGCAGTGGTCGGTGTCGAATGGCACGAGGCGTGGAGGATCGGTTGACCTCTCTCCTTCAACAGTCAGCCGGGGCATGACGGCAGAGCGACGGCGTCGGAGCGCGGGTAGCGTGGCTGCGGCTCCATGCACAGCAGATGGGTATTGCGGTTCGTCGCCGTGCAACGCGTCCGCTGCGGCGCGAAGATGTACCGCATCATCGAGGATCCCGGACCATCGAGCGCATCGTCGGCCACCTCGGCCTGCCGCCCCAGTGCGAGTTCGACTTCGGCGACCTCGGCGAGTCCGCCCCTGGATGACGTCGAGGTGATCGTTGGGGCGGGTGGGCCTTCCTTCTTCGTCTGATGCAAACCGGGGGACCATGCAGCATGGTACCCCCCAAATGCATCGAATCGGATGCAAATCGAGGGACCATGCGGCATGGTGGCCCCCAAATGCATCGAATCGGATGCGAATCGAGGGACCATGCGGCATGGTGGTCCGAAATGCACGCCCCGTCTGCTTCGACGATCACCACCTGGTCGATGTCCTGCAGCACAGCGCCACTGCGCCTGGCTCTGCACCAGCCTGCGGGTTTGCTTGCGCTATCTCCGGTGCTTGCTAACCTCCCCTCGTGGCTGAATCACCGACAGCGACCACGCCCATCGAGCGGCTGATCCGGCCGTTCCAGGTCTTCGCGCAGAACAAGCTCGCGGGTGCGATCTTGCTCCTGGCGGCCACCGGCGCGGCCCTGGTGTGGGCCAACTCAGCCTGGCACGGAAGCTACCAGCGGCTGTTGGGGATGCGTCTAACCGTGGGCATCGGCGGCTTCGTGCTGCAGAAGCCGATGCTGCTGTGGATCAACGACGGCCTGATGGCCATCTTCTTCTTCGTCGTGGGGCTCGAGGTCAAGCGCGAGCTCATCGCCGGGGAGCTCTCCTCCTGGCGCAAGGCGTCGCTGCCCATCACCGCGGCGGTGGGGGGGATGCTGGTGCCGGCCCTGTTCTACCTCCTGCTCAACCACGGCGGGGTCGGGGCGGCTGGCTGGGGGATCCCGATGGCGACGGACATCGCCTTCGCGCTGGGGATCCTCGCGCTGCTCGGCGATCGGGTTCCGGTGGGGCTGAAGGTGTTCCTCACGGCCCTCGCCATCGCCGACGACATCGGCGCGATCCTGGTCATCGCGCTGTTCTACACCGACAGCATCTCGCTCGTGTCCCTCGGGATCGGCGGGCTGTTCTTCCTGCTCTCGGTGGCGGCCAACGCCGCTGGCGTGCGGAGCGCGGTGGTCTACTTCCTGCTCGGATCGGCGGTCTGGCTCGCGTTCCTCAAGTCGGGGGTGCACGCCACGCTGGCTGCCGTGCTGATGGCGATGACCATCCCGGCGCGCACCCGCATCGAGGGCGGTGCGGTGCTGGATCGGCTGCTTGGGTTGCTGGACGCGCTCCGCGAGTCGGGGATGGCCCGAGACCGGACCATGTTGACCATCGAACAGCACCACATCGTCGACGACATGGAGCGCACGCTGGAGGACGCGACGGCCCCGCTCCAGCGGCTGGAGCACGCCCTGGTGGGGGTCGTGACGTTCCTCGTGCTCCCGGTCTTCGCGCTGGCCAACGCGCGAAGCTCCCGCTGGCGGACTGCCCGGTGGCGAGGGACGAGTGGAGGCTCCCGTCCCGCCACAGCGCGAGATCCACGGATCCGACGCTGCCGGTGGCGGTCCAGCTCAGCGTGTGCGTGGTGCCGGCGGGCCAGGTCTCGCCCCCCGCGGGCGCGGTGACCGTGAGCGTCCCTGCGGGGACGAGGTCCGGTGTGGTGTCGCCAGACGGGACTCCATCGGAGGATGCATCCCGTGATCCATCGGGGAAGCGGGGCGTGCCGTAGTCGGTTTCGACCCGTCCGTCCGAGGTGGCCTCGCCGGAGGCGCATCCGGTGATCAGGAGCAGCCCACAGAATATGCGTTGGATCCGAACCACCACTACCAGTCTACGCGATGCGGCGCCCGCAGAAAACTATCTGAGGGGGCTGTAGCCCGGGCGCTGGCCCTGGCCCTCGATGCTGCCCGGCCCGGCGGAGATGCGGCAAACGACCGTGGCCCGGATGGTGTCCCCGCTGACGGGGCCGAAGGTGCGGCTGTCGGTGCCGTGGTTGCGGTTGTCGGCCATCACGAAGTACTGCCCCGGGCCCAGGGTCTGGACGCTGGTGTCCCGGGATCGGCGCGCCGGATCCTTGAGCACCAGCCAGGGGGGAGCCTCGCCGACCTGCTCCTGCACCTGCTTCATGTGGACCACCGTCCCCTCGTCACTCAGGTTCAGCTCGCGCTGGATCGTGCGAGCGGCCGGCTTGCCGTTGATCAGCGGGACCTCGTTGCGCACGGCGATCTGCTCGCCCGGCAGCGCCACCACTCGACGGATGACCAGGCGGCTCGTCACCTGGGGGTGGTGGAACAGGATCAGATCGCCCCGCGCCGGGGTGGTGTCGAGCCGGTAGGCCAGCAGCAGGTCACCGGACTGGAGGGCAGGGGCCATGTCGTTCCCCACCACACGGGGTACGTCGAACAGGAAGAACTTACCCACCGCCGCGCTCATCAGCAGCAGCAGGATCAGCACCGTGACAAAACGCTTCATGGTATGGACCATAACGCACCGGCCACATGGGTAGAAACTCTTTTCCTCAAGGGCGCTCGGCGCCCCCGATGTTTTGACTTTCGCGGCCTCGATCGTTGACGCATAATCGGCTCATTGTCGGCATAGGCCGAGGTGCAGATTTTACATGAACAGTGGCG
>Ga0210044_10002509_pt1 | contig 27291 bp, 20 predicted proteins | sample CryGey13umfilter_2_FD_183959 | JGI IMG/M metagenome (GOLD analysis project Ga0210044, IMG submission 183959) | Groundwater microbial communities from aquifer in Utah, USA - Crystal Geyser 4/9/14 3 um filter (SPAdes) (version 2) | ecosystem: Environmental > Aquatic > Deep subsurface >... | reverse complement strand
AATACTCCCTTTTCCTTGCCTCCGATAGTATTCCCGTTCTATCACACAGCTTTTTAAATCGTTTCAAGGCATTTTCAAAGGTTTCATCTTCTCTAACTTTAACACCAGGCATTCATCTTCCCCCCCTTCATTAATGGCTGTATTGTCAAAGTATTTGGTGCATGGATTTTATATTTCCTGCCATCTAAAAAATGTATTGTTTTGAAAACACAATCCTTAAATGTGTAGATAATAATTGTCTATTGTAGGTAGTAAATCCCTCACTGGATCGGGGATAAATTTAATAGAGTAGTAACCAGAAGATAGCTGGAAATATGGTAGATGGTGTCTATGAATATTCTTACAAGCGAGCCCGTATTTAATACAGGGCTATCCTGCTAATTGGCTTGTTCTACTGATTGATTTCTGTTTTTCACATCGTATGCTCTGTTTTTTATAAAACGTTTAATATTACCTTGGTAAAGGAAATGATTTTATTGAGGATGATAAATATTTTATTATATAAAAATAATGATAATTGTCAAATGAAAAATTTTCTGATCTGAGAAAATGCTTGACAACCGGAATCTCTTATGTTAATGAGTTACACATTTTATTAAAAAGGCTTTGAGACCATGAACGGCAAAGAAATCTCCCATAATGGAAATAGCAATTGGTGGTGGGACAATTACATACTAGGGATTTGTCTGCCCCCATCTTTCTGTTATTAATATTAACAGTCAAATGCAGCAATAAGTGCCGTGGACAAATCCTTTAGTCCACGGCTTTTTTATTTTAAAAGCCATGGGCTATTCCTTTTTGCTCATGGCTTTTTTTATAAGGAGATCTTTCAACAAAAGATTAATTTAGCCAATAGAGGTAATTGCAAAAGTCCCAAATTCGTCATTCTCCGACTTGATCGGGGAATCCAGTTTTCTTTAAAAACAATGACTTCTGGATTCCCGCTTTCGCGGGAATGACAGATAGCAATACTTTTGCAATTACCTCAATAGCTATTTATTTAGAAAGGAGGTAAATAACATAGCATTTCCAGAAATGATTTTAGGGATACTGGAAGGATATTCCAGGAGCAAATTCTTTTGTATAAAAGGAGAAGATGATGAAAGAAACTAAGATCTTGTTGAGTGAAAAAGAGTTGCCTCAGAAGTGGTATAACGTACAGGCAGATTTGCCCAAGCCGCTTATGCCCCCATTAAATCCAGGAACAGGCCAACCAGTTGGCCCTGAAGACCTGGCGCCAATATTTCCCATGGGGCTTATAGAACAAGAGGTAAGTCAGGAGCGCTGGATAGAGATACCGGATGAAATCATGGATATTTACCGACTGTGGAGGCCAACCCCTTTGCATAGGGCAAAAAGATTAGAAAAGGCATTGGCAACCCCTGCCAGGATATACTATAAGAACGAGAGCGTTAGCCCTGCGGGAAGTCATAAACCAAACACTGCTGTTGCTCAGGCGTACTACAACAAAAAAGAAGGGGTAAGAAGGATTGCCACGGAGACAGGGGCAGGGCAGTGGGGAAGTGCCCTGGCTTTTGCCTGTAAACTCTTTGATATAGAATGCACCGTCTACATGGTAAAGGTGAGCTATGAACAAAAACCTTACCGGAGGTCTTTGATGCATGCATGGGGGGCAACGGTGCATCCATCTCCGACCAACTTAACCAATGCAGGAAGGAGTATTTTAGAGAAAGATCCAAATACGTTAGGGAGTCTCGGTATAGCCATCTCAGAAGCGATAGAGGATGCGGCTACCCACGAAGACACCAAATACGCTCTGGGGAGTGTGCTAAACCATGTCTTATTACATCAAACCATTATCGGTTTAGAGGTAAAGGAACAATTGAAATTAGCAGGAGAATCCCCGGATGTTCTGATCGGTTGTGTTGGCGGGGGGAGCAACTTTGCAGGGTTCTGCTTCCCCTTTGTCAAGGATAAGCTGGCTGGTAAAGACATGAGGATAATCGCGGTGGAACCTACCTCATGTCCTACATTGACCAAGGGACCTTACCGCTATGATTTTGGTGACACTGCCCAGATGACACCGCTATTAATGATGTACACATTAGGACATACCTTTGTTCCGCCAGGCATCCATGCCGGAGGATTGAGGTATCATGGTGACGCTCCTCTTCTCTGTCTTTTGGTAAATCAAGGGGTTATTGAAGCAAGGGCATATCATCAAAATCCTGTCTTTGAGGCAGCGATGCAGTTTGCCCAGACCGAAGGAATTATTCCTGCCCCGGAAACAGCTCATGCTATAAAGGGCGCCATTGACGAAGCAATGAGATGCAAGGAAACAAAGGAAGAAAAGTGCATTGTTATTGCTTTCAGTGGCCATGGACACTTTGATCTGGCGGCTTACGATGCCTATCTGGCAGGTCAATTAGAAGACTATGAGTACCCCGAGCAAAAGATAAAAGAGGCATTGGAGAAGTTACCGAAGATTTAATCAACAGCAGGCTTAAGCCTGCTGTTGATGATAAGAAAGGGGAAAAGCCCTTTACGGGCTCTCCCCCTTTGCCTGAAAGGAACGGAAATATAAATGTACTTCCCATCTTTTGAAGAGTTTTCCAGGAAAGCAAAAGAAGGTAACCTTATCCCCGTATACAGCGATATCCTGGCAGATATGGAAACCCCGGTCTCTGCATTTCAGAAGATAAACAGCGGCAAGCATTCATTCCTGCTGGAAAGCGTGGAGGGGGGTGAAAAATGGGCAAGATACAGCTTCCTTGGCTTCAATCCCTCTATAATCTTCAGAAGCAAAGGGAACACGGTAGAAATTATCAGAGGTCAAAAGACAGAAGAGTGGAAAAACGTCAAATCCCCCCTCGATAAATTAAGGGATTTAATGAGGGAGTATAAACCTGTAAAAATGGATGGACTCCCAAGGTTTTTTGGCGGAGCGGTGGGCTATTTGAGTTATGACATGGTGAGATTCTTTGAAGAATTACCTGACAATACCACCGACGATCTTAACATATACGACAGCTTTTTTGTGATTACAGACACCATCCTGATATTTGACAACCTGAAACAAAACATAAAAGTTGTGTCTAATGTTTACTTAAACAAGGGGAGTTCCCTGGAGAGCTTATACAGAGAGGCTACAAGAAAAATAGATTCCATAGTCTCAAGATTAAAAGAGCCCCTGATGAGAAAATCGATGCCGATTACTAATCAACCAAGTCTAAATATTACATCGAATCTTTCAAAAGAGGAGTTTGAAAACACAGTAGCAAAGGCAAAAGAGCATATCGTAGCAGGGGATATTATACAGGTTGTCCTTTCGCAGCGATTCCAAACACAGGCTGATATAGATCCCATGAACATTTATCGGAGTTTAAGGATTATAAATCCCTCACCATATATGTTCTATTTGAAGTTCGATGACTTGACGGTAGTAGGATCATCCCCGGAGGTTATGGTTAGGGTTGAAGACAATCGTATCGCTCTTAGACCTATTGCTGGAACACGCCCCAGAGGCAAAAGCCCTGAAGAAGACCAGGAATTCGAGAAGGATTTGCTTCAAGATCCTAAGGAGATTGCAGAACATATAATGCTGGTGGACCTTGGGCGAAATGATGTGGGTAGAGTGGCAAAAACAGCTACAGTCAATGTCAACGAACTTATGGTAATAGAAAAATACTCCCATGTGATGCATATAGTCTCCAATGTCCAGGGGGTTCTTGATGACGATAAGGACAACTTTGACGTTCTTAAGGCATGTTTCCCCGCAGGAACGGTTTCAGGGGCTCCTAAAGTGAGGGCGATGGAGATAATCGAGGATTTAGAACCTGCCAGGAGAGGCCCTTATGCCGGTGCTGTAGGGTACTTTAGCTTTTCTGGCAATATGGATTTTTGTATTACAATTAGGACAGTGACAATAAAGGATCGCACTATATATATTCAGGTAGGTGCCGGTATTGTTGCTGACTCAGAACCGGATAAAGAGTGGTCTGAAACGGTAAATAAGGCTAAGGCTATGATGAAAGCCCTTGAGATGGCTAAAGATGGATTGGGATAAAAGATGCTTTTGATGATTGATAATTACGATTCTTTTACTTATAACCTGGTTCAGTACCTTGCAGAACTGGGTGAGGAAGTCAGGGTATTTAGAAACGATAAGATAAGTTTAGAAGATATTGACAATCTGAAACCCCGGGGACTCACAATTTCACCTGGGCCTGGCAGACCCGGGGATGCCGGTATCTCGCTAGCTGCAATTAGACACTTTGCCGGCAAGATACCAATACTGGGCGTCTGCTTAGGGCATCAGTCGATTGGGGAGGCATTCGGCGGAAGGATCATTCAAGCCAAAAACATAATGCATGGTAAGACCTCCCTTATACATCATGACAATGAAGGAGTCTATAAAGGACTGCCAAATCCCTTCGAGGCTACGAGATACCACTCATTGGTCATCGAGAAAGCCACTCTTCCTGCCTGTCTCAAGGTAAGTGCAGAGAGTGAAGATGGTGAGATCATGGGAGTCAGGCATAATGAATACCATATAGAGGGGATTCAATTCCATCCAGAGTCTATACTAACCAGGGTGGGGAAGAGTCTCCTGAAAAATTTTTTGAAGAGTATCGGTTCATAAGAACTGCTTCTATTGAATATCAACCCCAAACGCTTCGACAAAATTTAGTTTATTAACAGGTAGAGAGGCTGAAGGCTGAAGTGTCCTAATAGTCTTCAGTCTACAGCCTATCTACCTGAGTAATTACAAGGAGACAAGTATCATGATTACAGAGGCAATAGGAAAGGTAATTGAAAGAAACAACCTGTCTGAAGCAGAGATGATAGGAGTAATGAACCAGATAATGGGTGGAGAGGCAACCCCTGCCCAGATAGCCTCGTTCATTACTGCCCTGCGAATGAAGGGGGAGACTATAGAGGAGATTACCGGTGCAGCCAGGGTTATGCGCGAAAAGGCTATTAAGATAAACACAAACTCTTCTACAGTTATAGATACATGTGGTACCGGTGGTGATGGTGCCAATACCTTTAATATATCCACTACTTCAGCCTTTGTGGCAGCAGGGGCTGGAATAACCGTGGCAAAACACGGGAACAGATCAGTTTCAAGCAACTGTGGAAGTGCAGATGTCTTAAAGGCTCTGGGGGTAAACATCGAAGCAGGTGTAAGTACAGTGGAAAGATGCCTTAATGAAAACGGTATCGGCTTCCTCTTTGCCCCTCTGCTTCACGGAGCCATGAAGTATGCTATCGGACCCAGGCGGGAGATTGGCATAAGAACTGTCTTCAACATATTGGGGCCATTGACCAACCCTGCAGGGGCTTCTGCCCAGGTGATAGGTATATATTCTAAAGAACTAACAGAAAAACTGGCTGCTGTTCTGGGTAATCTGGAGAGCCAACACGCCTTTGTTGTCCATGGTGAGGATGGGCTGGACGAAATCAGTCTGACTTCCAAAACAAAAATCTCTGAGCTAAAGAACGGAAAGGTAGATACTTATTGGATAAAACCAGAGGATTTCAATATTGAACGATGCCGGGCTGAAGACCTTCTGGGAGGAAACCCTGAAGAAAACGCCAGTATCACTCTGAGAGTTCTCAAAGGTGAAAAAGGACCTAAAAGGGATATAGTTCTCCTCAATGCGGCGGCCGCTATTTTAGCCGGTGGAAAGGCAGAAACCCTTGCCAAAGGTATCAGGGTTGCAGAAGAGTCCATAGATAGCGGTGCTGCCATGAAGAAGCTGGAAGGACTTGTAGAAATGAGTAATAAATAGAAAGCTTTGAAAAGGTACCCCTTTTCGTTTCAGCATACACTTTTTTGACCCATCTAAGATCGTAAGTCGTAAGTCGTGAGTCGTAAATAGAATAAATAATATAAAAACCACTTCCGATTCCCGACTTCCGATTCCCGAAATGCTCTCAGGGGACTTCTTCAAAGCTCTCGGCAGGTTGTACAAAGGTCTCAAATAGTGAACGGTAATTTTTTAGATGAGATTATCAGCCATAAAAAGAAGGTCCTGATAGGGGGCAAGAAAAGGTGTTCTATAGATGAACTTCGAGGACTAGTTGGTGACTTACCCCCCACAAGAGACATCAAGTCTGCTCTAACCTCCCCATCCACTCCAATAAGGATTGTTGCCGAGGTAAAGAAGGCATCACCATCTAAAGGGATAATCAGGGAAGATTTCGATCCGGTGGAGATTGCAAAGACCTATGAAGCCAATGGGGCATCAGCTATATCCATACTTACAGAAGAGAAATTTTTCCATGGAAGCCTTGATTACCTCAAAAAAATAAGAGAGGTGACTGCTATTCCTCTTCTATGCAAGGACTTCATCTTTGATGAGTATCAGGTCTATGAGGCCCGCGTACTCGGTGCCGATGCCTTCTTATTGATTGCAGCGATACTGGACGATAGTAAACTGAAGGAGCTTTTAAAGACCGGAAGAGGGCTGGGGATGCAGGCTGTTGTGGAAGTCCACAACCTTGAAGAATTGAAGATAGTTCTTCAAACAGAGGCTGAAATTATAGGCATAAACAACAGGGATCTGAAAACCTTCAAAACCGATATATCCGCAACAGAACGTCTCATCAAAGAAATCCCGCAGGATAAGATTGTGGTGAGTGAAAGCGGCATCAACACAGCCGAAGATATTTCAAGATTAAGGGAGTGCGGGGCACATGCCTTTCTCATCGGAGAAAGTCTTATGAGGGAGAGGGATATAGCCAAAAAGCTCACTGAACTCCTGTCCTTACAATAGAGAAAATCCCTTTCCCATTTATCCTTACATTCATAATACGAGAGCTTTAGTGGGTATTGAAAGAGGTAGAGAGTTAAGGAGTTGAGTGTTCCAGTACAAAAAATTGACCATTTCAATTGCATTGCAAATTTACCTTGCAATTTTGCAATGCGAATGGTAGTATCTCGGTATGGAATTTATAAAACGAAATATTACCGATGTTTTTTTGTCTAAAATAAAGCAAGAGCGGACAGTCGTGCTTACCGGAGCCAGGCAAACGGGTAAAACCACTCTTTGCGAAGGCATCCTTCCTCAATGCATAAATCAACCATATACCTATATATCCTTTGATGACCCAGATGAGAGGCTTAGGTTTCAAAACTCGGCGATAGCTATCCTGGAATCGCTTGACACCCCTTTAGTAATACTCGATGAAGTTCAGAAGATACCGGCATTGTTTGATTCATTAAAATATGTCATAGACAGGCAGAAAAGAAACCTGGCTTCTCAAAAAAAGGTTTTCATTCTGACAGGATCATCACAACTGCTTTTACTTAAGGATGTCAAGGAAACCCTTGCAGGAAGAGTTGCTTTATTGAGTCTGTTTCCATTTTCACTTTCTGAGGTCTCTGAAAGTTCCCCGATTCCACTGCTCACAAGAATCTGGAAACAGGGTAAGTTAGAAAAAGAAGAGGTTGAAGTGTCAAACATTTCCCCCCCCGAAAAAATTCGTAGCGTGATGGCTATAACCAGAGAACATCAAGTATGGGGAGGTTATCCTCCCGTATGGCAGATGAAGGATGCCTCGGATAAAATTAACTGGCTGAAGGACTATCGAAAAACATACCTGGAGAGGGACATTTCGGATGTTGGTCAGGTGGCAAATATAGATACCTTTGCTTTAGCCCAGAAGCTTCTATGTGCCCGTACGGGACAACTCTTTTCGATCAGCGAAGTTGCCCGGGATTTATCCGTGGCAGTAAATACAGTAAAAAGATACATAAATCTGCTGGTAATGTCTTTCCAATGCTATTTAGTGCCTCCATATTACGAAAATATAGGCAAGCGTTTCGTTAAAAGCCCGAAAATATACTTTCCTGATCCTGGTCTGAACAGGGTAATACTGGGAGAGATGGCAATAAACTCAGGTGCTTCGTATGAAACCTGGGTTTTATCGGAGCTTCTTAAATGGAAACACCTGCAACTCGTAGAGCCTGACGTATATTTTTATCGGACCGCAGGCGGGAAGGAAATAGATTTCCTGATAGCAGGTGAAGAAATGCTGTTACCCATTGAGGTTAAATATTCGTCTCAAATCGCTAACGTTGATGCTAGAAATGTGGAATCTTTTATGATTGATTACAGGAAACATGCACCGGTAGGGCTTATCGTTTATTCAGGCAGGGAAGTCGTTGAAATAAGAAAGAACATCTGGGCAGTCCCTGACTGGCTCTTACTTGGAGGTATTTAAATTTTTTTAAGATTTCTCGCTCCATTCGCAGCTGCTTGACCTCTTTACGGAGCTGGTATAGCTCCTCTTTTTCAGGGTTCATATGTCCTTTGCCTGGAAAAGCATGGGCCCGTTGGTTTCAAACTGCTGTTTCCAACGTCTTAGAGAACTATGGTGGATGCCAAGGTTTCGAGCGGCTTCTGATACTTTATAGCCCTGCTCGGTAACCAGCTTGACAGCATCGACCTTGAATTGCTTTGGAAATTTCTTCCAGTTACTTTCCATTATAGTGCCGATGCGTCGGCATAGCGAGGCTTTTTGCCAGTTTGTCAATGTTAAAGGAGAGAAAAAAATAATGCTGAGTCTCTTGCCAGGTTTAGTTCGTGGGGTTTTATCGATCTTTATGTACTTTATCAATACGATCTTAGTCCCGGTTCAACTGATTCCGGTAGCGCTTTTAAAGCTGATCGTGCCTATCAATGCCTGGCGTAAGCTCTGTAACAGAATAATAAACGGCGTGGTTACCAACTGGGTTTATTTAAATAAGCTCAATCTCCGGCTTATGCACAAAGTTAGCTGGGATATCAGTGGAATTGAAGACCTGAACCCAAATGAATGGTATCTGGTGGTAGCCAATCATCAGTCATGGGTTGACATCCTCGTTTTGCAGAATATCTTTCACCGTAAGATCCCGTTTCTGAAATTCTTTATGAAGAAACAAATGCTCTGGGTACCGATTGTAGGACTTACCTGCTGGGCATTGGATTTTCCAATCATGAGACGTTATTCCGAAACCCAGCTTCGAAAGCGTCCACATCTCAGGGGCAAGGATATGGAGATAACCCGGAAAGCCTGCGAAAAGTTTAAGACGACCCCTGTGTCTATTATGAACTTTCTGGAAGGGACGCGTTTCACGTCGGAGAAATACAGTAAACAACAATCGCCGTATGCCAACCTGTTAAAACCCAGAGCCGGGGGCATTGCTTTTGTTCTTGCTGCTATGGGGGAGCAACTGCATCGTATTTTAGACGTAACCATTGTGTATCCCCAGGGGACTAACAGCTTCTGGGCATTTCTCTGCGGTAAAGTCAGCGAAATTAAGGTAAGGGTTCAATCGTTTCCAATACATAAAGAAATTATAGGGGATTATTCCCAAGACATGGAATTCCGTGAACTATTCCAGGACTGGCTAAATACATTTTGGGCTGAAAAAGACAGGTGCATAAATACCTTGTGCTCCATTAACCCCTGGATCGTGTCCTTAAATTGCCGCCGGTCGAGGCTTCCCGCAGAAGCAAAAAAAGACGGCTCAAATTCTATATGCCTGAATACCTCCAGTACAATTATAACTACTCCGCAAGGTGTTTGGAGCACCAAATTTAAACTTGCGTTTTAACTGATTATGGGCTATAAAAGAGGCCAATAAGAAGACTTGTTTTGTTCAAAAAGCCTTAATAATACCAATGAGATATCTTGATGAAATGCTCACGTTACGCCCTAGCTTTTGTAAGCATTATACTGCTAGTCGTTCTTTCCCTCCCAGCAAATGCCCTTTGTAAAAAAGCAATAATTAAGGATGTAGTTGTAACTAATACACCGAAGGACCTACTGGTCTACTTCTCTGTGGAGGGCTGTTTTACCAAAAAAATGGAAGAGGCAATCCTCAATGGTATCTCAACTACCTTTACGTTTTTTATTAATTTATATCACCCTCGTAGTTTCTGGTTTGATAAAACCCTTGCAACGGTTACTGTCAGACACACTGTTGTTTATAATAACCTGAGGAATGAATTCACGGTTACTCTCAATTCAAAAGATAAAAAAGAGGTAATTTTAAAAGATTTTTTAGAAGCCAAAAAGGCAATGGCAGAGGTGGATGGGATTACTGTTATACCTATGAGTTCTTTAAAAAAGAACAATAAATATTATGTGAGGATAAAGGCAAAACTGGATCCTATAAGACTTCCATTTTTTCTCGATTATGTGTTATTCTTTGTTTCTCTGTGGGACTTTGAGACCGACTGGTATACCGAGTTATTTATTTATGGATTATCTCCAAATTAGTTAATCGATGATAAGGATTCGAGGGGTCGAGGATTCAAGGATTCAAGGATTCAAGGGAAATGCTTAAAAATTACAAAAAATTAAAGCGTTGATAAAATCATTAGAAAACAAACACTTGAATCCTTGAACCCTCGAATCCTGGACCACTTTCTCCCAACCCATCTAGATTTTGACTAGTTACGATGGCGTCAAACTGTGATTCAGACGTTAGACCGAAGGGGAGAAAATGGGGTGAGCAAATGCTGAATAGAGATTCTTCAAAGATTAACATTCAGGAATTGAAGAGGCGAAAACGCGAACGTTATATAATCCTGTTCACGACCATCCTGGTCATCTTCCTTACATTTCTGGGAATCTACTCATCAAAGACAGGCAATCAACTCCCCATCGCCAATAATATATTGGTCTTTGGGTTAATAAATATAAATGTGATTTTGCTGCTCCTTATAGCTTTTCTGGTTGTAAGGAACATTGTAAAACTGGTTTTCGAAAGAAAGAAAAACATACTCGGTTCGAAACTGCGCACCAAATTTGTTGTGGCCTTCGTTAGTCTGTCGATAGTCCCTACTGTTCTCTTGTTTTTTGTGGCAGCTGGATTCATAACCAACAGCATTGAAAACTGGTTTAGTATTCAAGTAGAAAACTCCCTTCAAGAGTCTCTTATAGTTGCCCAGGCATATTATCAAAATTCTGGAAATAACGCGGTATATTATGCAAAACATATAAGTCAGGGGATAACCGAAAATAGACTTTTAGACCAAGGAAAACAAGGGTCTCTTAAGGGGTTTGTCAAATCTAAACTGGATCAATACAATCTGGGGGCAATAGAGGTATTTTCACCCAGAAAAGAAGGATTGGCAAAGGTAGTTAATAATGAAATACCCATTGAAAAGTTCCCTACAGAAGACTCAAAACTGGTACAGGAAGGATTAAAAGGAGAGAGTAGTATTACCAAGATTCAATCAGCAGGTAAGGGGGAACTGATCAAGGGGGTAGTCCCTATCTATCCTGCAGGGAAAGGTGAAAAGCCTGTCGGAGTGGTAATAGTAAATTATTTTGTACCTCTGAGCCTGGTTACTAAAATGGCAGAAATATCTTCAACTTTTGCAGAATATAAACAGCTTAAAATGTTAAAAAATCCTATCAAGACAAGTTACTTTATAACCCTCTCAATAGTTACTCTGCTTATAATATTTTCAGCTACATGGTTTGGTTTTTACCTGGCCAAAGAGATTACAGTACCGGTCCAGAAATTAGCAAATGGGATACATGAGGTTGCAAATGGGAACCTGGATTTACATATAGAGGCTGGCACCGATGATGAGATTGGAAGCTTAATGAACTCGTTTAATAAGATGACTTTTGATCTAAAGGCCAGTAAATCTATGCTTGAAGAAGCAAATATTGGATTGGAAAACACCAACATAGAACTTGATCAACGCAGAAGATACATGGAGATACTATTAAAGAATGTGGGGGCTGGTGTTATTTCTATTGACAAGGAAGGCAGGGTTAGTACTATAAACAAATCAGCAGAAAAGATTTTTGGGATAACACCTGAACAGGCAATAAACAAATCATATAATGAGGTATTTGCTTCCGAGTATCTGAACGGGGTCAAAAAACTTTTGGAAGAGGTAACTTGCTCTACCGGCGGAACTATCAAAAGGCAGATAAGGTTGTCTTTGCCAGATGAAACCCTGACTTTACTGATAAGTGTTGCTGTGCTGAGAGACGAGGATAAAAACTATATGGGGTTGGTGGTGGTCTTTGATGATTTGACCCAACTACAAAAAGCACAACGAGCAGAAGCGTGGCGAGAGGTGGCCCGGCGCATAGCCCATGAGATTAAAAACCCCCTTACCCCTATAAAACTCTCTGCCCAAAGATTAAGGAAAAGGTATTTAAATAAATTTTCTGACAATGGTAAGGTTTTTGATGAATGCACAAAGACTATAATTGACCAGGTAGAAGATTTAAAAGGCCTGGTAAATGAGTTTTCGAATTTTGCCCGCATGCCCGCAACCAATCTCTATCCAAATGATATAAATAAGATAATTAAAGATGCCCTGGTCCTGTATCAGGAAGGCCATAGTAATATAAAATTTGAGTTCAAAGAGGGTAAGCATGTCCCAATCTTCGATATAGACAGGGAACAGATCAGAAGGGTAATAATCAATCTCCTGGATAATGCCGTCGGTTCTATTGAAAAAAAAGGAACAGTTTTTATAGAGACCTTTTATGATGAAATCCTTCAGGTTGCCAGAGTAGAAATTGCTGATACCGGTTGTGGAATCCCCCAAAAAGAAAGATCGAGACTATTTGAACCCTATTTTTCTACAAAGAGGTCAGGGACGGGATTAGGCTTATCTATAGTCAATACGATAGTTTCTGACCATAACGGTTATATAAGGGTAAAAGAAAACTACCCTAAGGGATCAAGATTTATAATTGAGCTGCCGGTTAGGGTTTGAAAAAGGATATGGATAAACTTACCATGAAAAAGAGTATCTTGATAGTTGATGATGAAGAAAGTATAAGAAAATCTTTAAGCGGCATATTAAAAGATGAGGGTTTCAATGTGTCTTTGGCTAGCAATGGGATTGAGGCTATTCAGAAGGTTGATAAAGAGAGGCCTGATTTAGCGCTTCTCGATATCTGGATGCCCGGGCTTGATGGTATTGAGGTTTTAAAGAGGATAAAAGCAATGTCTCCGAAGCTGGTGGTTATTATGATTTCAGGACATGGCACTATAGAGACGGCAGTCAATGCGACAAAACTCGGGGCATATGACTTTATTGAGAAACCTCTGTCACTGGAGAAAGTCGTCTTAACAATAAACCACGCCCTCAATTTCCAGCGATTGGAAAAGGAAAATGAGATACTGCGTGAGAAGATTCACAAGGGGTATGAAATAATAGGCAACAGTGAAGCGATTACAAAACTAAAACAGCAGATTGCAGTAGCCGCTCCAACCAATGGGTGGATTTTAATATCAGGAGAGAACGGAACAGGAAAGGAGCTGGTAGCCCGTTCAATCCATAGGAAGAGCCTCAGGGCCGACAATCCATTTGTTGAGGTAAACTGCGCTGCTATTCCGGAAGAATTGATTGAAAGCGAATTGTTTGGCCATGAAAAAGGTGCGTTCACAGGGGCGTCTTTCCAAAAGAAGGGTAAATTCGACCTGGCCAATGGAGGCACTATCTTTCTGGATGAAATAGCTGATATGAGTTTGAAAACTCAGGCAAAGATACTGAGAATTCTCCAGGAACAAAAGTTTGAACGGGTGGGCGGAACCAAGAGCATCAGCATAGATGTTAGGGTAATCGCTGCTACCAATAAGGATCTAAAAAAAGAGATGGATACTGGAACCTTTAGGGAAGATCTCTATTATAGGTTGAATGTTATACCCCTCGAGGTTCCTGCTCTTAGAGAAAGAAGGGAAGATATACCCCTGTTGGTCTCGCAATTTTTCAAAGAGTTTTGTACAGAGAATGGGAAAGAGCCAAAAGAGATTTCAAAGGATGCTTTAGATATACTGATAGGATATGGCTGGCCTGGTAATGTTCGAGAATTAAAAAATGTTATTGAGAGATTGGTTATTATGACCCCTGGGATGGTAATCATGGCAGAAGATATCCCGGCTTCGATAACAGGGGAGCTAAAAACAGAAGGAAAGAATTTGCTTTTTCAGTATAATTCCTTGAAGGTCGCAAGGGATGAATTTGAAAGACTATTTATTAAAGAAAAGCTAAAGAACTTTGGTGATAATGTATCCGAAACAGCGCATGCTATAGGTATTGAAAGAACCCACCTGCACAGGAAGATCAAAAGCTTAGGGATAGATATGGAAAGATAGCATAAAGCTGCTCTGCAGACCCCGATAAAAAAAATGAAGGATTGGAGGACATAAAATGGATTCTGGACATTCAGATTTAAGAGAAGAACTTAGAATATGGAATGCTGAAGTAGAGAAGGCTGCCAGTAAATCCCCGGAAAGGAAGGGGAAATTTGAGAGTACCTCTGGTATTGAATTTAAAAGAATCTTTACCCCGCTTGACGTGGAGGACATAGATTATGTTAATGATATAGGGTTCCCAGGCGGATATCCATTCACAAGAGGGGTTCAGCCTACCATGTACCGTGGAAGATTCTGGACCATGAGGCAGTATGCAGGGTTTGGCACTGCAGAGGATACAAATAAACGTTATAAGTACCTACTGGAGCAAGGCCAAACCGGCCTGAGTGTTGCCTTTGACTTACCTACCCAGATAGGTTATGACTCGGATCACCAGTTGAGTTTAGGTGAGGTGGGCAAATGTGGTGTTGCGATTGACTCTTTGGCAGATATGGAGACCCTGTTTGAGGGGATTCCCCTGGATAAGGTGAGCACCTCCATGACTATCAATTCTACGGCTGCTATTCTGCTGGCCATGTATATAGGCGTAGCTGAAAGACAGGGGGTGGCTTTAGACAAACTAAACGGTACAATTCAAAATGATATTCTGAAAGAGTACGTAGCCAGAGGGACGTATATATATCCACCAAAAGAGTCGATGAGGATAATTACAGACATATTTGCATTTTGTAAAAATACTGTGCCGCGTTGGAACACCATCAGTATCAGTGGTTACCATATCCGGGAAGCCGGGTCTTCAGCAGTTCAAGAAGTCGCTTTTACGTTAGCAAATGGTATAACTTATGTAGAGGCGGCTATCCAGGCTGGCCTCAATGTGGATGATTTTGCCTCTCGACTGTCCTTCTTCTTTAATTCCCATAACAATATCATTGAAGAAGTAGCTAAGTTCAGGGCTGCGAGAAAGCTGTGGGCAAAGATAATGAAGGAAAGGTTTAAGGCTAAGAAAGATAAATCATGCACTTTGAGATTTCACACCCAGACGGCAGGTTGTACCCTTACTGCTCAGCAGCCAATCAATAACATAGTCAGGGTTGCATTTCAGGCATTAGCCGCTGTTTTAGGAGGAACCCAATCTCTTCATACCAATTCCTTCGACGAGGCGCTGGCATTACCATCTGAAGACGCAGTTCGAACTGCCCTTCGAACCCAGCAGATTATTGCCTATGAGAGCGGTATAGCTGATATGGTAGATTGTCTGGCAGGTTCTTATGCCGTTGAATCATTAACAGAAACTATTGAAAAGAAAGCCTTAGAGTATATTGAGAAGATAGATTCCCTTGGTGGGGCAATAAAGGCAATAGAAGCGGGATATATGCAAAAAGAGATAAGCGATAGCGCCTATCATTATCAGATGGATGTAGAAAAGAAAGAGAATATAATTGTTGGATTAAATCAATTCGCAATAGAAGATAAAGCGCCAACCAATCTCTTAAAGGTTAATCCAGAGGTGGGGAGGATACAGCAGGAGAAATTAGAGAAAGTAAAGAGCAGCAGGGACAACACAATAGTTAATAAAACACTCAAAGACCTAAAAGATGCCGCAAAGGGGGAAGAAAATTTAATGCCAATCATACTGGATGCTGTGAGAAACTATGCCACCTTGGGTGAAATTGCGGATGTTTTCAGGGGTGTTTTTGGTGAATATCGTGAGACATAGTGTTAATCCAAAAATCAGTTGCAAACAAAAAGTTTATTTGGTAGTATAAAACTATGGTTCATCTCCCAAAGAGTTGGTCGATGAAAAGGATTCAAGGATTCGAGGATTCGAGTGAAATGCTTAAAAATTACAAAGAATTAAAGGTTTGGCAAAAGTCTGTAAGATAAGGGTTCAAGGAGTAAAGGAATCGAGTGTTTAAGGGTTAATAATATTCACTTGACCACTGGAATCCTCGAATCCTGTACCACTTTCTCCCGACCGGTTGGGAGAAGAACCAAACATTTTAATTGTGCATCCAAAATGATCGATTCACACGTTTTAGTTCTGAATAGATCCTTTTTACCCATCAATATTACAACGGCGAAAAGGGCTTTTTCATTATTATACCAGGGGATCGCCAAGGCCGTCAATTCTCAGTACGAAACATTTGATTATGAAAGCTGGAGTGATTTAAGTATTGAACAACACGATGAAACTATCGGCCTGGTCGATAGAGCAATAAAGATTCCCAGGGTTATACTATTAGTAACCTATGATCGGATACCAAAGACCCAGGTAAGGTTTACCAGAGCCAACATATATGCAAGAGACAGAAACACGTGTCAGTATTGTGGTGTTGTCTTCACAAAGAACGAGTTGAGTCTCGATCATATTATTCCAAGAGCTTACGGAGGAGCCAGTTGTTGGGAAAATATAGTCTGTTGCTGCTTTTCCTGTAATAAGAAGAAGGGCAGCAAGGGACTCCACGAGACTGGCATGAAACTCCTTAAACCACCTGCTAAGCCTCGGTGGCCTCCTTTTTTCAAGGTCCCCCTCCAGGACATAAGGCGCCAGGAGTGGCGAATGTTCCTGAACATGGTAGATATCTCTTATTGGAACACGGAGCTATTAGAGTGAACGTAACTACTCAGGTAGGCACAAAGGCACAGAGCACCAAAGGCACAAAGAATAGTTCAGTTACCAGTTATCAGTTACCAGTTATCGGTTAATTATTAACTGTAAACTGTTAACCGTAAACCGTATTTTTAGTGCCTTTGCCACTTTGTGCCTGAGTAGTTACAAGTAAACTTTCACTAATTACATGGTTCAAAAATTTGAATTTATTGTTCCTGATAGTGATGGGATAAAAAGGGTGGACATCTTTCTTTCAGAACAAAACCTACCAGTTTCTCGCTCTCAGATAAAGAGATTAATAGATACCAAACTCATCAAAGTAAATGACATATACACTAAAGCCAGCTTCAAGGTAACAAAGGGTGATTTAGTAGAGGTAGCCATCCCGGAGCCTGTACCGGCGGATCCTAGCCCGGAGAATATCCCCCTGGATATTCTCTATGAAGATAGTTTTATCATCCTGGTAAATAAACCTGCTGGTTTGGTTGTCCATCCTGCTTCCGGCAACTATTCTCACACTTTAGTCAATGCGCTTCTGTATTACAGTCATGATCTCTCAGGGATAGGAGGGGTAATCCGGCCTGGTATAGTGCATCGTCTTGACAAAAATACTTCAGGTGTCCTGGTAGCAGCCAAGAGTGATTTTGCCCATCAATCATTGGCAAGCCAGTTTGAGAAACATTCTATAACAAGAAAATACACTGGCATTGCTTATGGTACATTTAAGAATGAAAAAGGTACCATTGCTTCCCTCATTGGCAGACATCCTGTAGATAGAAAGAAGATGTCAACTAAAGCCAGAAGAGGAAAGAAGGCGGTGACCCACTGGAGAGTGATCGAGCAGTTCGATGAGATTGCTTTATTAGAGATAAACTTAGAGACGGGAAGAACTCACCAGATAAGGGTTCACTTAGCGGATATCCAACATCCCATAATAGGGGATCCAGTCTATTGCAGCAATAAAAAGCTGTTGACAATAAAAAATGATAGGCTTAGAAGTAGGCTGAAAAGCCTGAATAGACAGGCCTTACATGCTAGTCTCTTGGGGTTTAACCACCCCAAAACTGGGGAGTATATGGAGTTCTCTGCACCTCTTCCAGAAGATCTAAAAGATATATTAGATACCCTAAGATCTGAATTGAGTAGTTAATTTTTATATCTAAGGAGGGAGGACTATTGAAAAGAAGAGTAGTTATTACAGGCTTAGGTGTAATCGCCCCTAATGGGATTGGAAAGGAAGAGTTCTGGGATGCTCTGGTTAATGGAAGATCGGGGATCGGTAGAATAACTAGATTTGACGCGTCAACTTATCCATCTCAGATAGCTGGGGAGGTTAATGGAGTCTCCTTGGATGAATATATTGATCCAAAAAAATTGAGAAAGTTGGACAGGGTTTGCCAGTTTTCGTTGGCCTGTGCCAATATGGCGATAGAGGATTCTAAATTGTCTATAAAAAAAGAAGACGGAAACCGAATAGGTGTAATTGTAGGGACAATGTTTGGGGGATTAGGGATCGCTGAAATTCAACATTCTATTTTTCTGGAAAAAGGATATAAGCGTATAAATCCTTTCCTTCAGCTAACCACGTATCCAAGCGCGTGTTCAAGTGTTATAGCAGTTGAATTACAACTCAATGGTCCTTGTGAGACAATTTATACTGGATGTGCCTCTTCAAATTCTGCAATCGGTACTGGGTTTAATCACATCCGTGAGGACAAGGCTGATATTATGATTGTTGGAGGGGTAGATGCCCCTATCACGCCTTTTATTTTTGCATCGTTATGTCAGCTCAGGTTAGTGTCAAAAAGAAATGATACTCCGTTAAAGGCATCGAGGCCATTTAATATCGACCGTGATGGAATGGTGGTTAGCGAAGGTGCAGGTTTTCTCATCCTGGAAGAGCTTGAGCATGCATTAAAAAGAAACACCAGCATCTATGCTGAAGTGACAGGGAATGGTAGTACTTGTGACGGTTATAATTTAGCTGCTCCTTTACCTAACGGGACTCAAGCATCGAGAGCTATAACATTAGCTTTGAAAGATGCTGGATTGAAATCTACAGATATTGATTATATCAATGCGCATGGTACCTCTACTCCTTTTAATGACAAAACCGAAACCCTTGCTATAAAAAAAGCATTTGGTGATTATGCTTACAATGTACCAATCAGTTCCACAAAATCTATGACTGGCCATGCCCAGGGAGCAAGTGGAGCTATAGAAATGGTGGCCTGCTGTCTAATGTTACAAAATAGGTTTCTCCATCCGACCATAAATTATGAGAACCCAGATCCTGAATGTGATTTGAATTACATTCCAAATAAAGGATATCGTTGTGAAGTGAATACCATTCTATCTAACTCCTCAGGGTTTGGTGGGTATAATGCCGTGAGTGTTATTGGAAGGTATCTGTGTTAAACAGATACAATGGTATATTTTTGTAGTCCTAAGGAGATACTTTGGAGGCAATCTCTTTCTTATTTGGTGTTGTAGTTACAACTTCGATAGGGCTATTTGTTTATCTAAAAGACCGTGAAAGACTAACGAATAGGACATGGGGGCTACTTTGTCTTAGTGTAGGTTTGTGGTATTTTGGGCGCTATATGAGGTTGACCTCTGTAAGCGAAACAGATGCTCTATTATGGTGTCGTTTTTTATATATTGGAGCCATTTTCATTCCTTCTCTTTTTCTCCATTTCTGTTTATCCTTACTTGGTATTAAAAAGAGAAAAGTGGTTATCACCGCCTATCTATTAAGTTTTATTTTCTTCATCTCTAACTTTACTGATCTATTTATTAAAAGCGTAACTCCGAAATTTTTTGGTTACTATCCTGTTCCAGGTATTTTTTATTACGTTTATCTTGTATTTTTTGTTGCCTGTATAAGCCTTAGTTTCTTTGAACTTATTAGAGCCTATAGGAAGGCTAAAGGATACAGTCGCAATCAAATAAAATATATACTCTTGGCATCGATTGTCGGTTTTTTAAGCGGACTATCTACTTTCCCCTTGGTATTTGACATTGAAATTCCTCCTGTTGGGGCTCCTTTCGTTTCCCTTTATACGATAATCGTAGCCTACGCTATCGTTAAGCACCGCCTCATGGACATCAATATTGTAATCAAAAAAGGTGCAACCTACGCCTTCCTAATAATTTTCTTGTTAATCCCTTCCCTTGTCCTTACAGTGTTTGCCCAAAAGCACTTCTTTGGCTCTATAAACTACCCATTCTCATTTATCATTTTAGCGTTGTTTGTATTAGCAACCTTTATTTTCCCTAAATTTAAGCCAGGCACTGAAAAGACAATCGAACAGCTATTATTCAAAGGTAAATATGACTATAAGAAGACTTTAAGTGATTTAAGTAAAGCGATGATTTCCATCCTCGATAAAGATACGTTACTGGCAAAGATAATAAATACCACTACAGAAGCCATGCAGGTTGAAAAGGCCTCTATACTACTGCTTAATGAGGATAAGGGTTATTACCGTATGCAGTCATCCAGAGGTCTTGATAAAGTCAAAGAGAAAGAATTCCAATTAATAAGCAGTGGTCCTCTCATAATCTGGTTAAGGGAAAAGGGAGAAATAGTTGTAAAAGAGGAATTGGAAAGAAGCCCTGATAAATTAAATATTCCAGACATGGCAACCTTTTTAAAAAGATTGAATGATATGGAATCAGAGGTGTGTATCCCACTGATTACAAGACAAAAATTGATCGGTATTTATAATATTGGCAAAAAAATGAACGGGAATATGTTTTCCCATGAAGATCTAGCTATGCTCGAAACTCTAGGCAACCAGGCTGCAGTTGCCATTGAGAACGCTCGATTATATGAGGATCTGAAGAAATCTGAGGCTCAAATGCGCCGCGCCGATAGGCTGGCGGCATTGGGAACTTTGACCGCAGGATTGGCCCATGAGATAAGAAATCCCCTGGTTGCTATTAAAACCTTTACTCAGTTATTACCGGAAAGGTTTGATGATATAGAATTCAGGGATCATTTTCTAAAGGTTACCTCTGGTGAGGTGGACAGGATCTGCTCTCTGGTGAATGAGCTCCTGGAGTTTGCCCGGCCGTCAGAACCCAACTTTCACGAGGATGATATCAATGATGTAGCCGAAAAGATAATCCTTCTGGTTGACAATGAGGCTAAGAAGAAAGATATTAAAATAAATAGGGAATATGACAAAAAGATACCCCCTATAATGATTGATAAAGAACAGATCAAGCAGGTTCTTTTAAATCTTTTTTTGAATGCTATAGAGGCCACATCAGAAAATGGGATTATTACTTTTGAAACCGGACTAATACATAAAAATAATCACAGAGATTATGTGCAAATTAAAATACATGATACAGGGGAAGGTATATCGGAGGACGATCTTGAACAAATATTTACTCCATTCTTTACTACTAAAGATAAGGGGAGTGGTTTAGGACTATCGATATCTTACAAGATTGTTGAAGAGCATATGGGACATATTGAGGTGAAGAGTAAAGTTGGGAATGGAAGTACATTTTATGTATATCTGCCGTTAACCCCTGATAGAAATAATAGTTTTGCCAGGAAAAATCTACCTGTTGTTAATAAAACCAGAGGTAACTATTCAGCCACAGATTCACACAGATGAACGCAGATAGATTTAAATACAAAGTAACTATTCAGGTTGTCAGGTTCACAGTTCACGGTTGGTTGCTCTAACTTTGAACCGTGAACCTTGGAACGTTGAACTTGAGTAGTTACGATTTGTATATGATAATAAAAGAAAAAATATCAGTGATGATCAGCGTAGATCGGTGGCTGAGTAGTTACAACCAGAGAAGAATATGAGAAAGATATTGGTTGTAGATGATTCTCTCAGTGTAAGAGAATCTCTTCGAATAATATTCAAAGACAATTTTAGCATTATAACATCAGGTTTTGATGAAAATCCCTTTTCATTGGCTAATACCGAAGATATAGAGCTTGTGATTCTGGGAATAATTCATCCACTGGATTCCAGGATAGGCTTTTTACAGAGATTAATCGAATACAATCAAAATATAGCTGTATTACTGATGATGGAATATCGAACATCGAAAGAGGTTGTAAATGTTTTTGACCATAGAAATTTCGATTTTGTTTTTAAACCCTTTAGTATTTATGAGATCCGAAAAAAGGTTCAGAGGTTGTTAAGCCGAAAGGAATCCATTTCTTCCTTATCTGAAGTTACTCATAAAACCAGAAATATTGTTAAATACCGAAAGATTTATGAGTCACCCCTTTTAGAACAACAGGTGTCGGCTATAGTCCCTAAAGCCTTTGATAATGATGCGCCGGTTTTAATTAAAGGAGAAACGGGATTAGGACAAGAATGGGTAGCAAAGATAATTCACTATAACGGATTAAGGAGTGAAGGGGAGTTCTTCAAGCTCAATTGTGTTAATTTATCCGAGGAATCATTTGTAAACACACTGCTTACAATAAAAAGAGAGGCATCCTGTAAAAGTCTTGGTACATTGTTTCTGGAAGAGATAGGGGGGGCGGATTTAAGTATTCAGATGAGGTTAATGGAGGTCATTGAAGAACAGAGAATTACTGCAAAGGGGAAAAAGGAGTTTGATTTAAACCTGAGGGTAATTGCCTCCATCAGCAGAGATCTATTAGAAAAGATCAATAATGGAGAGTTCAGGGAAGATCTGTTTTATCGTTTAAATACCATTCCAATCAGTCTATCCCCTTTGCGGGAAAGGAAGGAAGATATTCCATCTATTGCAAACTATATCCTAAATGACCTGAGTCAAAGGATGAAATTACAAGATAAGAGATTGTCTACAAGTGCATTAAATGTATTAAAAAACTATTACTGGCCTGGTAACCTGATAGAGCTGGAGAGTGTTATAAACCGCAGTGCGATCTTAGCAGGTAAAGAGGTTATTTCGACCCGAGAACTTTCCTTTGGCATTGATGATAATATAATCAGCAGCCCATCAGAAGACGAAAAGTCGGAAACCTGTCTGCGTGCAACGCACAGGCAGGAATACAATGTAAAAACCAGCGATTTCTCCTTCGAGACCCTTATTACGAGTCTGGCACATGAAGTAAAAAACCCCCTGGTTTCTATAAAAACCTTTACTCAGCTTTTACCGGAGAGATTTGAGGACGCAGAATTTAGAAACCAGTTTTATCAAATAGTAGGAGAAAATGTAGATAAGATAAACAGCCTTGTAGAAGAGATTACAGAATATACCAGCTTCTCAAAGCCTAAATTTTGTGCAGTTAATCTTCAGACCGTAATCGGAAAGATACTAAATAAATACTCACACAAACTGGGTGAACGCCAATCGGCTATTTTGAGAGAATTCGACAAGGGTTTGCCCCCTGTTTTTAGTGATAAAGATCAGCTTCTGTACATCTTTGATAATATCTTTTCAAATATACTGACTACGGCTCCAGAAGGGAGGGATTTATCAATCTATACAGGGGTATCAAAATTTGATCATGGAGAGGCAACCCATCTGTTGGGATTGGAAGGGATGGATAATAAGGCGGTGGAGATAATTATCCCTTTGTCTCATTCTGTAATAACAACATTGCCTTTGTCAAACACCTCCTCTGTCCTGGATTTGGAATTATCTTTAGCCCAAAGATTAGTAAATAAAAATCTTGGAATAATGGAGGTGACGAATTTTAGTAAAGAGGGAGTAGCAATCAGGATAAAGCTGCCTGTTGCCCTAAGTGAAGGATCATGAAGGGATGAAAACTTCCCAGTAGCGTCAAATAAAGTATGAAAGAATAAGGTCAAACGCATTGATATTAGAGGGATATTTTTTCATATAAAGGGGGAGGAAATCCTAAACTTTAAATCCTAAACCCTAAACCCTAAACCCTAAACCCTAAATAAACTCAAAATGGATAAAACTCAAAACACAAAACCATATGATTTAGGAGAAAGAACTAAGAGATTCGCCATGAGAGTGCGTGAGTATGTAAAAGATTTGCCAAAGACTTTGGCTAACATAGAGGATGGCAAACAGCTTATAAGAGCTTCTGGATCGGTTGGCGCTAATTATATTGAGGCTGAAGAAGCTCTAAGCAAGAAAGATTTTATAATGAGGATAAAGATAAGTAGAAAAGAAGCAAAAGAAAGTAAGTATTGGCTTGAACTTATAGAATCGAAAATGGATAGAATTAAAGAAAAAGAATCATTAATTCAAGAGGCGGCAGAGCTAACAAAAATATTTGGCGCAATTGTTGAAAAGTCTAAATAATTTTTTGAGTTTTGTATTTTTAGCTTTGGATTTATTTAGGATTTAGAGTTTAGGATTTAGAGTTTTTAAATGCATAAAGGGTAAATAGTTTTGACAATACCAACTTCTCCGTAAGGGGATTTGGATGGTTAGGGAATTAATAAGTATGAAGAGGCTGCTTATAGTAGATGATGAGCTAGGTACCAGGGAATCCTTGAAGATGATCTTCGACAAGGAATACGACATTATAACAGCTACCACCGGAGAGGAAGCCCTTGGGATAATTGAGAGACTTAGACCTAACTTGGTTCTTCTAGATATAATTATGCCTGGGATGGACGGGCTGGCTGTATTGGAGAGAATTAACGAAATAGATAAGGATATAATTGTAATAATGATAACAGCTACAAAAACGGTTAAAACTGCCGTTCATGCCATGAAATTAGGAGCATATGATTATATAACCAAGCCTTTTGACCTTGATGAAATAAGATTGATTATTAAAAAGGCCCTCTCAACTCAGGATTTAAGGAATGAGGTGAAGATACTGAGGTCTGAGATAGATAAGGGTTATAGCTTTGGGAATATTGTTGGTAAAACAGGGATTATGAGAGAAATTTTCGATACAATCAAGCAGATTGCTGACAGTAAAACCACAGTGTTAATTGAAGGAGAAAGTGGGACAGGGAAGGAAGTGGTAGCAAAGGCTATCCACTTTAATAGTAATAGGAAAGGGAAGCCATTCATTGTTATTGACAACTGTGAACCTGACAACCTGAATAGTTACTTTGTATTTAAACCTATCTGCGTTCATCTGTGTGAATCTGTGGCTGAATAGTTCCGAGAGAAAAAAGCTATGCTTAAATCTTATAAACACTACCAGGATATGCTGGGTATTTTACTCGAGGGTTGCCAGATTATCGGCTTTGACTGGCGTTATCTGTATCTGAACGACGTCGCAGTCAGACACAGCCGCAAGACTAAAAAAGAGTTGCTGGGCCGCACCATGATGGAGATGTACCCTGGCATTGAGGATACGGAAATGTTTGCGAAGCTAAGAGATTGCATGGAAAAACGTACCCCCCACCGGATAGAAAATGAATTTACCTTTCCTGACGGGAGCAAAGGCTGGTTTGATCTCATCATGGAGCCAGTACCCGAGGGTGTATTAATACTCTCATGGGACATCACCGAGCACAAGCAAATTGAGAGACTGTTCTTGGAGATAATCAATAGTTCACCTGTTGGCATATATATAATCCAGGACAGAGGGTTTAGACTTGTGAACACTGCCTTCCAGAAAAGTGTAGGCTACACTGAGAGTGAACTGTTAGATATAGATCCTTTCGACATTGTCCATCCTGAGGATAGGGAAATGGTTAGGGAAGATGCGGTGAAGATGTTGAAAGGGGAGCGCGTTTCTCCGTATCAATACAGATACCTGTGTAAAAGCGGCGAGAGTAGATGGGTTGCTGAGCAACTCACATCCATCCAGTTCCAGGGCAAGAGAGCCACTTTAGGAAATTTTATGGATGTTACGGAGCATAAGCTGGCTGAGGAAAAACTGGGACAAAGTTATGAAAGGTTACAAAAAGCTATGGATGGAACCATCCAGGCTATGGCTTCGATAGTTGAAATAAGGGACCCTTATACATCTGGACATCAGCAACGGGTGGCTAGGCTTGCCTCGGCTATAGCTGAAGAGATGGGGCTTCCAAAAGAACAGATTGAAATAATCCGTATATCTGGGATTCTTCATGACATCGGCAAAATATATATTCCGGCCGAAATCATGAGTAAGCCTGGTAAATTGAGCGATTCTGAGATGAATATGATCAAAGCTCATCCTCAGGTCGGTCGTGACATATTGAAAACATTGGAATTGCCCTGGCTTATTTGCCCAATGGTACTTCAACACCACGAAAGGATGGATGGCTCTGGCTATCCCAAAGGTCTGTCAGGCGAAAGTATTACATTGGAAGCGAGGATCCTGGCTGTGGCTGATGTTGTCGAAGCAATGGCATCCCATCGACCCTATAGACCGGCTCTAGGTATAGAGAAGGCATTAGAGGAGATATCACAGAAGAGAGGTTTGCTTTATGATTCTCGAGTGGTAGATGCTTGCATTAAGCTTTTTAGCGAGAAGAAGTTTGACCTATAATTTTCCTACGGAGGTTTTGGTGTGAAGGAGGAAGCAAGCGTTTTAATAGTGGATGATGAGTTGGGACCCCGGGAATCTCTAAGGATGATCCTAAAGCCCATTTCTAATGTATACACTGCTGAAAACGGAGAGAAGGCCCTGGAATTTATAAGACAAGAGCCTGTAAATTTGGTGACATTAGATCTCAAGATGCCAGGGATTCCTGGTATAGAAGTGTTAAAGGAGATAAAAGGTTATAACCCTGACATCGAGGTAATTGTCCTTACAGGTTATGGAAGCCTGAATACAGCGGTAGAAGCCTTGAGATATGGTGCCTTAGACTACATCGATAAACCCTTTAATATACCTCAAGTTGAGGAAGCTGTAAAAAAGGGGTTTAAAAGATACAAAATTAATATCCTGAGCCGTATGCTGACTCAAACGTTAAATATCTCAAAGGAGGAAATACAAGGGGTTATAAAAATGGGGCATACACAACTGGAAATGCAACTCCTATACGCTGAAAAGCTGACAGTTTTAGGCCAATTAACCCCTTAAGATTGCCCATGAGATTAACAACCATCTACAGATTATATATGGAATGGCCCAACACGGTTTGATGGAAACGAAAGAAAGAGGAGAGGTATTCAATAAGTATTTTGAGAGCATTTTTACAGAGGCTGAAAAAATAGACCATATTGCGCAACAACTGATGAAATATGGGAGACCACCCGAACACAAGGAAGATAGGATAAATATCCAGAAAATCCTGGATCATTCTCTTAATTTATTAAGGGATTTTGGAGAGACTAAAAGATTCCATGTCCACAGGTTTTGTCGGGAGGCTTTGCCCTTAATTAGAGGAGACAAATTTCAATTAGAGCAGGTTTTTATAAACATAATCATAAATGCCTCCCATGCTATGGAGAAGACAACAAATAAGAAATTAATTGTTGAAACAGGCATTAGCTCAGATAGACACTCTATTGAGGTGACTGTTTCTGATACAGGATGTGGAATAAAAGAAGAAAATATGGAAAGGATATTTTCCCCCTTTTTTACAACAAAAGAAGCGGAAAAAGGTAAAGGGCTTGGGCTGTCTATTGTTAAAACTTTTGTAGAGAAACATCAAGGGCGTATCGAGGTAAAGAGTAAATTAGATAAGGGTACAAGCTTTAAGGTTATTCTGCCTATAGACTTGGATAATAAAGA
>Ga0210044_10002506_pt1 | contig 27300 bp, 31 predicted proteins | sample CryGey13umfilter_2_FD_183959 | JGI IMG/M metagenome (GOLD analysis project Ga0210044, IMG submission 183959) | Groundwater microbial communities from aquifer in Utah, USA - Crystal Geyser 4/9/14 3 um filter (SPAdes) (version 2) | ecosystem: Environmental > Aquatic > Deep subsurface >... | reverse complement strand
GGCCGCTCAATCCGCACCCGCTCTTCGTGGAGTTTATCAGGGTGTGCGGGAAAGGGAAAAAATGATTTTTTAAATAAAAAGAAAGCTTAGTTGCCAAGCTTTCTTTTTATTGTTTAAATTTTTACTTTTGCGCGATGACGTTGACGATTTTGGTGGCGACCAGCTGGTTATTGTATTTTCTGATTTTTTTAGTGGTGAATTTGACCAAGCCGTTGATAATTGAAAATAAAGTGTCGTCTTTGCCGGTTTTAACGTTTTTGCCGGCGCGGTATTTAGTGCCGCGCTGGCGGATGAGGATAGCGCCGGTTTTGGCGTATTCGCCGTCCTGGAGTTTTACGCCCAATCTTTTACTTTGGGATTCGCGGCCCAAGGCGGTTGAGCCGCCGGCTTTTTTATGTGCCATAAAGTTATTTACGAATTACGAATTTAACTATTTCAATATAACAAATATTCAGTTAAGCGTCAAGGCCGGGCGAAGCTTGACAGATATTTATGGCGTGGTATTATATTAATACCGACTAAATTAGTAGGAATTACACCTCACCCTAACCCTCTCCTTAGTAAGGAGAGGGGAAAATAAATATGATATTTTCCACCCGTTCAAGCTACGGACTGCGAGCTATGATAAATTTAGCTAAAAGGCAAGAGCGTGGTAGCGTGGCTTTGGCGCAAATCGCCGAAGAAGAAAAAATTTCCATGAAATATTTGGAAAGGCTGTTTGCCGGCTTGAAAAAAGCCGGTTTAGTTAAAGCTGAAATCGGGTCCGGCGGCGGCTATAAATTAGCCAAAAGCGCTTCTAAAATAAATATTTATGATATAATTATAGCGCTGGAAGGCTCTTTGAACGCCTTCCATTGCACTGATGATAAAGAAAAAATTTACTGCAGTAAATTTTGCAACTGCGAAGTGACTCACGTCTTGTTAAAAGTTGAGCAAGCCGTCAGCCAGACTTTGAAGAAAATAAAATTAAGCCAATTACTATAATTAATATGCAATATAGCAAAAAAGTCATTGAGCATTTTAGAAATCCCCATAATCAGGGGCGGATTAAGAACGCTGACGCGGTCGGCCAGGTCGGCAATCTGGCTTGCGGCGATGTCATGAAAATTTATTTAAAAATTTCTGAAAATAAAAAAGGCGAATCAATAATTAAAGACATTAAATTTGAAACCTTAGGTTGCGCGGCCGCGATTGCCGTTTCGTCGGCCTTAACTGACCGGGTTAAGGGCATGACCTTGGCGCGAGCGCTGACCATAGAAAAAGACGATATTGTTAAAGATTTAGGCGGTTTGCCGCCGATTAAAGTGCATTGCTCCAGGTTGGGCGTGGAAGCGCTGCATCAAGCGATTAATCAATATTTTAAAAAGTAAAAATATGACTAAAAAAAATATTGCGGGGAAAATTAAAAAAGCTTTGGAAACAATACGACCCTCTCTCCAGCTGGACGGCGGCGACGTGCACTTCGTGGAGTTTGACGCCAAATCTGGCGTATTAAAAGTGGAATTAATGGGGCAGTGCGCGCATTGTCCCATGTCGCAAATAACTTTAAAACAGGGGATTGAAGCGGAAATAAAGAGGGCAGCGCCGGAAGTAAAAGAGGTCCAGGCGGTGTCATAATAATTTTTAACTTATGCCAAAAAATATTAAGCCAATCTACTTAGACCATAGCGCCACCACGCCGCTGGACAAAGAAGTACTGAAAGCCATGCTGCCGTATTTTTCACAAAAATTCGGCAACCCGTCGTCACTCTATAGTTACGGCCAGCAAGCCGCGGCCGCGGTTGACCGGGCGCGCCAACAGGCGGCTGAATTTTTAAATTGCCAGCCTGATGAGATAATTTTTACTTCCGGCGCCACCGAAGCGGATAATCTGGCAATTTTTGGCGTGGCCAGCGCTTTAAAGAAGACTTCAGGCGGTAAGTTTCATCTGATCACTTCCGCCATTGAGCATCCGGCCGTGCTGGAGCCGTTTAATCAGCTTGAGGAGCAAGGGGCGGAGGTTTCTTATCTGCCGGTTAAAAAAAACGGCGTGGTCGATTTGGAAGTTTTTAGAAAATCCATAAAAGACAATACAGTTTTCGTTTCTATAATGTATGTTAACAACGAAGTCGGTTCAATCCAGCCGATCAGGGAAATGGGGAAAATTATTGAAAAGATTAATCGGGAGAGAGCCAGGCGGGGGAGCCGCCGGAAAATTTATTTTCATACTGATGCCGTCCAGGCCCTGAATTTTTTAAATTGCGACGTGAAATATCTGCATGTTGATTTGCTGTCGCTTTCCGGCCATAAAATTTACGGGCCCAAAGGCGTAGGCGCTTTATTCGTCAAATCAGGCACGCCCTTGGCCGGCGTGCAGCTGGGCGGCCATCAGGAAAAGAATTTAAGAAGCGGCACTTTAAACGTGCCCGGCATTGTCGGCTTGGCCGAGGCCATCAAAATAACCGCCAAACATAGAGAGAAAAACAATAAAAAAATTGCTGAATTAAGAAATGAATTTGTGTCATCGCTCAGACGTCGCTTGCCGGGGATTATAGTTAACACTGATTTTAAAAATGCCACGCCGGCTCACGCCAATATTTCCTTTGTCGGCGCCGAGGGCGAGGCGATTTTAATTGCCCTGGACCTCGCCGGCGTGGCGGTTTCCACCGGTTCGGCTTGCGCCTCGGCCAGCCTTAAAGCCTCGAGTGTGCTTTTAGCCATGGGCATTAAGGAAGAAGTGGCGCATTCAACCATTAGATTTACTTTCGGCAAAAACAACAGCCGGGTGGAGCGGCGGCGAGTTTTAAAGCTGCTGCCGCCGCTGGTCAGGCGATTAAAGCGAATGGCGCCGGAATTGTAAAATAAAAATTAACGGAACGGGCTGATAATATTGTCTAATTGTTTAGGCGCGGTTTTTTTGGCCAATTTGTCGATGATTAAATTAAATTTTTCCATATTGACGGTATCCAGGGCGACCTTTTCCCGAAGAATTAAAATCTCTTTAGCTTGGGTGATAGTTTGATAAAAATTTTTATATAAAAATAAAGAGATAAAAATTAAAATTATCAGCGTTAAAATAATTATTACCAGGGTTAACCAGCTGGAAATTTTTTTCGGCGTTAGTTTCAATTGTTGTTTTATGAACATATTATTTCCAATAGGTATCAGCGTTGATAAACATGTTGATATTGATCGAGCCGTCCGGAGGAGCGGCTTCTTCATCGCTAACCGCCTCCTGGCCTCGAGCTGGGGATAATTCCAGCGATTTAATGTTGGTGTAATAACCCAAGGATTCTAAATCTTGGAGATATTTCAGAAGCCTTGAGAATTTGCCGGTCAGTAAAAGTTGCAAGTCGGCTTTTTGGAAATCTTGGTTGTCGGCGGCCTGGGGCGGGTTTAAATTTATTTTTTGATTTAATCGGTTAAGGCCGGCCTGATTTTCCAGGGTGGTGATAAATTCCAGCTCGCGATTCTTATTTATAAAAAGTTGGTTTAAGAGATCGAGCTTCGGTTCGATACTTTTTAAATTATCCGATAATTTTTTTAGGCTTTGGCCCTTAATATATTTTTTTTCCAAGTCAATTCTTTGCTCTTCTATTTCGCCGCTCATGTTTTTTATGTCCGTAATGGTGGGGATGATAATAAAATATAATAGGCAAAAAATAACCAATAAAAAGCCGCCGCCGCTGGCGGCGATTTTGTTTTTCAAATTAAATTTAAGGTATTTGCCCAGGAGCATAATTTATATTTTCGTCGAATCAAGCTTGGCGTTAATTTCAAAGTCAATATTTTCTTTTTCCAGGATATTTTTAATCGGGAAGCCGATGTCTTGGAAGACCGGGTTGGCCGCCATTTCGTCTTTGAAATCCAATAAGCTGTCTCGAAATTTAGCTTTGCCTTTCAGGCTGATAGTTTTATCCTGGGCGTCAAGCTTCAGATAGGAGAAATTTATATCCGCCGGCGTTATGGCGGCCAATTTTTTTATTAAATTCGACCAGGGGATATATTCATCTTGAATTTTTGCTATAAAGCCTAATTTGCCATTGATTTCCCTAACTTTACTGTTATAGCCTTGGTTATTTTTGGTGACCAAAGTGGTTTGTTCGACGATATTATTGAATTTAAGCTGGAGCACTATCTTGGCGACTAAAAGAATTATGGCGATGACGATGGCAATAACAATCAGCGTCAAGCTAATTTTTTTTATAAAGCCGTAGAGGTGGCGCAGCTTGATTTCTTTTTTTTGTTCGGCCGAGACTAAATTTAAGGTAAGCATATTATTTTATAGTTCATCTATAAAAATTCCTCTTAGGGCCAAGCCGATGGCGGTGGTAAAAGTTGAGCCGGAATTTTGTTGAATTGATAAGTTGTTCCCTTCGCGGCTGGAGTCATTTTTTAATAATTTCGCGTCAAAGCTGTGTTTTTCCATGAAGATGGGGTTGAATTTCTCTCCAGTTTCATCTAAGTTGGTCAGGGCATCGGCCGTTTCAACTTTAATGGAGAATTCTTGGGCGATAATTTTTCCCAGCTCGGTGATATTGCCGCCGCCGCCGCAAAGCAAAATTTTATTTAATTTGCCGCCATAATAATTTTCATAAAAATCCAGCGCCTCCTTTATTTTACTAATCAAATTTTTTATGGTTTCCTCCAGAATTTTTTTGATGACGCCGTTGGCCTTGGTTTCGTCCAAACCGCAGATAATCTTGGCTTTTTCCGCTTGCTCGGGCGTTAAGTCCAGGGTCCGGGAAATTTTAGCGGTGATTTCCTCGCCGCTGATCGGCATGCTCACGCTAAAGACGATGGTATTGTCGGAATAAAAAATCAGGCAGGTGTGGTTGGCGCCGATATCAATGATGCCGTAGTTTAACGGGGCGGTTCCTCCAGGCTTTAGCGGCGCGGCCGCTGGTTTGGCTTCGGGCGCCTCCTCCTTTAAAAGGCAGCGGCAGATGGCCGTTGGTTCAATTTCCATGGCCGCGACCGACAACTTGGCGTCATCAAGCAATTGGGCGTATTGGTCAACGATCTCTTTGGGCGCGGCGCCGATCAGCACCTGATATTTGTCGGCCAGCTCGGCGGTGACCTGCCAATCGTAATAGATTTCGCTCTTTGACATGGGCACGTGTTTTTCGATTTCCGCGCCGATAACATCCGCCAGCGAGTTGGGGGATTTGGCGACTTCAATGCGCTTAATGAAAGTTTTTGATTCCGGCAGGCAAACCGCCGCTTCTTCCGAACTGACCTTGCCATAGCCGGGAGCCGCGATGATTTTTTTTATGGCTTTAATCAGTTCGGCCCGGTCATTGATTGCGCCATTAGTAATAATGCCCGGAGGCAAAGTTAATTTGCCCAAGGCTTGAACCTTTATTTTATCCCGGATTTTATTAAGCTGGACTAATTTTATTGATAAATCGGAAATATCCAAACCGACCGGATAAGTTGAGTTGTTGGCTAAAAGCATAGATAAATTATATCATAAATTCTTGGGGATTAATACTCTTCCTCCCAATGCTCAACCGTGATGACGGGGGAAAATTCCGTGGCGCCCAACGCTTCCACCAAAATTTCATTGTTGAAATTTATGTCAATGGGCTGCCAGACGCTGGTAATGGTTAATTTTCTGGCGATTAGCCCGCCGTTGGCGCTAAAATTGAAGCCAAAAGGAAAGCTAAGGATGCTTAATTGGTCATTGGCGTAAAATACTCCATCAGCGTTAATGTTGCCGGTCCAGGATTCAAAATTAATCTTTCTTTTAGCGAACACTCCCGCCGCTTGTCCCGTGGTATGATTAATAGTTAGATTGTCGCTGCCGCAGCGCCAGCCCCGGCATAAGCTGTGGCCGACGATAAAATCCCGGCCCGCGACCAAGAGGCCGTTGACCGTCAAAGTTTGCGCGCCCTTAAGCTCAATGTCGCCGTCAACATAGGTAATCGGTCCGGCCAGAGTCAGATTTTGATTATTGGCCATCAGCGTGTCAAATTGGCTTTGGCTATAGACTATGGTAGCCCGGTTTTTTAAAGAATTTGGGTCGTCCGAATCAAAGTCAACCGCCGGCATCTGAATGGCGGTTGCAGCTGGCGGGTAGTTAGCCGCGTGAATTTCGCCGCCGACCGTAACCGTGGAAAATTTCGATTCAATGAAATTGCCAACCGCGTTTAAATCAGTATCAATATTCACCGTACTGACGCCGTTGATGTTAAAATTATTATTGGAATGGGCGCTGCCGTCGTGAAAGTTGACTGCGCTATATGATATGTCGATATTGCCGTCAGCGTAACCGCCATTATCCTTGACCCCGGACTGCCCCAGGGCCCGATAAACGAAGGTTTTGACGATTCTTTGGCTGGTTTTGCCGCTGCCGATATTGATGGTGCCGGTGGAAGTAATCACGCCATGCGCCAAACTGCTATTGGCGACGGCGACGGTATAAGAACCATTGTTCGAGCCGAAAGGATCGGTGCGCGTGAAGCTGGTTGTCCAATTGGGGTTGGTCTCAAAATTTTGTTTGTAAACGGCGTCGTTTTTTAATTTCCAAACCATGTCCTGGATGCCAGCCTCGGCCAGATAATAAGTTTTAGCTCCCCAGGCCTGGCTTTTGGAAATGCGGTCTTCCGTCAGGGTAAAAGCTAAGAGGTATAAAGATAAAAATAAAACTAACGACATTAACAGAACCGTTAAAATTAAAGCCACGCCGCGATTTGATTTTAAAGTTAAAAAGCCAATCATAAAATTAGCGGTTTCTGGAAAAAACCGAGGTCTTAATGGCGAAAGTATGCTGGTTTTTGGCCAGACTTAAATTCAGGTTGACTAGACCATTGCCGCCCCAAAACCCCAATTCGGTGAAATATTCCCCCACGATTTGTCTGCTCAAGATATTTTCCAGGGGCGGAAAACCGCCTTGGTCAACGCTATTATAGGTAACATAGACCGTCGGCTCCTCTTCAAAGTAATAAGCTTTGTGCTCGCGTATTAAATCAGTGCCGTTAAGATAATATTTTAGGTAAGTAGTCTGGCTGGTTTCATGGCCATCTTGAAAGATAATTTGGCCGGCCGGCGGATTCTCCGGGTCGGTGTCGGTTTCCGGCAGAGTGGTGATAATACTGGCCGACTGCCGTAACTCGCGAGAAATCCGGTCCAATGACACTCGCGCGTTTTGGGTTATTTCCGCCAGGTCTGAATTTTTATTGTAAGCCTGCTGGGTTACCAGATAGACATCGGAAACTAAAATGATAATGATGGTAAATAAGGCCAGGCTGACCATTGTTTCCAATAAGGTAAAACCGTTTTTATTTTTTATTATTCGGCTGGACATAGATTACCATTGGCTGATTAAAGTCACCGTGCTGTACTCTTTTTCAACTTTAGACAGGGCGTTGGAGTAATAGACGGTCACCGAGATTTTTTTTAAGCCCAGGTCCGAGGCGCTGTCCGCCAGGTTGCCGTCAACGAAGCTCACCGTGGTCTGCCTTTGGAAATAATATAGATAATCGGTCGGATTGTCCGCCAGGCGATGTTTGGCCTCAATCGTGCCGGTGGAGATATTGCCGTAGCCAAGCGAGTTAAGCTCTTCCAGTTTGGCTTGGGCCAGATAGGCGGCCTTAGCGGCGTTTTCCGAAGTTTTGTTAATAGTCAAGCTGTAAGGGAAAGATTGCATCAAGGCAGTAAAGGTCAGCGTTAAAATAGAGAAAGCCACCATAACTTCCAGAAGCGACATGCCGAGTTGGTTTTTAAACTTGGTTTTCATGTTATTCTTGGAGCTGAATATAGCCGGATGGCTTGATATTAACGGTGGCGTCAACGTTGTTGGTGTTGGTTAAAATTACGGTGCCGGCTTGGCTGACGCCGCCGTAATAATTAAAAACCGCTTGGTTGTTGGCCAGGCCGGTGATCTCTTGGAAGCTAATTTCCGGGTCTAAATCAACTGATTTAATGGTGGTGGTGGCGCTGTCAATTTTTAGAATATCGTATTTATCTTGAGCCAAGTCAAAATCTACCAGATGGATTTTTTGCTCGGTGACGGTTAACTGCTGGGCGTATCTTAAATCCGTGGTTAGGGCGCGGGCGGCGGCGTTAAGCTTTAAGTTAGGCTGGTATTTTCTCAAGTAGGGGATGGAGATGGTGGCTAAAAGCGCGAAAATTCCAGAAACAACCACCAAATCAAGCAACAGGCCGCCTTGGTTATTTTTTAAAAAAATCATATGTTATATCACCGAGGTTAGGGCGTACATCGGCATAATCACCGCCACCGCTATGCCGCCGACTACCAAGCCGAGCACCAAAATCAGAATCGGCTCAATTATGGCCGGCAGATTATTCATGGTTTGGTCAATTTCTCCCTCGTAAAATTCCGCCAGCTCTTCCAAAATATAATCAAGCTCGCCGGTATCTTCGCCCACCGCGATCATTTGGGCGACCACCGGCGGAAATAATTTCGGATAATTGGCGACAACTTCATTGATGGTGCCGCCCTTTTTGATTTTATCGCTCATTTCCATGAGCGCTTGCCGGTAATGGACGTTGCCTAGAACATTAGCCGCGATTTGAAAGCTCTTAATAATCATGATGTCGGTTTTAAGTAGCGAGCTGGTGGTTCGGGCGAAACGGGCTAAATTTATTTTTTTAATGATTGGAGAAAATATCGGTAATTTTAAAAGCAGGCCGTGGAAAGCGTAACGGCCCCTTTTGGTTTTGATTAATTGGACGATGGTCAGAATGACGACGATTAAGGCGACCAAATAAAGCAAGCCGTTAGCGACCAAGCTATCGGAAAATTTAATCAGTAATTTGGTGGCTAAAGGCAGTTCGGCGTTAAAATCTTTAAACATGGCGGTGATTTTCGGCACCACGGCAATCATCATAAAAGTGCCGATGCCGCTCATAGCGATTAAGATGACAATCGGATAAATCAGGGCGCCTTTCACCTTTGAGAGCAACTCATGGTTTTTTTTGAATTGAAGGTACAGCCTTTTTAAAACTTCTTCCAGCTTGCCGGAAATTTCGCCGGATTCAATCATATTAATAAACAGCTGGCCGAAAATTTTTTCATGCGGCTTCAGGCTTTCGGTGAAGCTCACGCCCTTTTCCACGTTTCTGGAAATGTCGGCGATTATTCGGGCGAACCTTTTGTTAGTGGTTTGCTTGGCCAGGGTTTTTAAGGCCGTGGACAGAGAAATTCCGGCTTTAAGCATGATGCCCAGATGTTGGATGAAAAATAGTTTTTCCGCAAGCGGCACGGACGTCAATTTTTGGAGAAAAAGATTGATTTTATTAACGCCTGCTTGTGGCTCGGCTGGATTTACGTTTTCCGTTGATGTTGGCAAATTAACTGGCATAAAATAAAATTTAAAAATTTACTCTTTAGTCACTCGCATAATCTCTTCAATCGTGGTGATGCCGTTTTTGGCCTTAATGAAGCCGTCCTCCACAATGGTGAGCATGTCTTGTTTTTCGGCCTGTTTTTTCAGTTCCGCCGGCGAAGCTTTTTTTAAGATTAGTTCAGACATTTCTTCGGTGATTTCTAAAACTTCATAAATGCCCAGCCGGCCTTTGTAGCCGGTATCAGAGCATTGCTTACAGCCCTTGCCGCGGTAAAATAATAAGGACTCAATGCCGCGCTTGGCGTCAATGATGATTTTCTTTTTTTCTAAAGTTTGCAGGATATTGCCTAGGTCAAGCTGTTGTTTCAACTCTTCCACGGCTTGCTTGTCCAATTTGTAGCTTTGGATGCAATTGGTGCAGATCTTTCTAATCAATCTTTGGGCGACGATGATATTGGTGGTAGTAGCCACCAGGAAGGCTGGCACGCCCATATCCGAGAGGCGCGGCAAAGTGGTAACCGCGTCGTTGGTGTGCAGGGTGGACAGTACCAAGTGGCCGGTCATGGCCGCGTGGATGGCGATTTCCGCGGTTTCCTGGTCGCGGATTTCGCCGACCATGATGATGTCCGGGTCTTGGCGCAGAAAAGCGCGCAGGCCGGTAGCGAAGGTATAGCCGATTTTGGGATTGACTTGAGATTGGTTGACGTGGGGCATCCGGTACTCAATCGGGTCTTCAATGGTGATAATGTTAACTTCCGGCGTATTCAAAATGTTTAAAATGGTGTAGAGCGTGGTGGTTTTGCCCGAGCCGGTGGGGCCGGTAACCAAAGTCATGCCATGCGGCTTGGCGATGTTTCTTTTAATAACTTCCATGGCCGAAGGCTGCAAACCAAGCTGTTCCAAAGTTAAAATTTGCGCTTTTTCGTTTAGCAGGCGCATAACGACTTTTTCCCCGTCAAAAGTCGGGATGACGGAAACGCGGAAAGACACCCGGTAATCTTTGGTGTTGATTTTAAAGCGGCCATCTTGCGGCAGACGGTGTTCGTCGACTTTTAAGTTGGCCAGGATCTTGACGCGGGCGATGATGCCCGGCTGGACGTTTTTCGGCAAGGTCATCACCGTCCTTAAAATTCCGTCAACGCGGTAGCGCGCCAGCAGGTCTTTCTCTTCCGGTTCAATATGAATATCCGAGGCGCCTTCAAAAATAGCGTATTCCAAAAGCGTGTCAACGATTCTGACGACGGGCAGATTTTCCGCCAGCTTCTTTAGATTGGCGTCGCCGGTTTCCAGGTTTTCATTAGCCAGTTCCTTGAATTCCGCCTTCAGGTTTTTATGGTATTGCTTTAAGGCTTCGTCCAGGCTGTCCGGAGTGGTTAAGTATATTTTTGGCTCCAGGCTGGTTTTTTTCCTGATGAATTCAAAAATTTCCAAATCCTCCGGGTTTAAACAGGCGATTTTTATTTGTTTGTTATCGGCGGAAAAAGCGATGATTTGATGGGTGGAGGCGATTGGTTCGGGGATGTTTAAGAGAACGTCTTTTCTGACGATTTGGTCTTTTAAATTGATAAAAGGCACCTTAAAATAACCGGCCGCGCTTTCGTAAAGCGAGTTGGCGGTGACGATTTTCTTTTCAATTAAATAATTTTCCGGATTTTTCCCGAATTTCGCCGCTTCGCTGGAAAATTTTTCAAATTCGGCCGCCGGCATAATGTCGGCTTTTTCCAAAATATTTTTTAATTGCTTGCCGGTAAACATAGTTAGGTTTATTATAACACAAATTCATAAATTAGGTAAACAGCGCCCAGGTTTTATTTTTAAGAGAAAGTGTGGTAAATTATAAACATGGTTATTGATTGGCATAAAACCTTGAATTTTTTATATGTTAGTCGCGCCAGATTGGCCGAAGCGGCTTTATATTTAATCGGCCTGGTCTTCGTCAGAGTTTATCTTTCGCTCTTGGCCGCCCTGAATATCCTTAATTGGCTGTTGGCTTATTATGTCAATAAAAATGTCAGCCAGAATCTGGTGGTGTTGCATTATAACGTTAATTTGGGCGTGAATTTAATCGGCCAGGCCAGGGATATTTACATTATCCCTACCCTGGGCTTATCGTTCATCGTAATAAATTTTTTGCTGCTTTTAAATATTTACCATAAAAATAAATTCGTGGTCCACCTGCTCTTGGGTTTTTCCTTGCTGGTCAACCTGTTCTTAATTGCCAGCACCAGCGCCATCTATTTAATTAATTTTAGATAACTATGTTTGACTTTTACATCATCAAAATTCTTTTCTTAAGCGCTTTGGCGTTTGCTTTCGCGGTTTTATGGACGCCGCTACTGACTCACTATTTATATAAGTATAAATTAGGAAAAAAAATCCGCGCTAACGGCGCCACGCCGATTTTCACTAAATTGCACGAGCATAAAAATAACACTCCGACCATGGGCGGGATTTTGGTTTGGCTGACGGTTTTGATTCTGGCGGTTGTATTTTATTATTTGCCGAAAATTTTTCAAAGCGATTTTTTGTCGCAACTCAATTTTTTGTCGCGCAGCCAGACGCTTCTGCCGCTGGGCGTTTTAGTGGCCACGGCCTTAATCGGTTTGGCGGATGATTGGCTGGACGTCAGCGGCCGGGGTATTTTGCACGGCGGCGGGCTTAAGGTTAGTCACCGTTTGCTGATTTACACTTTAATCGCCGCCGTTGGCGCCTGGTGGTTTTATTTTAAATTAGATTGGGACGTCTTTCACGTGCCGTTTTCGGGTGATTACCAAATGAGCTGGCCATATTTGCTTGTTTTTATTTTTGTTTTGGTGGCCACGGCTTTTTCCGTCAACGAAACTGACGGCCTGGACGGGCTGGCCGGCGGCATCCTGCTGATCTGCTTTGCCGCCTACGCCGTGATTGCTTTTTCCGTCGGCAAATACGACCTGGCCGCTTTTTGCGGCGTTATCTCCGGCGCGCTTTTGGCCTTTTTGTGGTTTAATATCAATCCGGCGCGCTTTTTCATGGGCGACACCGGCGCCATGAGTTTAGGCATAACTTTGGGCGTCATCGCCATGCTCACCAACACAGCCTTGATTTTGCCCCTAATCGGCCTGGTTTTCGTGATTGAATCGGTTTCCGTGATTTTACAGCAATTGTCCAAAAAAATCAGAGGCAAGAAAATATTTTTGTCTTCGCCCATCCACCATCATCTTGAAGCCATCGGCTGGCCGGAGCCGAAAATCGTCATGCGCTTCTGGGTAATCGGCGGGGTGAGCGCGGCGGTCGGGCTAGTGGTATTTTTATTGGATAAAACAATGTAAAGTTTAACCCCTTTAATAAAGGGGTCGCCCGTAAGGGCGGGGGATTTTTAAGGTGGCAAATGCAAATCCCCCTAACCCCCTTTGTTAAAGGGGGTAAATACAAAAATTATGGCTTCATTTATTGGCTGGTTTAAAAAAATCATAACCTCTAGCGACAAAGAGCGGGAGTCTGATAAGAGTTTGCTGATTATTGTCGGCGCCATTTTAGTTTTTGGCCTGGTGATGCTGTCCAGCGCCTCAACGGTGGTGGCTTATAACACTTATCAGGACAGCTACTATTTTTTTAAACATCAGCTGTTCGGCTTGGCTTTGGGCGCGGTTGCCTTTTGGTTTTTCTCCAGGACCGACTATCATATCTGGCGCAAAGCCGCTTTGTTTATGCTGGTTGCTTCTATCGGTTTACTGCTCTTGGTTTTTATTCCCGGCCTGTCGGCCGGCTGGGGAGCTTCCCGGAGCTGGATAAATATTTTCGGCTTTTCGCTTCAGCCAGCGGAATTTGTTAAAATCACTTTTTTGCTGTATTTGGCGGCTTGGCTGGAAGGCCGAAAAAGTAAGCTAGCGGAAATTTCTACCGGCATCGGCCCGTTTGTGGTTATTTTGGGAGTCATCGCCGGGCTGATGCTACTCCAACCCGACATCGGCACCCTGACTATCATCGCTTTTACCTCCCTGATTGTTTATTTTATCGGCGGCGGCAAATTGAAGCATATTGTCGGTTTGATTTTATTGGGCTTTATGGCTTTAGCCATTATGGTTAACGTTTATCCTTATCAAGCCAACCGCTTTAAATGTTTGTTTGACCCGTCATTTTCGCCCAAAGAACATTGCTATCAAATTAATCAGTCATTAATCGCCGTGGGTTCGGGCGGTTTTTGGGGCCGGGGGCTGGGCGATTCCCGGCAGAAATTTCTTTATTTGCCGGAAGCGCAAAATGACGCCATTTTTCCCATCTTCAGCGAAGAGGCCGGTTTTATTTTCTCGGTTATCTTAATCGGTTTGTATTTGGCGCTTTTTTATAGGGGCTTGAGCATCGCCAGGCGGGCGCCTGACGATTTCGGAAAAATTTTAGCCGTGGGCATTGTCAGCTGGCTCACCATGCAGGCCTTGATAAATATCGGCGGCATGGTTAATATTATGCCCATGACCGGCGTGCCTCTGCCCCTGATCAGCTATGGCGGCTCGGCCATGATGGCGGCTTTGGCCGCGGTTGGGATTTTAAATAATATCAGCCGGCAGGGAAGGTAAAAATAAATTCCCCTCCTGACAAGGAGGGGTTAGGGGAGGTTCTCATGCATGACGCGGCTGGAAAAATTGTTTGGCAAATAAACGACATGAGTTGAAAAATAAGCTAATCTTATCAATTCATAGCTTTGCTGTTTAAGGCTTATGGATTATAAAGATAAAAAATATAAAATATTGTTAACCGGTGGCGGCAGCGGCGGGTCGGTGGCGCCGCTGTTGGCGGTTTTTGACGAATTAACCTCACCCCAACCCTCTCCTTGGCAAGGAGAGGGAGCGGGTTTTGAATTTCTTTGGCTGGGCACCAAGTTTGGCCCGGAGCGCGAGATGGTGAAGCCGGCGGGGATTAAGTTTAAGGCAATCAGCGGCGGCAAATGGCGGCGCTATTTTTCTTTTAAGAATCTGCTGGATTTATTTTTGATAAAATTAGGTTTTTGGCAGGCGGTTTTTATTATGTTAAAATGGCGTCCCGACTTGGTCATGAGCGCGGGCAGTTTTGTGAGCGTGCCCGTGGTCTGGGCGGCTTGGTTTTTACGCGTGCCGGTGTTAATTCATCAGCAGGATATCCTCCCCGGTCTGGCCAATAAATTAATGGCGCCGTTTGCTAAAATAGTGACGGTCACTTTTGAAAATTCGCTAAAAGATTACGGCCAGAAGGCGGTCTGGACGGGCAATCCGACCAGGCGGAGCCTGGAATTTCCAATTTCCAATTTCTCCGCCTCGGCTTGGCTTCGGCGAGACGGGCAATTTCCAAATATAAATTACGAACTGCCCGTGGTTTTAATTTTGGGTGGCGGAACCGGAGCGCTGGCGATAAATAAGTTGATGGCGGAAAGTTTGGGCGAATTGACTAAGTTTTGCCAGATTATTCATGTGACCGGAAAAAATAAAAGTAAGAAATTAGAAGTTAGCAGTAAGAATTATGAAGTTTTTGAATTTTTGGATGCGGAAAAAATGGCCGCGGCCATGAAGCTGGCCGAGGTGGTGATGACGCGCGCCGGTATGAGTTTTTTGTCCGAGTTGTCGTATCTGGCCAAGCCGGTCATAATCATCCCGATGCCGGAGTCGCACCAGCAGGCCAACGCGGATTATTTTAAGAATAACCAAGCGGCCGTGGTGGTTGAGCAAAAATATTTGGCGCCGGCAAATTTTATTGAGATGATAAAAGCTTTGCTGTTAGCCGGCAACCGGCGCGAGCAATTGGCAAAAAATATTAAACAGGCCATGAAACCGGGCGCCAACCAGGCCATGGTTAAAATTATAAAAGGCGTCTTAAAATAAATTTTTTATGGACTTAAAATCGAAAATTAGAGAAATACCTGATTGGCCCAAGCCGGGCGTGAATTTTAAAGACATCACCACTTTGCTGGAAGATAAAGACGCTTTTAAACAAGTGATTGACCTTTTGGCCGCGCCTTTTAGCGGGAAAGAAATTGATAAAGTGGTGGGCATCGACGCGCGCGGCTTTTTATTAGCCGCGCCAGTGGCCTATAAGTTAAACACCGGCTTGGCGATCGTGCGCAAAAAAGGCAAACTGCCTTGGCGCTGCTTGGCACAGGAATATACGTTGGAATACGCCAGCAATACCGTTGAGATGCACCGAGACGCGGTTAAACCGGGCGAAAAGGTGGTTTTAATTGACGACATTATCGGCGGCAGCGGCCTGGATGACCCGAAAATTTTGAAGAAAAAATCGTGCATACGCCCATGGCCGAGCCGTTTTGCGTTAATTTGCGGCAATTATTGATTGCGGGTGCGCAAAAATTGAAAATTCCTTATCACGCGACCGGAACAATTGTTACCATTGAAGGCCCGCGTTTTTCCACTCGCGCCGAAAGCCGTTTTTTTAAGATGATCGGCGGCGATGTCATAAATATGTCAACCGTGCCGGAGGTGATTTTGGCGCGCGAACTGGGCATCTGCTACGCCAAGTTCGCCATGTCCACGGATTACGACTGCTGGCGCCAGGGTGAAGAAGCGGTCAGCTGGGAAATTATCACCCGGGTGATGAAAGATAATTCTGATAATGCCAAAAAACTTCTGCTTGAAGTCATACCAAAAATTGATTTTACTGCCGGCGCGCATTGTCAGGCTTAATCATCCCTTATATGAAAAACATTTTAATTTATTCCACTTTGGATTCGGCTTATTTCGCCGAATTGATCGCCAAGCAGCTGGGCGTGGCTACCGGGAAAATTATCCGTTTTACTTTCGGCGACGGCGAGCTTTACCATCGGTTGGAAATTAACGACCCCGGTGATTTATTGGGTAAAACCGCGATTTTTGTGGCCAGCACCAATTCGGATAAAAATTTTGACGAACTGGAAAAAATCGGCCAGGCTTTGGCCGCGGCCGGCACGGCCAGAAGAATTTTTGTAATTCCATTTTTCGGCTACTCAACGATGGAGCGCGCGGTTTTTCCCGGAGAAATCGTCTCGGCCAAGATTAACGCGCGCCGCCTGTCCAATATCGCGGGAACCGATCGGGGCAATGTTTTTTTGATGCTGGATTTGCATACTTCGGGAATTTTGCATTACTTTGAGGGCGACTGTTCGCGCTACGAGCTTTATGCCGAGCGGGTTTTAACCGAAGCGATCGCGGGTTTAAAACTTAAAAATTTTATTTTCGGTACGGCCGACCTGGGCAAGACCAAATGGGTGGAAACTTTTGCGGACAAATTTAAAACCGATATTGTGTTTATCCGCAAATCACGCTTGTTCAAAAAAACTAAAGTAACCGAGGTGATTGGCCAGGTGGCGGGGAAAAATATTATCATTTATGACGACATGACCAGAAGCGGCGGCACTTTAATTCAGGCGGCTCAAGCGTATTTGAAGCTTGGCGCGGTCAAAATTTACGCGGTTTTAAGCCATTTGGCCCTAAATGACGAGACGGTTATAAAAAAATTGGAAAAATCGCCGCTCGCCAAAATAATCACAACAAATTCTCATCCTATGACCAAGCGCAAATTAGTGAAGCGCTCCAAAAAAATTGTGGTTAAAGATATTTCGCCGGAATTCGTTAAAATTATCAAAAAGCTAATATAAAATAAAATCCCCCTAACCCCCTTTGTCAAGGGGGTATAATACGAATATGGATTTTTCTAAAATAAAAAAAATATATCTGGTCGGCGTCAAGGGCGTGGGCCTGACCATGCTGGGCCAATATTTAGCCGCGCAGGGGGTCGAAGTGAGCGGGTCGGACGGGCCGGAAAAATACATGACCGATGAAGTTCTGGAGAAAGCCGGCATTAAAGTTATAGAAAAATTTGACGTGAAAAATCTTCCGGCCGACGCGGACCTGATAATCTATTCCACGGCTTATAGCGCGGCCACCAACGTTGAAGTGGCCGCGGCCTTGGCCGGAAAAATAAAAACTTTGACTTACGCCCAGGCCCTGGGCGAGGTGTTTAATCAAAAATACGGCATCGCCGTGGTGGGTTCGCACGGTAAAACCACCACCACGGCCTGGCTGGGCTATCTTATGGAAATGTCCGGACTGGCGCCCAACGTGATGGTGGGAGCGCGCGTGCCGCAATTTGACGGCTGTTCGCTAATCGGCAATTCGGATTATTTAGTGATTGAAGCCGATGAATACCAAAACAAACTGGAAAATTACCAGCCCCGCGCCGTACTTTTAAACAACATTGATTACGACCACCCGGATTTTTTCCCGACCGAAGCGGATTATAAAGATGTTTTTATTGAATTCATAAAAAAAATTCCGGTTAGGGGATGGCTGGTGGCCAATTTTGACGACCCGACAATCAGAAAGGTCGCGGCTGTAAATTGCCGCGCCAAAGTTATTACTTACGCCATCAATGAGGCGGCCAATTACGTGGCCTACGGCCTGAAAAGCGACGGGCAAAAGCAATATTTTAAAGTTAAATTCGGCGTGGAAGATGAAGATGAAAATCCCCCCAACCCCCCTTTATCAAGGGGGGAAGAGTTAGGCGATTTTTCCATCCAACTTCCGGGCCGGCATAATATTTTAAACGCCTTGGCCGTGATTGCCGCCAGCGTTGAGCTAAACATCGAATTATTCAAAATCAGAAAATATCTGGAAGAGTTCACTGGCACGGCGCGCCGAATGCAGGTGCTCGGGGAATTTAAGGGCGCCACTATCATCGACGATTACGCCCATCATCCGACCGAAATCAGAGCCACCATTGCCGCTCTGCGCCAAAGATACGGCCAAAGGAAATTAATCGTGGCCTTTCATCCGCATACTTTTTCCCGCACCAAGGTTTTGTTCAACGACTTCGTCAAGAGCTTCGGCGGCGTTGACGAGCTGATTATTTTAAACATTTACGGCTCGGCGCGGGAACAGCCAGCCTTGCCAGACGCGAGTCTAGGCGGGCAAGGCGGAGTCAGTAGTCAGGAACTAGTGGAAAAGATAGGTGGTAACACAAAATATATTCCAAGCCTGATGGACTGCGAAAAATATTTGCGCGAACATGCGGAGCGCAATGACGTGGTCGTGCTGATGGGCGCCGGCGATATTTTCCGGGTGGGGGAGAATTTGGTTAGAAAATAATATTATGGCTGAAAAAGAGTTAAAATTTAAATTGGACAAAAAACCCATTAAGCTGCGCCAGTTTTGGTCAAGGCTCTGGAGTTTGATCGTGCCGTCGCGCCAGCAAATTATTTATGTGTTGGTTTTGGTCGTGGCTTATGAAATATTTAAGTTTGTCGGCCCGTATTTGCTTAAACGGATTATTGATTTGATTACCAGTTTTAAGCCAGAATACATCAACGACATCTTGATTTTTATCGCCCTGATTTTAGTTTTTGATTTGGTGGTGGCCCTAATTGATTATTTCGCCGACAAAGCGATTTTTAAGATATTAACCGAAGTGGAAAAGTACCTGTCGGTCAACGCCCAGACCAAGATGGTGAGATTGGGTTTGAGTTATCACGAAAGAGAAAACACCGGCAATAAAATATTTAAAATTCAGCGCGGCATTGATAAAATAATTGATTTATTGGGCAATTCGTTTTGGGAGGTTGGCCCGACCATCGTCCAGGTAATCCTCACCGCCCTGATTATGTTTTTCGTGGACTGGCGTTTTGGCTTGATTTTCGCTTTGTTCGTGCCGCTGTTCGCCTGGCTGACGGCTAAACTTAATTTGGAAATCGCCCCCTTGCGCAAATACCGGCATGACCAGTACGAAGCAGCGGCCGGCAAGATGGCCCAGACGATTATCAATATCAATACGGTAAAATCATTCGTTCAGGAAGACCGGGAAATAAAAGAGTTCGGCAAAATCAAGCAAGCCACCAAGCAGGTGGCTTTGGGTGTTGCTTGACGATAAGCCATTGGCCGAATACGATTTATACAGTTTTAGAAAGTTTATTGCCATCGTGCCGCAGGACGTGGAAATTTTTAACACCAGCGTCAAAGACAATATCGCTTACGCCCGGCCGGGCGCGAGTTTTAAGGAAATTGCCGCCGCGGCTAAAATCGCCAACGCCGAGGAATTTATCGCCAAGCTGGCGCAGGGCTATGAGACGTTGGTCGGGGAGCGGGGCATCAAACTTTCCGGCGGCCAGCGGCAGCGCTTGGGCATTGCCCGGGCGGTTTTAGCCAATCCGAAAATTTTGATTTTTGACGAGGCCACCTCCAATCTTGATTCAGCCAGCGAAAAATTAATTCAGGAAGCTTTAAGTAAAATCAGCAAAGACCGGACGGTCATCGTAATCGCCCATCGTTTGAGCACCATTCAAAAAGCGGATAAAATCATCGTTTTAGAAGACGGCCAGGTGGCGGAACAAGGCAGCCGCTTAGAGCTGGCCAGAATGAGCGGCGGCTTATATAATAAGTTGTTAAATCTCCAGCGAATGGGCGATATTAAATAACGCGAATTATGATAGCCAAGTTAATAACTAACATTATACTTATAATTAGTTTGGCGTTAGTTCAGGTTGCCTTTATCAGCGGACTAACCGGCTGGCTTAATAATCTGAATTTGCTGTTGGTGGTTTTATTATTTATTTTGGGTTTCGCCAATTTGGATTTGGCGCTGGCTTGGGCGCTTGGCTTGGGACTGGCGTTGGAATTATTTTCTTTTTTGCCTTTCGGCGCTTATCTGGCGAGCTTAGCGCTCACGGTTGTCGCCGCCAATTTTTTATTAGATTATTTTTTTACCAATCGTTCGCTTTATTCCTTTTTAGCGCTCACCGGTTTGGCCACGGCGATTTATGAATTAATTATTTACGCCATGGTTTTTATTTTGGCCGAAATCAGCCCGGGTGAATTTTCGCCGAGCGGCGATTTTTTAGCCGCCAGCTTTAAGCAAATCGGCCTGAATCTTTTAGGCACGCTGTTAATTTTTTACATTATTCATTTTTTGTTAAGAAATTTTAAGCCGGTTTTTCTGGTAAAAAATAAATCATGATTTTTCTTAAAAGACAATTTAAAAAAAACGACCCGTTTATTATTCAGGAGGGCAGCGTCAGGTCGGGAAAATTAAGCCGGCACGCTGGCGCCGACTGGCTGGAGCAGTCGGCGCTACTCGGTCAGCCAGGCGGAGAAACCGTGGGCAAAAGTTTTGCCGTCGGCAAAGTAACCATGATAAGTTTAGTTCTGCTCCTATTGTTCGGCGTGGCCATCGGCCGCGCCGCCTGGCTGCAGCTGGTTAAGGGTGATTATTATTACGATTTGGCCGAGGGCAACCGCATTAGAGTGGAGCGGCTGGAAGCCAAACGGGGCGTGATTTACGACCGGACCGGCCGGCCCTTAGTCAGAAATTCGGCCAATTTTTTATTGTATTTTATCCCGGCCGATTTACCTAAAGACCAGGCGGCGCGAGCCGAGATAATCCGGCGCGTGAGCGAGAATCTGCCGGACCTGGCGCCGGCGGCGATTGAGGCTTTATTGGCCGAAATCAAACCAGGCTCGCTTGACGCCTATCAGCCGCTTTTTATTGCCGACAATCTTGATTATGAAAAAGCTTTAAAGCTTTATTTGGAGCAAGACAACCTGCCGGGCGTGGTTTTAACCAATAAAACCAGGCGGGAGTATGATTTATACAGTTTGTCGCTGTCGCACCTTTTGGGTTATACCGGGAAAATCAGCCAAGCCGAGCTGGTTAAATTCGGCAAAGAATATTTGCCGATTGATTACATCGGTAAAACCGGAGTGGAAAATTTTTGGGAAAACGAAATGAAAGGCATTAACGGCAAAAAACAGATTGAAGTCGACGTTTTAGGCAAGGAGAAAAAAATTATCAACCAGGAGGCGGGCGAAGACGGGCATAATTTGGTTTTGTCGCTTGATACTCTACTGCAAAAAAAAATGGAAGAGTCCTTAGCGAGTGGATTAAAAAAGCTCCGTTTGAATAAAGCCTGCGCCATTGCCTTAAATCCGAATAACGGCGAAATTTTGGCCATGGTGAGCTTGCCGTCGTTTAACAATAACGATTTTGCGCACGGCCTGACGGTTAGTGAGTACCAAAAAATTGCCGGCCATCCGGACCAGCCCATGTTTAACCGTTGTATTGCCGGCGAGTACCCGTCCGGCTCAACCATCAAGCCGGTGGTGGCGGCGGCGGCTTTGGCGGAAGGGATTATTAATGAGAATACCAGATTCTTAAGTACCGGTGGAATTAAAATTGACCAGTGGTTTTTCCCGGACTGGAAAGCCGGCGGCCATGGCTTAGCCAGCGTTAGGCGGGCGCTGGCCGAATCCATTAATACTTTTTTCTATTATATCGGCGGCGGTTATCAGGATTTTAAAGGCTTGGGCCTTGATTTAATGACCAAATATGAGCGACTGTTCGGCTTGGACGCGCAAACCGGTGTTGATTTGCCCGGCGAAGCCTCGGGCTTTTTGCCCTCGGCCGGATGGAAAGAAAAAACCAAGGGCGAAAAGTGGTATATCGGCGACACTTATCATCTGGCCATCGGCCAAGGCGATATTCTGGTAACGCCGCTTCAGGTGGCGGACTATACGGCCGTGTTCGCCAACGGCGGCTCGCTTTACCGGCCGCATTTAATCAAGCAGGTTTTGGATAGCCAAGACAAGCTGATGGTTGAAGCCGACGCTAAGCCGATTAGAAGCAATGTCGTTAGCGCCAAAACCATTGAAATCGTGCGGGCCGGCTTGCGCCAAGCCGTGACCAGCGGCTCGGCGGTGAGCCTAAACGAACTGGCGGTGCCGGTGGCCGGTAAGACCGGCACGGCGCAATGGTCAACCACTAAAGCCCCGCACGCCTGGTTCACCGGCTTCGCGCCTTATAACCAGCCGGAAATCGTCATTACCATTTTAATTGAGCAGGGCGGCGAAGGCTCGGCTGCGGCCGTGCCCGTGGCCAAGGAAGTGCTGGATTGGTGGTTTAGCAAGCATTGAAACCCCCTTGATAAAGGGGGCTTTTAGCACTCTCTTGACCCCGTACGCTCGCAGGGCTCGCTACGGGGCAGGCAAGAGCGCTTTTCTGATATGTAAATTAGCACTCTTGACAGGAGAGTGCTAATTGGTGTAATATGAAAATATAGTGAAATTTTATGGATAAACGCAAGGAATTAATCCTAAAAACCATTATTAAAGAACATATTAAAACCGCCCAGCCGGTCGGCTCCGAAGGCTTGGTTGATAAATATGATTTGGACATTTCTTCGGCCACGGTCAGAAATGAAATGGCGGATCTGGAAGCTGAAGGCTATATCGTGCAGCCGCACACTTCAGCCGGCCGCATCCCTACGGAAACGGCTTATAATTTTTATTTGGAAAATTTAAGCGAGAAAAAAATAAGCGACGCCGAGGCCAGAATTTTTGAAAAATTATTGGCTAAAAAGGATGAAATCAGCTTTAAGCAGGCGGCCAAGGCCATGGCCAAAATTTCCGACAGCGCGGTTTTTTGGGCCTTTCACAAGCATAATCTTTATTACACCGGCATTTCCAATCTGCTCCATCAGCCGGAGTTTTCCGAAACCGGCCTAATTTACGATATTTCCGAAGTGATTGACCGGGTGGATGAAATTATCGGGCAAATTTTTAACGATTTGAAATTCGGGCCGCAAATCATGCTGGGTTCAAAAAACCCTTTTAGCCAGCACTGCAGCGCGGTCATTACCAAATATCGGCTTGATGACAATATCGGTTTAGTCGGCATTTTGGGTCCGACTAGGATGAATTATGAAAAGAATTTAGCCCTGATAAAATTTATAAATAGCCTATTAACCGAAAAATAACATTATGAGTGAAGAAATAAAAACCGGAGTTTATCGGCATTATAAAAATAAAGATTATAAAGTTTTGTATACTGCTGTTGATACGGAAACTAAAGAGGAAGTCGTCGTTTATCAAGCAATTTATGGCGAGGGTAAAATTTGGGTCAGGCCCAAAAGAATGTTTTTAGAAGAAGTGGAAGTTGACGGTAAGAAAAAACCTAGGTTTGAATTTATTGCCGAGAATGATAACGACTGGCAAAAAAAATATTTGCGCGCTTTGGCCGATTATCAGAATTTACTCAAGCAGACGGCTAGGGAGAAAATGGAATTCACGGTTTTTGCCAATGAGCAGATGTTAAAAGAAATTTTGCCGGTCTATGACCATTTAAAACTCGCCATTGAACACCATAACGGCGAATCAACCGACGATTGGCTTAAAGGCGTGGAGCATGTGGTGAAGCAGTTTAAGGATGCCTTGGTGAAGGTCGGCGTGGAAGAAATAAAAGTTAAAGAAGAGAAGTTTGACCATAATTTAATGGAAGCCATCGGAAGCGAAGAAACTGAAGATAAAAGCTTGGACGGCAAAGTGGCCAAACAGGTTAAGGCCGGCTACAGGTTAAACGGCAAAGTAATTGAAGCGGCCAAAGTGATAGTTTATAAAGTAAAATAATATAATTGTCATTGCGAGGAGCCTGTAATCAGGCGACGAAGCAATCTCCGGTTCTACGGCACGTACGTGGATTTTTACCAGAGATTGCTTCGCCACGATTACGTGGCTCGCAATGACAGAAAAAAGGAGAATAAATTTATGCCAATTATAAAATGGACGCCATTCCTTGAACCGTTCGAGGATATGGACAAGATGTTTTCCGATTTTTTGCCGGCGAGGAACAATCTGACCGGTTATATGCCGGCTGTGGACGTTTATCAGGACAAAGATAAAGTCTATATTGAAACGCAATTAGCCGGGATTGACCCGGAAAAAGTTGACATTTCCATTGAAAACGATGTTTTGATTATCAAGGGAGAAAATGAAAAGAAAAGCGAAGTGGAAGACAAAAATTATTACCGCAAAGAAATCAGGCGCGGCAGTTTCTACCGCAGCGTGCCTTTGCCGTCGCATGTTATCGGCGAGAGAGCTTCGGCCGAAGCGGTTAACGGGACACTGAAAATTTCCGTTCCCAAAGCGCCGGAAGCTAAACCAAAAATGATTAAGATAAAGATGGGGAAGAAGTAAATTTCATCTGTCATTGCGAGGAGCCTGTAATCAGGCGACGAAGCAATCTCCGGTTAAGCGGCACGTACGTGGATTTTAACCCGAGATTGCTTCGCCCCCAAATGCGGGGCTCGCGATGACAATCTCCAACCTGTCATTCCCGTGACTTGCCCCGTGAAATGATTTGCATATTTCACTGGGGAGGCGGGAATCCAGAAAAAATTAATTTTAATATTATGAACAATATAAACTGGGCACAATTTAATAAAGGTGTGTTTTTGGTTAATGTTTTAGGAATTGTTTATCATCCGGAAACCAAGATGATCCTGATTGGCCGCAGGGAAAACGACCCTTATTTAAAGGAATTAACTTGGGTATTTCCCGGCGGCCGGCCGGATTATGAAAATGAGCTGGAAGACAGTTTAAAGTTAATCGTTAAAAAGCAGACTGGTTTAGAGATTAAAGTCGCGCAAGCGGTGTTTGCTAAAACTTATCCGGAAAAACGGGAATTCTTGTCGGTTTATTTATTAAGCGCGCCACAAGGCGGAGTGGAAAAGGCCGGCGGAGAATTGAAAGAATTAAAATGGGTGAAACCGACTGAAGTGAAAGATTATTTTACGACATCACTACATCCGAAGTTGCTGGAGTATTTAAAGACGTTGGAATAATTCACTTTTGTCATCCCCGCTTTCCCTCGGCAAGCTCTGGACAGGTCGCGGGAATGACAAAAGAAAGAAAAATAACGAATTGATTTAACCATTGCGAAATGTGCAGGTGATAAAGCAAACTTTAGTTAAGCTCTATGTTCGTGAGATTGCTTCGTCGCTGACACTCCTCGCAATGACAAAATAAAAAAATAATAAATTAATTTACCATTGTGTAGGCATTGCCGGGGATAAAATCCCCCTAACCCCCTTTGTTAAAGGGGGTAGAATAAATCCCCCCAGCCCCCTTTATCAAGGGGGAGCTGCTCAAGGGGGTAAAATTCCTCGCGATGACAGAATAAAATAATATGTCAAAAATTTTAGGAATTGATTTGGGCACTACCAATAGCGCCATGGCAATAATTGAAGGCGGACAGCCGAAGATTATTGAAAACGTGGAAGGCGCGCGCACCACGCCCTCGATTGTGGCGACCACCAAAAATAGTGAACGGCTAGTCGGCATGTCGGCTAAACGGCAGGCCGTGACCAATCCAGCGAACACGATTTTTTCCATTAAGCGCTTAATCGGCAGAAGTTTTGACGACGCCGAAATTCAGCGCGACCTGAAAGTCATGTCGTATAAAATCGTTAAAGCCAACGGCGGGGTAAAAGTTAAAACGGGAGATAAAGAATACTCGCCGCAGGAAGTTTCAGCCATGATATTGGCTAAATTGAAAGCTGACGCTGAAGCCAAAATCGGCGAGAAGATTACCGAGGCCATTATTACCGTGCCGGCTTATTTTAACGATTCGCAGAGGCAGGCCACTAAAGACGCGGGTAAAATCGCCGGCCTGGACGTGAAACGCATTATTAACGAACCCACGGCCGCAGCCTTGGCTTATGGCTTTGAAAAGAAAAAAGGCGAACAGATCGCGGTCTATGATTTGGGCGGCGGCACGTTTGATATTTCCATTTTGGACGTGAGCGCCGACACGGTGGAAGTGAAATCAACCAACGGCGATACGCATTTGGGCGGAGATGATTTTGACCAAAGAATAATCGCTTGGATTATTGAGCAATTTAAAAAAAGCGAAGGCGCGGACTTAAGTAAAGACCCGCTGGCTTTGCAACGGATAAAAGAAGCGGCCGAGAAAGCCAAAATTGAGCTTTCCACCGGGCCGGAAACCGAAATCAACCAGCCGTTTATCACGGTTGACCCGACCGGCCGGCCATTGCATCTGGTCATGAAAATCACCAGAGCGAAATTGGAAGAGTTGGTGGGCGATTTAGTGGCCAAAACCATTGAACCGGTTAAAGCGGCTTTGAAAGACGCCGGGATTGCCGTAAAAGACATCGATGAAGTGGTAATGGTCGGGGGGATGACGCGCATGCCCTTAGTCTTAAAAACCGTTAAAGAATTATTCGGCAAAGAGCCGAATTTGACGGTTAATCCTGACGAGGTCGTGGCCTTGGGCGCGGCCGTGCAGGCCGGAGTCTTGCAGGGCGACGTTAAAGACGTTTTGCTGTTAGACGTTACGCCCCTGACCTTAGGCATTGAAACTTTGGGCGGTGTTATGACGCCATTAATTGAAAGGAATACCACCATTCCGACTTCCAAGTCGCAAGTTTTTTCCACCGCGGCCGACGGCCAGACCAGCGTGGAAATTCACGTTTTACAGGGCGAACGGCCAATGGCGCCGGACAATAAAACTTTGGGCCGGTTCATCTTGGACGGCATACCAACGGCGCCGCGCGGCGTGCCGCAAGTTGAAGTCTCTTTTGACATTGACGCCAACGGTATCTTAAACGTTAAAGCCAAAGATAAAGCGACCAATAAAGAACAGAAAATCACCATTACGGCGTCTTCTGGTTTAAGTAAAGAAGAAGTGGAAAAAATGAAAAAAGAGGCTGAACTGCACGCCGAGGAAGACAAGAAAAAACGCGAACAAGTGAAAATAAAAAATCAGGCCGACGCCGCGATTTTCCAAACGGAAAAATTGATTAAAGACGCGGGCGACAAGATAAAAGCTGAAGACAAAAAGGAATTAGAAGAAAAAGTTGAAGCTTTAAAGAAAGTAAAAGACTCGGACAATTTTGACGAGATAAAAAAGAAAATGGAAGAGTTAAGCGCGGTAGCGCAAAAAATCGGCGCGGCGATGTATCAGGCCGCCTCCGCTGACGCTTCGGCGAGCCAAGCAGGTCCTGGCGGCGCGCCGCCAGGTGGTGAACCGAAAAAAGACGAGGGTCCGATTGAAGGCGAGTTCACGGAGAAGAAATAAATGTCCAAAGACTATTACAATATTTTAGGCGTCAGTAAAAGCGCCTCGCCTGATGATATTAAAAAAGCCTTTCGGGAGAAAGCCCATAAATTTCATCCGGATAAGCAAGGTGGGGACGAAGCCAAATTTAAGGAGCTTAATGAAGCTTACC
>Ga0210044_10002505_pt1 | contig 27307 bp, 22 predicted proteins | sample CryGey13umfilter_2_FD_183959 | JGI IMG/M metagenome (GOLD analysis project Ga0210044, IMG submission 183959) | Groundwater microbial communities from aquifer in Utah, USA - Crystal Geyser 4/9/14 3 um filter (SPAdes) (version 2) | ecosystem: Environmental > Aquatic > Deep subsurface >... | reverse complement strand
TAATATGCCAAATCCCACAACCTATCTCCAAGCCTTGCCCACTCAAAATCAATCAGTCTTTGAAATGTGCATTTTCCGCCTAAGTGATTGATAATTATATTTCCAGGCGCCAAATCTCCATGTATCGGTGAAATGACATAATCTGCGCTTAAAACATATTTTTTTAATTGTGAGAGTCTCGTTGCAATATCTTTTTCAATTTTTTCGTCAAAAAGATCATCTTGAATAAAATGAAGAGTCATATTTATGTTGTAAACCATAAATGGTTTCCAGTTTTTTAAATGATTATCAACTGGTGCTTTCCAGAAATTTTTGACGTCTTTTATCGGTAAATTGTGAATCGATAATATTGATTTGTAGACCTCTATGAAAGTCTGAATTAATTCTGTCGGATGTTTTGACAAACAAATATTTTGACTATTTCCAGTAACATAATCTTGGATTATAATGTCATTTTTATAAAAACTATGCGTATCGTCATGAATAAGGATTTTTGGAGCCGGAATTTTTTTACTTTCAAGATATGAATATACTTCATTATGCCTTTTTACCGACTTGGAATCTTTAGAGTGAAGAACTTTTAGAAGATACTCCTTCCCATTTTTTATATGATAGGCACTATTTGCAGAGGCCGTTTTTTCATTGCTAACTTTCAGATCGTTTAAATCAAGAATTCCATTTGTATAAAACATAATATTTTTATTATCATCTTTTATTGATTTGAATTTAACTAGCTTATTTTCTTTGAGCGACTCATTTTGATCAATATCGAATTTAACGATACCGGCATTTGGAAGTTTTGCGTCATGTAAATAATCCATAAAAGATTGCTCTTCCTTTTTTGTTTTTAGACTTTTTGGTCCACCGTGAATGATTTGATAACGAATCGCAGTAAGCGGGGCTTGGTGAGAAACGATGATAATATGTGAATCCTTTTTTTGTGAGGAAATTAGTGCATTCAATCCAGTTGAAACTCTCTCAAACATCATCTGCATACTCTCACCATCGGGATATTTGGATTCATACAAATGTCTGAGTCTGCGATAACTTGGAGGTATTTTGTGAATAATTTCCCACCAGTAATGTCCTTCAAATATCCCATGATCCAGTTCATGGAGCCAATCCAGCCCTTGAAATTTCGCACTCCCAAAATATCTATGGAGTATTTTTCCAGTTTCTTTTGCGCGTGCAACAGGCGAAAAATAAATCACATCAATTTTCTCATCCTTCAATTCATATGCAGCTCGAATTGCCTGGACGCGGCCCCTTTTGGTCAACCCTTCAGGATCTGATGTTCCAGACATATATCCAAACTTTGTATTTCCAATGCTTTGTCCGTGGCGGATTAAAGTTATCTTCATAAGCCACCAGTATACCAAACCATGCATATGAACAACTTGAGTGATGATATTTGGTATTATGTACTTATGAATATCACTAAAATAAACGCTATAGAGATTATGGACTCTCGTGGAAAGCCAACTATAAGAACTTTTATTACTTTGGAAGACAGTTCTGTTCATTCTTCTTCTGTCCCATCTGGTGCTTCAACTGGCGCACATGAAGCTGTTGAACTTCGAGATGGAGATCAGTCGCGACACTTGGGACAAGGAGTTTTAAAAGCTGTTGCAAATGTGAATGATATTATCGCGCCAAAAATCATCGGTTTGAAAGTATCAGATCCAAAAAAAATTGATTCAATTATGATCGAACTTGATGGAACTGAAAACAAGTCAAAGCTTGGAGCAAATGCGATCTTAAGCGTCAGTATGGCCGTGACACGAGCGGCTGCATATATGGCCGAGCAGCCGCTCTGGCAGTTTATAAATGAATATTATTTTTCAAATCAACAATCAACAGCTGACAACCAACAACCTTCTTTCCCTCGTCTTATGGTAAATATCGTCAACGGCGGCAAGCACGCAGGGTGGAACTTTGACATCCAGGAATTTATGATCATGCCAGTTTCAACAAAACCTACAAAGTCGATTCGCATTGCTGCAGAAATCTTTCAGCAACTGGGAGCTGAATTGAAAAGTCAAAAGTTATCAACATTAGTTGGCGATGAAGGTGGGTATTCGCCTGCCCTTTCTTCAAACGAGGAAGTTTTTGGAATTATAGAAAAAGCAGCAAATAAATGTGAATACAACCGAGGTCGTGATTTTGATTTTGCAGTGGATTGTGCTGCCAACGAGTTCTACTCTGAAGGTGGGTACCACTTAAGGAAGCTTCCTGAGATCATCCTGAATTCATTTCAGGATCTTTCAAATAGTGATGATAAGATGCTGAAACAAGTTCAGCATGACACAAAGAAATACGAATTAACGAGCACTCAACTCATGGAATATTATTTTGAACTTGAACAAAAATATAGTATCAGTTCATTTGAAGACCCTTTTGCTGAGGACGATTGGGATACGTTTGCTAAGTTCACAAGAGAGCTAACAACTGACAATCAACAACCAACAACCGTCGTCGGCGACGATATTTTTGTAACAAACCCAAAAAGGATCAAGCGCGGAATTGAAGAAAAATCTGCAAATGCAGTTCTCATCAAACTTAACCAAATCGGAACAGTCACTGAGACGATTGAGGCGATACGAATGACTCAAAATGCTGGGTGGAAGGTTGCGATATCACATCGCTCGGGAGAAACCGAAGATACGTTTATCGCCGACCTTGCGTACGGAGTGGCTGCGGATTTTATAAAAACTGGCTCGATGTCAAGAGCTGAAAGACTGGCTAAGTATAATCGGTTAATTGAGATAGAAAACGGCATGTAATATACTGTACAATATAGCCATTATGGATACTCCAGCATCCTTTTCGTTCAACCCAGTTTCAGTCTCCACCACACAAGGGGAGCTTGTTCCAGTGGATATTCTCATTCATAGCGATAATAAATCTGTAATATCTGCTGATGTTTGGATAAAATTTGACCCTAATATTCTTGAACTAGCAGACGACCAATCAAACGTCGTCACAAACGGAGACCTTTTTCAGATCACTGATGTAAAAACAATAACACCTGGAACAGTTTACCTCTATGCTTTAAATCAATCAAAAACATCTCAAACTCCAGCCAATGGGAAAATTGCAACCATTATACTTCGGGCAAAATCTTCTGGAAACACACTTCTCCAGTTTCATTGTGTCCCATTTGATGAAAAAGCTTCACAAATTATCGAGTTTGACGCTAAATTAACCAATATCATAGACTGCAACTCCACCCGAAATCATACGACAGAAATAGTTATTTCTAAAGATGCACAAGTACTTGGAGCATCAACGACACGTTCTGTCAGTCTAAAAGGATATATCACACTCGTAGTATTAATCTTAGTATTGATTAGCGTGTTTATATGGAGGTACCAAAAAATCTCCAAGGAAATTGAGAAAAAATGATCTGAATTTTTTAAAAAAATAACTCATGCAAATAGCTACTTCAAAAAGTAAAAAAATCTCTCCCAAACAAATTCGAACTTTGATAATAGTCTTTGGAGTTGTTGTTGCTATTGGCACGGCAGTCGGGCTATTTTTTTTCATACAAGGGGCTGGAACACAGGCAAGTGAGGAAATGCCAAAATCTGTAGAAACTGTTGAAATTGACCCTTCGAAAGTTGCTGTTAGTTGGACGACCGGAAAAGAAACCATTGCTGTAATCGAGTATGGCACTGAGGCCAATGCGGCATCTTTTACTGATTTTGCATTTTCTGAAAGTCCTACAACTAATCATAGTGTTGAAATAACCTCTCTTGAACCTGAAACCACTTACTACTTTCAGATCAGATCTGGAAATGCTGTATTTGATAATGGTGGTAGTTTTTGGAGCTTTACAACGCCGGTTGAAGAAGTAAATCCAGAAACATCACCTGGTGTTTCTCCCACTATGATTTTATCACCCGTCTCAATAACACCCTCGATAGCACCTGCCGCAAGTCCTTCAGCTTCAATTATTCCAACCCCATCTCTTACCGCAACACCATCTGGAGCTCTTCAACAAGTGAACACACCAACTGCTAGTCCATCCGGAGAAGTTTCACCAAGACCAACAGGAGTGGCAATATGCAGCTCCACAAATTGTACAAATATCCTTCAATCTTTGGGAAATTTATGTACAACCCAAGATTATGTAAAGTGTCTTCTTGGTGCAAATGTAACTGTTACCGAAGGCCCAACTGCAACTGCAATCCCGGCTCCAGTTTCAGAAGAGCTGAAAAGTACCTGTGCAATCACATCTCTTCAATCAAATAGCTGCTCATCCTGGATTTGGGAAGACATGACGGCAAAAGAGCTTTCCTGTTCTGAGACTTTTACAAAGTACTTTGTCCAGTGTAAAGGCACAAGTTGGAGTTCGAGCGATCCTGCGCCTTGGTATTGTAATAAAACCACCAGCTCAAATTCTCTCAGTCTTCCATGTGATAATGCTCCGACACCGGCTCCAGGTCAAGCGGTATTTTGTCGGGTACGTGCAGAAACCGAGAACGGGGGAGATGCAAATGCGACAGATTGGGTTTATATAAATTCGACATGTTCATCCTATGGAGTACTGGCAAGTGCAGCAAACTGTCAAATAGATTATCTACAACAGAGTTTATGCGGAAGTTGGACCTGGAGTTTGACAAATTTCAAAGATCCGACTTGCACTGCTGCACTAGATCATTATTGGCTGCAGTGTACGAGTAATGGTCTATTTTCCAATCCAACAGATCCGCTTACGCCGACGCCATACTGGTACTGTAATACCACAACAGAAGAAAGCTCTTTGGATATGCCTTGTGGAAATGCCTTTGCGCCTGCTGATGGTCAAACTTTAACTTGTCGTGTAAGACCCGAAGATGCCTATGGCACAAATGCCCATGCCGGAGAATGGAAAACGCAAACTCTAACTTGTCCAACATCAACACCAACCCCGACAGATGCACCGACGGCAACAACCGCACCAACTGCAACGCCTACACTGTAAAGCTTTAATTTTTTAAACAGCTCCAAAAGATTGGATGGTTTTTGCTGCAGAATCAGTCGCCATACTCATCGAAGATTCAATCAATGAAGTTTTTAGATATTTTGTAAAAAAAGTAGCAACATAACTATCTCCTGCACCTGTCGTGTCTACGACTTCAACTTTTCTTGCCGGTTCATGATAAGTTTTCCCAGCATGAATGACAGTTGAGCCCATAACTCCTAGTAGAGCCAATCCTGAAAAGCCGCCATCAACAACCAGCTTTTCAAATTCCTTAAGTCTTTCGCCTCTTTTATTTACATCAATACTCAAGACGTACCAGTCAAATTTGCCTTTGTAGTTTTTAAGAAATTGAACATCTCCACCGTGTTCCGATAAATCTGTAAAGTCACCCACCTTCAATGTTTGGTTGAATTTAAACCCAGCAAATTTATCAAAAAAATGGGCAAATTCAGGAAGATAAAATGAAATCGCGATATCTTGAGTAGATAAAAAAATTCCATCGTCAATGTTAGGTGAAAAATCCGAAAGAACCCCCAGATCCCAATTTTGATAATCCTGAACCTTATTTTCATCCAAAACAACCTCAATTGACTGAGTCTTTCCACCTTCAATTTTTTTTATTTTATCAATGAGAACATTTTCTTTTTGTAAAAATGAGAGCGCGGTCGCGCCGGCAGCATCCTGCCCGACCGCGCTAATCACAGTTGAGATGGCACCAGCTCGCGCGGCATAAATCGCGTTGTTTAGAGCCATACCACCTAGATATTTCTTGCCTGTTTGTGTATATATATCAACTCCAACATCTCCCATGGCGGTGAATTTGATAGATTCCATAGTCTATGCGCTAATAATACCAAGTTGGCTTCCGATTATTACAAGGTCAGCAAGTGGATCATACTGAGTTTCACTTTCGAAATAGTTATGACACAACATTTTAACAACAGGCAATAATGCTTTGGTTTTATTATCTATTCTAATATAACTTTCATCTGGCCCATCAAGCGTTGAGTCGTTGTAACCATCCCGAAATCTATCTAATAGATCTGCATCACAAACGATGTCATGTTCTATCGTGTTGTCACAGTAAAACAAACCACGTACCACTTCATCGTCTAAGCTGTGTGTAAATGCCAAATGAAGAATAAGTTCTTTATTAGGATCATTGTCAAATAATCCTTTTGACTTTGCCCACTCTGCCGCCAACCTTCCATGATCTACATCATTTATGTATTCATTCTTTCGAAGGCAATCATGGATCATGATTGCAGAAAAAACAGCGTGTTTATTCACCATTATGCCTTCTTTTTCAAACATTTGCGAAAGCAAATCGGCATAAATTAAAACTCGATAAACATGGCTAACGTCATGAAACATACTTTTCCCATTTTCCTTAATAATCAATGGTTCATAATCCAATAAGGCCTGTACTTGAACTGGTCTTAAGCCAAGTTTAGCCATAATCTCTACTGCAGAATCTATTTCCATAGCCTCATATTATATGTCAATAAATTTGATATTATATCAATATGCACAAACTGGCACTCATAATTCTCGATGGCTTTGGGATTGGAAAGCCAAATAATACAAATGCAATATACATTGCGCGCACTCCATTTTTCGATAAAATCTGGAAAGAATATCCTCACACTACTCTTCAAGCAAGCGGACTTGCGGTCGGACTTCCCAAAGGCCAGATCGGAGGAAGTGAAGTTGGTCATCTCACAATTGGTGCCGGACGAGTGTTGTATCAAGATTTGGTAAGAATTAACCTTTCATTTAAAGAACCTGGAAATCAAAAATATGGAATAAAAAACAAAAAGAATTTTCAAAAATTTATCTCTTCTTCAAAAATAAAACCCGCCCATCTTCTTGGCATGCTTTCACCTGGAGGCATTCATAGTGACCAGAAACATTTGTTTGAAATCCTGAAAATAATGCATGAGGCAGGCTGTAAAGAACCCTATCTGCATATAATCAGTGACGGACGTGATACATTTCCAACGTCTGGAAAAAAGTATGCGAAAGAGCTAGTCGATCTTATTGAAAAGCTTCATTTTGGAAAAATAGTAGGTGTTACTGGTCGTTTTTATGGTATGGATCGAGATCATAATTGGGATCGAACAGATCAGCTTTTTGAATTAATGACGGAAGGAAAAGCACATAAAAATGCAGATAATTTAATCGCAGCATTTGAGAAAAACTATGAAGACGAACTCACTGACGAGCTCCAAGTTTCAACAAAAATATTACTGGGTTACAATGGAATTAAAGAAAATGAGCCAATCCTTTTCTGGAATTTTCGGTCAGATCGGATGAAACAGATCATCACCAAACTTGGAGGAACGCTTCCAAAAAGTCAATTTTTCACGATGACTCAGTATGACAAAACATACAATTATCCTGTTTTTTTTGAGAAACAAAAATTATCAAATACACTTGCTGAGGTCATAAGCAAAAATGGGATTAAACAATTAAAGACAGCAGAAACTGATAAAATTCCTCACGTAACATATTTTTTCAACGGTGGTGTCGAGGTCATATTCCCCCAAGAACTTCATGCATTTGTGGAAAGCACCAAGGTAACCTACGATAAATCTCCCAAGATGCGTGCGCATACAATCGTTGACACCGTCGAGAAGCAGTATGCAGAGAATGAAGATTTGGGCTTTGCAGTAATCAATTTTTGTAATGCAGATCTTGTTTCCCATTTTGGAGTATTCAAGTCTTCGGTGATTGCGGTTGAAACTGTCGATCAGGAACTTAAACGAATGTGTGACTTTCTCACGGAAAAAGGCTTTATTTGTGTGATTACAGCTGATCACGGGAATGCTGACGAGATGATCGACGAGGCGACTGGTCAAATCCGTACTGCACACAGCATGAATCCCATCCCGTTTATTATCTATGATCCAAACCATATTTCTTCATTTCATCGTCATCCCGTACTGGATGCGGAATCCATACTACTTGACCAGAAGAAAGAAAATGGTCTGAGCCGAGTGGCGGCAACCGTGCTGAAGCTCATGGAGATTGAGATTCCGAGTGAGTATGATGAGGGGTTGATAAAATAAATATCACCTCCCAGAAATGACATTATAAACCATGGCCTTAAAAAGAGAAATATGATTATTCATTTTTGCGGCCGCTTGCTGTAACCCTGTGACTTCTCCTGTATTAAATGCAAATGCAGGCTTTTTGCCAACTTCATATCTTAGGATCGCGTTTACCTCATCAAGATCCTTGCTTGATAGGGAAAGGGCTTCCCATGAAGTATCTTCTCTATTTCTTGTTGCATAAAAAGTAAAATTTCCAATATTTATTTGGAGTGTTTTTTTGCCAATTAATTCTGATATGATAACCTTATAATCGCTATCAGAAGCACCTTCTCTTAAAGGTGGATTATTAGATAGACTACTCATCCAGTCGTCTATCTTTGAAAACAATAATTCTTCTAATGCCGTTTCTCGGGTATCGCACATTGCGTAATCTATAGGAATAAAGTCGGTTCTTGTTGCTGGAATTTCTCCATAAAAATTCATCAGATCATAATGTTGGGATTGAATTCTTTGCATTAACTCTCCCATCTCATCGATAGTTTTTGGCCCTTGACCCTCAAAAAAAATTGATATCGTCTCATAAGGAAGAGTCTTTTCTTTTTCTTCCGGTTTTGACATAAGATTTTTTTCATTTACAGTTAATTTTACGTTTCCAAATTGAGGATCAAAGAAGGAAATATTTTCTGTCCAATTCACCCTCGTCCCATTTGATTCTGAATTAAATGAAACAATAAAATTATTCTTTGGCACGGTATTTATGATATCTACGCCTAAGATGATTCCATTTTCTTTTCTGACATCATGTTTAATGCCATCTGCTTCTATGTTTGGAATCTCAAAGCTATTTTGAATTCTTTCAATAACGGATTTTCTTGACAGTGATGAATGGAATCCATTTCCTGCAGAAATCACAAACCTATAGCCAATCATTGAAGGAAGTAGCTCTGATAATCTTTCGCCCTCGCTATGTACCTTTCGGATACCACCGCCAGAAAATGTACCATCGAGCATTGGTCCTCCATCCCATCCTACATTCCCAAAAAAATACTCCAGCCTAGAATTATGCATGCCTATATTTTACTATACTATAGGTATATTTTCATCTTGACCTTACTTCCGCTCCAAAACATCTCATCGTCAAAGTTCTCGTTTGGGGCGTGGAGGTGTGAGTTTCAGGATGAGTATGGTGCGAGGCTATTGTGAAAGTTCTTCAATTTTTCGAGTAGCAATGCTGTTTGCAGGATCGATGCTTACTACCCGACGATACAAATCGAGCGCTTTTTGAGAAAGTTCGATCCGCTCATAAAATGAAGCGAGAAGAATGTAAAAGGTCACGTTATTAGGATTATTTTTTATTGCATCTTCATAGGTGAAAATCACTTTCTCTCGATCTGGCAGTTGAACACTGTAGATATTTGCAAGCTCAATATAAGAATTGTTATCAGCGGGATTAATTTCAATAGATTTTGTATACGAAGCGACAGCTTTCTCGCTTTCACGAAGCTGTGAATATACATCCCCCATTTCTTTATACAGCGTTGGGTCATTGGGATTGACGAGAGACTCTTGTTCAAACGTACTCGCTGCTTTTTTAAGGTCGCTAATCATGATGTAGTTCCTCGCCTGCTGACGGAGTAGCCCAGCATTTGCAGGTTCAGCGAGTGACTGCTCCTCGATAAGTGGTATGCTGCTTATGGCATCTTGCACGAGTGGAATATCAGCTCCAGGAATCCCTGTGGGCTCTACAAGAGCTACTTTCCCCTCGCTTTTCATCATCTGGTATGCTGAGTATTTTACATATACATATCCAACTATCATCGAAATCCCTACACCCGCGATAAGCATAATCACGTACAATTTCCAGTTTTTGTGAGCTTCCTGCATTTGATCTTGTTCCATAAAAAAATTTAAAATGATTTACACTGTTCTGCCGTAAAAGTTTCGGTCTCATCAGCTCCGACGCCCCAGCCTGACGCCTGAAGGAGACCAGAGAGTGAATTCCCTGTTTGAGCTTTGTATTCTTCCATCATGTCACAAAACGCCGTCCAGTGACCATCACGCGCAAGATAAAAACTCGGTAAATTGTGTATTTTTGCACTGCTATAAAATGCTCTGTAATACTGGTATGTTCCGCCACCAACAAATCCATGCTCCGCAGTTGAGACGAGTCCTTGTTCGAATGCACGATATTCAGCATAACCTTCTTCCAAAGACCTATATGCAATATTTAAATTTTTTTCCACCCTTCCATTTCCCCACATATACCGTGGCATGTCTCTTCCGGCGTTTCCTGCTTGAATGAGGTGAGTTGCTTCATGAATGAATAGCGAGCGAGAAAGAGTGGGCTTTGACGCGTCAACAAACATACAGCTATCATTTGGGCACATATCCCAAGCTGACTCGACGTCTTCTTTTGTCATGGCAAAAAAGTTTTTTGACACCATCCACCGTGTATTTGGGTTGTTTTCATCAGCGTACTCATCATAGAGCTGCGGATACAGTTGCCGAAGGCTTGAATAATTTGTAGCAAAATAGTCTGATATTCCTCCGTACACAACTGGGACAAATGTCACCGTATGAGTGCTTTTAAACTCACTGTAAACACCATCTACAAAACCAATCATTCCTCGTACTGGTTCTGTCGAAAACTGGGTTGGCTGAGAAGTCGGAACTGAAGTTGAGATAGGGGCTGGGGTGCTGGTATAAAATGGCGTGCTCGTCGGTAAAGGAGCAAGAGTAGATGTTGGAATGGGGCTATTTGTGGGTGGGACTGGGCTATTTGTAGGAGGAATTGGAGTTGCGGTCTGTGTCGGGACACTAGTCGGAGTATTTGTTGGAGCGATAGCTATTGTCGTGTGTGTTGGTGTCAAGGTAATCGTCGGAGATGGAGTGCTCGTGCTGGTGGGAAGTGGAATGGGAGAATGCGTTGGTTCAGATGTCACAGGCACGGGCGTATTGGAAGGGAGTGGAGTAACACTTGGAGCGGGGGTAACTGTTGGATTTACCGTTATCGTAGATTGAATAGGAATGAGAGTGCTTGTAGGCAGCACTGTGGTCTGGGATTCGAAAGTACATTTTCCGCTTACATCTGTTTTTCCGCTGCAACAATTAAATCCACCACTTGGAGCAAATCCATTTCCAATACATCTGCTTGTTTCAACAATACACGTCGTATGTGTTTCATCATCTGAGACCCATCCAATAAAACTATTATTACTCGTACTGGGAGTTGCACTAGCTGTGTTATTGCAAAACAAATACGGATTTCCTGCAGAGGTCGGAGAACAATATCCTGCTGGATAGGTCGCTACCTGTCCATTGAAGCGCGTGTAACATGGTGTTTCTGAATGTTGAATCGGGGCGCTTGGAGATTGAGTTGGTTGAGTTGCTACTCTATCACAAGCTCCAGGTTGACGTTCGTTTATTGCCTTCTCTTTTCTCCACTGTGTGGCATTACCTCCGAAAAAATTTCTCACTTCCTGCGATGCACATTCTCCCAAACAATACCAGTTCACGTCTTCGCACGATCCTGTGGCTGGCGTCTGCGCGGGAACCGAAGTCGGATTACTCCCCTGTGTCACGTGCGGTGCGGGGGTAGATTGAGCTGGGGCAAATGCTGCATTTCCACAGGCATTAGAGCTTGCAGGTTGTGTCCCTCCACTTGTGGTATCGATGCAGGTAGAAGATTCGTTGCAGTACTCCCAATGCCTACATCCTCCCGCTCCTCCACATCCTTTATTGACCGATAAATCACACGCTCCACCCGGTTGATTATCTATGCTTGCCTGCGCTTGAGATTCTGTAATTTGGCGCTTTTGAACTTGATTAAGCGTAACGATGGTCGAGAATGATATGAAAACGAACACGGCTATGCTTAGAGGTAAAGCCTTGTCCTGAGGGAGAGTGAAGTGGTGTTTGAAACGAAGATTTTTGATAGCAAATAGTTTCATACGATACTCAAATCGTAACATAGATTTCGTTATCTTGTCCATCATTGAGTATCTGAAATTAATTGTACTGTTCAAAGACGTGTATAATAATGAGGTAAAAAGGAGGAAGTGTACCAATATCACTTATCTCTTCGATATACAACATATTTCATTAATAACATATGGTAGATCAAGGATTTGATGGCTTGCCACATACTGAACCTATTGATGCGTATCGCGAACCACTGCTCCAAGCTTTTTGTTTTGGAGCACGAAAACAGCTCGATGAAGCTCGTATCGAATATTCCGCAGAAACACCTTTGAATCAACCCCTATCCGCAGACAATCCCCACCTGACAGAGTATATTCGACAAAATTATCCAGCGTTTTTTGATACTCAACTAAGTGTGTTTGAGGGTGTTCTTTTTTCTCTCGATGATGAAAGAACTTTTTGTTCTAATGATGTATTGAAGCTCTTTATTGTCACTTTACAGAGAAATGGCAGTAACATTAACTATATCCATGAGAGGCTTCATGCTGTTTTTTCAAATATATTTCCGCCAGAAATTCAAAAGTATTTTGGGACATTTCTCAGTGGAGAACGTCTTAAAACAATAATCAAACAAGTCGTTAGTGGAGAAACAGAACTTGAAGACAGTATTATCATCTCCCAACTTGACCAAGCAATCACACTCTCGGCAGCACTCTCAGGAAAGCTGAGCAAGAATGCCTCGGGTTCTGAAGCATTATTTTCATTTATGGATGCGGGTGATATTTCTGAAATGATGAAACGGAGAGAATATTCTCTTGAAGAATTGGTCGCAGAAAAATCATCTCAATTCCCTGAGCCGTCACACAATTTGAAATATTCTCTGCAAATTCCCACATACAACGAAATGCCCGAATCCGATACAGAAGGAAACCAGCGTGGAAATTTAGCCGACTATCTCATGAGTGTTTTTGTAAGCATCAGCAAGTCAGGTATTGACCCTTCGGAAGTAGAGGTTTTATGTAATATCAACAATAGACATGATCCTTCACGACCAATTTTTTCAGATGATTTTCCTTATGCCACAAAAGGAAACGTACACTCATTACAGCTTCTGACTGCACTCCAAGTATTTTCACAAAGCAAACTGGACGAAGATTCTCCTGAGAGAATTATTGATGCATTTGAATGGCTTCCAAAAACCCAACTAGACAAAAGACAAGAATCGATTCGATCATTTTATGTTCGTTTGTTCAATTCTGCACGGAATCTCTATCAAAAAGGGCTTTCTGTACAAGCCGTTGATTGTACTGATGGATCATTTATTGCCTACGAAAACAAAAGAAAATCTCACCCCGTTAATGGGCAAGGGGCAAGAAGAAGACTATTACAAGAAATTGCAATAAGACGATTTGGGATTGCACGCAAAGAAAACCCGATGTTGAGAGCAGATACTCAGTGGCATCTCGCAAATGATGCAGATGCAAAAATATCACCCACTATGTTTTCCGACATTCAGACAATCACTCAAAATACAGCAGGGTCACAAATAATTGCGGCACCGATGAGAATGGCTGAAGATCCAAATTCACCTCAAAAAGATACTAATTATTCTCATATTGAAATCTCAAGGGGAGCATATGGACTTCGAGATCTTATCAATTTAGTGAAAGAGTTTGGGATCACCAATCAGTCAGAAAGATTTCCAAAATTTGTCCCGAGTGTAACTCGATTTGCAATTAATGAATCTGCTGTCCGTGAGGGATCTGTATTATGGAGTATTCGCAAAGATATGGACGAAGATGCAAATTTTATGAGAAAATCCATTGCGAACTCAACATTTATCGCAGCCCACGACCCCTTCAGTACTGTATCTGATAGAATAAGAGATCAGTCTTATGGAGGGGCTAGCGCCTCTGTTAAAGATATAACGAATGTTTTTGCTAAAAAAGAGCCACAAATTTCTCATGCGCTATCAGAGGCCATAACTAGGACATGTCGCAGTGCAAATCTTAATTTGGAGACCCCTGCCAAACCTATGAGCGTGAGAGATTTTTCAGCATTTTTTATAAAAGCTTTGCGATCACGAGCATTTACAGATCAAGAGAAGGCGCTTGTCGAAGAAATTGAGAGCATAAAGAGAGATTCATTCCCAAGATCAATCAAAAATTATGAAAAAACTCAGTACACCCAAGAGTTATGGAATGTATGGAAAGGTATCGTGAAAATAGTATATTTGCCAGCAACAGACTATCCGAACCTAAATAAACTTCTTACAATTTTCAGTTCGAACATTCATGAAGTTGAGGCTCAATATAACTCAACAAGTCTGAATATCATATAGAAAGTCTCAACCTCAATATCCCCCTCCATACACCTTCTTCAGCATCTCAATCCCCGAAAAAAACATCTCCTCGTCAGTGATCATACGCACGTCATCATAAAATCCTGGAATGAGTACCTCGCCACTCTTCACGTCCTTCATTTGAGCAAATAAATCGGCCAAGATCTGAGCTGGGTCGAGCACTGCGTTTCCATAGACTCCCGAGTGGATATCATGATTCCCGACGTGAGGTTCGATCTCAAAATAAATATGACCACGCAATGCATAGATGATCATCGGGATATTCTTTTTGTACATCTCTACATCCGTGATAAAAAATACATCAACACAGGAAAGCTCTGTTTTCAGCTCCTCAATATACGTTGTAAAATGCTCGCTCTCCGTTTCCTCTTCACCTTCAATGAGAAATATAATAGTATTTTTAAGGCTCTGTGATAAGATTAACTGCTCAACGGCACTGATGTTTTGCATGATATGACCTTTGTTGTCTGCAACTCCTCGACCGAAGAACTTGCCTTCTTTCAAAGTAAGGGTAAATGGTTCAGAATCCCACTCTCTCACCGGATCTTCTGGTTGGACATCGAAGAAGTCGAATTTCAATACCCATCGTCTCCAGTTTATTTTGCAAAAATTGTACGGACTGGGACATGTCATTTTTTCTTTGTGGATCTGCAGATACTGAAGGAATGGATATGAACTGAGAAAATTCCTGAATAATCTGTTTCTTGTTCATGCGGTATTATACCCCAGATGACACCCTCTATGCTACAATAACAACATATGAAAATAGTACCAACGCTCTTGACCCTTGATAAATTCGAACTCATGGATCAACTTGAGCTCTTTCAACCATTTTACAATCGAATCCAGATCGATGTCGCCGATGGAGTGCTCGTCCCCAATGTGACAACGCAAATTGATGAGCTGATAGAACTCCTTGAAAAAGATTTGATTGATATAAAGCCTGAAACTGTTTTTGACTTTCATTTAATGGTTCGAGATTTTTCAAAAGAACTTGAAAAAATCAAGGAATTTCAAAAATATGCCAATATTAATTTGGTATTAATCAATGCAGATCTGAAAGTTGATATCTCAAAACTAACTGAACAATACGATTTTTCTATCGGTCTTGATATCAGCCCTAAGCGAGAAATATTAAGTTCAGCAAGACAATACGATCTAGATAGCATTAAGGCAATTCAGATCATGACGGTTGAACCTGGATTTCAGGGATCACCCTTTTTGCCTGATATGCTACAAAAAATACAACAACTTCGCGAGTTCCACTATAAGCATGAAATCCTCATCGATGGTGGGGTCAATAGTGATACAATTCCAACAATTTCAGAGCAAAAATTTAAGCCTGATATAATCTGCATCGGAAGTTATTTGACGAAGGCTGAAGAGGAGCTTGAAGAGAGAGTAAGTAATCTTAAGAAACTATAGCTTAAAAAAATTTTCAATAAACCTTCCCATAGGTCTCTCGTAGCTCCTCAAACTTTCCCATCTCAATACTTTCACGAATTTCGCGCATCATATCCGCATAGAACTGGATGTTATGTAAAGTTGTATATGTCGAAGCTCGCAGATCATGCGCAAGAAACCATGTCCAGAGTTGACTCATGGTAACACCCTCCACGCACGCACGGCACGCGCAGTTCTTTTCAATTGGCTCGTCCAAATGTTTGAGCTTTCGCAAATAGAGTCGTCCTTTTTTGGTATAGAGCATCCGATGTCGCGCCTCACGAGTCGGGATCACACAGTCAAAAAGATCTACTCCCTGCTCAACAGCTGCAAAAACGTCACGGATTTTTCCAATTCCCAATAGATGGCGCGGTTTTTCGGGAGGAAGAATCTTTGTCACCCATCCAACAGTCGTCCCCAAGGCTTCCTGAAAGTCCCCAAAGCTTCCACCAATCCCAAACCCAGGCACATCTTTTGAGCCCACGACTCGTGCTGACTCTTTTCGCAAGTCCTCGTATTCTCCGCCCTGAACAATCCCAAACAAAGCTTGATTTTCTTCAAAACCTTTATGAGCTTCTATCGATCGATCAAGCCAGCGGTGCGTGCGCTCCATGGAGTTTTTGATATATTCTTTTGAGTTTAAAGGCGACGTACACTCGTCAAACGCCATCATGATATTGGCGCCTATCTTGTGTTGCAGATCCATTGAAATTTCAGGACTGAGAATTTTGGGCTTTCCATCAAACTCAAACTCAACTCTATTTTCAGTAATTTTATTAAAATTCTTGTTGTCGTCATGGCTAATTCTTAAAGAATCAGATGCTGTAGGTAGTATTTTCCCAATTCCAGATCCACGCCCAAATCCGAGAGAAAATACCTGAAATCCACCACTATCTGATGCGATAAATCTGTCAGGGATCTGCATGAAGGAATGTATTCCGCCTGCTTTTTCTATTTTTGGAATGATTTCTTTGGTATATGTATGATACGTGTTGACGATAAAATACGGACTGGGAAGATCCTTCAATACATCGTTGGGAAGAGAGCGAAGCTGTCCGTCTGTCGCGACTATTGCAAGTTCAGGAGTTTGAATTGAAGAATTACTTGTAGTGATTATCCCTGTTGAAATCTTTTTCCTTTTCCGTTGAATCTGAAACTTCATCATTCTGTATTGTACAGTGCGATATCAAATGCAGGATAGGCATTTTTTTTCAATCAATAATAGTAACGTATATAAATAATCGAAATGTAAACTATAATGAGAAGTTGTCATTGATAATTCAACTGTTTGGTGGCGTGACTCTACTTCACAAACCATGATGGATTTTCCGCCAACATGGCAAAGTGCATCATTAGCAACAGCATGGCCTGAGTCTTCATGGCCAGATCAACATCCATTTAAACACCTCATACTAGCCGTTGCATGGGGTACAAACGGCCCCCCCAACTGATTCAATCAATTCGCTCCATTATGATATTCTCAATGATTCACCACGAGAGCTCGTTCAAAAAGATGGAATTGTCTGGGTACGTTCATACAATTGCTCAACCAACACATGGGGAAGTTGGTCAACTGTTTCTTTAGATCAAGCATGGGGACAAAATGAAGGTGAAGGAAATAATCGACTTATACCAGAATGTGGATTCTATTGCAATCCTCCACCGCTTAATGGTAATTTTTCTTATTTTGCAGCCAATTATTTAGATTCTAAGTTTGCTGAAGAAATTGTCGTACAAAACGATTATGTTTGGTCGCGGAGATCAGAAAATAAATTTCTTGATACTATCAATATTAGTCAATTCTGGAGAATCACACAAACTGATATTTTCTTTCAAAGATACCGATCAGATTTGTCAATCGTTGAGTATGCGAGAGGATATATCGATGATTACCTCTATATTTATGAATATACGAACTTTGCTCCAGTCCTTCAAAACCTTATCAATCAGAATTAGCCAGTTAGTACAAATACGATACGTGGATATATTGCAGGGAATGTTAGCGCACATCTTGGTAGATATTTTACTGACAGCATACAACAAAAAAATGATCTAGAAATTGCTAAACAACGAATCCTATATGTTACAGAAAATAAAGAGTATTGGTATATGGGAGAGCCCTGTTGTAGATTTGGTTTTTCAGATCTGGCAGGTCGTGGTATTCTTCTAAATAGTAGTGCAATTTGGAACACATTTTCAGACGAGGAGCAAGAGAAAACAAAAGAAATTTTTTGCTCTGATAATAACAGCGCCAATAAGCTTGGAATACCAACTGAATATTGCGGCTCAAAACCTGAGTCCGGAAACCAGTATGTGCTGGATCAGTATATAAAATCGTATGGATTGTTATATGGAACAGATCATCCCGACTTAGATTTCAACGGAAAAGCGAATGGATTTGATTTTTCACTTCAATCTTTGCAATAAAAAATATATGAACAAATCATTATTCACAATCAGCCTATTATTCATCTCATGTGTTTTTCTTCTTTTTCCTACTGACATATCAAGTAATGAAACTGACGTCTCAATTCTCTTACCTGAAACTGTTGATGTGAAAGTGAGCGAGAATTTTTTTGTCGATGTCACAATTGATCCGATAGGTGCGTCCGTTGCGGCAATAGACATTCAGCTCATATTTGACCCCAAAATACTCGAATTATTATCAATACAAAACACACATCCAGATACAGTATCTTTTGTACCAATAACATCTAATGAAGTTTTTGACGCTGAGCGTGTCATAAGTGAGGGAAACACGAAAGGAACAATTTTGTTTGGAGCAATCACTTATGATTATAATCAACAGCATTTCACCCCAAAAATTACGGAAAAAACAACTTTCGCACGCATTGAATTTCGTTCAATTTTAATGCCTGAAACCAGAAAAACTGAAATTACTTTTGTACATACAGAAGGCGATATATCTGATACGAATGTGATAGGGACAACTACTACTAACGATTTATTATCACATATTGTGAATACATCCGTAAACATCTTCCCAACAGCATTTCAATGTGAAGCATCTGAACCACTTTTTACCCAAGGAAACGCAAATTGTGATACATCCATCAACTTATTTGATTTTATCTGCTGGCGATATGCATATCTTGCTACGGAAGCTACAGCAAGTAATTGCGGTCCAACCGCAGATTTCAATGGCGATGGAAAGACGGATTTATTTGACTTTACAATTTGGCTCAATGGTTCCCGAAATTCAATCCCAACTACTCAACTCCAACTGGAGACATTGCAACGAAAATTGATTACAGAATTAAACTCCAAGGAATCTCAAAACTTCCAAAGCAATCAAGTCCGATCAATGTTGAGGTAACTCTTTCAAAAAATAAGGAAAAAATAGATACTCGAACTCTTTCCTTCACCTCGCAAAATGATGGCTCATGGCTCAGCACTTCCAACAATACAAATATTCTTAGAGGCTCAAATTACTCAGTTTTGATCAAAGGACCAAAACATCTTCAGAAAAAAATTTGTGTAAACAATCCGCTGGAAGTAATACCCGGAACTTATAACTGCAAAAAGGGTGAGATAACTCTTCAAAATGGAGAGCAAACTCTTGACTTTTTAGGTATTTATCTACTTGCCGGCGACCTTCCCCTTCAAAACGGGCTGATTGACGCAGTTGACATCATTTATGTTAAATCCAATTTGGGAAGCAAAGATCCAGAAGTTGTATCTCGGGCAGATCTAAACCTTGATGGAATAGTAGATTCTCAGGACTACACAATGATCATAAATGCGCTTTCATTTAAATACGATGAGACCTAGAGGAGAGCATTTAGACAAAATATACATCTTTGGACTTTTGTGTGAATATTTTGTATAGTGATAATAATCGTATATGAGATCATCTTTCTTCGATAACTTGGCAGTAATTTTTATCCCTCTCTTCCTCTTGATTGGATTGTTAATCGCGCCTTTTTCAAATGTATCGGCTCAATCTAGTCGTATTGACTACACTCCTAAACTCGACCATCTTGAGCCGCAAAATCCAAACTACCCAAAATATGCACCTAATCGAATAATTGTCAAATTTAAAAAAGATCAATCTCCGCTTGTACTTCAGGAAAAGGTTGATGAACGAATAAAACAACGATCTTCATTAACTGGTCTACTTTCTCAACAAATAACTGATGTTGCTTATCATATACGTGGTCAAGAATTACCTGAAATTCAATTAGAAAAGCTAAATTCTTTTGCAGAAATACGAGATGTTGAAGGCACGTCTATATTCAAGTTACTACCACAATCAAAAGAGACCTTTATATACGAAAACACTGAAAAAAAAGATATCGATGTAGAAAAGATTGCAGTAGATTTTGAAAAACTTAAAGAGGTTGATTTTGCCGAACCCGATTATGTAACACGAGCATTTTTTACTCCAAACGATACATATTATTCCATTCAGTGGAATTATGATAAGATCAACGCTCCAAATGCTTGGGATATTGAAAAGGGGAGCACAAATGGGAGTGTCATAATAGCTGTTGTTGATACTGGAATAGCATGGAATCACCTAGATCTTGACGATAAAATTCTGGCAGTATACGATCTTTGTAGTGGTGACATGTATATGGATTGTAGTGGGAGCAAGGGGTATGACTATAATACTCATGGATCTCATGTGGCTGGAACTGCAGCTGCAGAAACTAATAATGCCAAGGGAGTGGCAGGAACCGGCTTCAATACGAAACTGATTTCTCTTAAAGCTCTCGATAATCATGGGAAAGGATATGATACTTGGATGGCAAACGCACTGTATACTTTAATATATTATTATTCTGGAGATCATATTGTAGTGAATATGAGCCTAGGTCTTGGTAACAATTCCCAGGTCTTACAAAATGCAGTAACTGCCGCACACAATGCGGGATTTGTTATCGTAGCGGCTGCGGGAAATGAAAATACCAATACTATTTCTTATCCTGCAGGTTCTTTGGAAGTTATAAGCGTTGCTTCAATTGGTCCAAATGACACAAAATCATCCTTTTCTAATTATGGTCCAAGTTGGGTTGATATTGCCGCTCCAGGAGGAGAAATTCCCTGTAAGGGCGATGGGTCGAATTGTATTCTTTCAACAACATCGGTCGGAATAGATGGTCTTCATTATTTTGGCTTAATGGCTGGAACATCTCAAGCTTCGCCTCATGTTGCAGGTGCTGCTGCATTAGTATGGGGAAAAAATCCTTCATTTACCAACTTACAAGTACGCAATATCCTCCAGTCTAGTGCCAGTCAAATCATGGGAACAGGAACATACTGGAAATATGGCAAACTAAATGCGGCCGCGGCGCTTGCACCCCCGGCCGCAACTATCACCCCAATACCCACACTCACACCTCTCCCAACCTCAACACCAACTCTTACTCCAACTCCAACAACTGCACCGGCTCCAGATCTCATTGTAGAAAGTATCAACGTCATAGATTCACAAACTGGACCTTCCGGAACTTACGACATCGTAGTTACTATCAAAAATCAAGGCGATGCGACTGCTGGTTTTCACCGAAATTACCTTTACCTAAATCCTATAGATCAACCACCTATTCTAAGTACCCAAGACACTTCAAATGGAACTTATGGTGGCAACCTGCCGCCCGGACAAAATTATGAGTGGGCAATTATTGAAAATGCTTTTGCTGAAACAAACTACGTCATTTATGCTTGGGTAGATCGAGATAATGGAGTAATAGAATCCGACGATAGTAATAATCAACTTATGATTGATTATACCGTCTTGGCTCCAACTCCAACCCCTGATGCCTGCCCACTTTTCTCATTGGGGGACGTGACCTGTGATGGAGTTATCAACTCTGCAGATTATGCAGTTTGGTATACGGAATATTTATGCACTATTGATGATAATATCAACTGTACAACCGAGTCTGATTTTGATAACAATGGGATAATTAATTTATTTGATTTTGTGATATTGATTTCAGGTATTAGATATGTTTCTTTGAAGTAGACAAAGTTAAAATATAATATTATTATTATAATACATGGTTAAAAAAATAAAATCTCTAAAAAAATTTTTTAAGTATTTTACAAATAAGAAGTTAATTTTTATTGTTTTTATTGCCATTACCTCGATCCTTGGCTTACTTTGGTATATAAATAACTACGCTTATAAATCTAAAGCCACAGGAGACAGTATTACTGTCGACCTTCACGGTCCAAATACAAATCCTAAAATTGGTGAATATTTTACAGTTAAACTTAAGGCTTTTGAATACGGATATGAGATTGTCGCCGTAGAGATCTTTTTAAAATTTGACAAAACTAAACTCTCGTACAATGGATTTGAAGATCCTAGTGAATATTTTGAAGATGATGATCCACAAAATAGTGATGGTAAACCTGTGATTATTACTGATGAAATATTGGACTATGATGACACTCACTTTGTTGAACACCTGATATTGCTTAGGACTGGAAACTTGCCATCTATGATAGGTGCTGATGAAAGCTTGCTGTACTTTAATTTTACGCCAAGTGTTTCTGACTCTTCTGTTGTTGGCCTACTCAAAGAGGCCTCCTATAAAACAGCAATTTATGCGATAAAACACGACTACGCCAACAACATTCACACGCCGGTTGAGTTTGAAGTGACAATTGGTCAACCAAATGGAATTACAATCGACATCCAAACTGAGCCTACAGTCACGCCCACCACCACTCCAACAAATGTCCCTCCTACGGCTACTCCTACCAAAACTCCAACACCAACACTGACTCCCACTATTACTCCAACTTCAACTCCTATTCCACCAACTGCAACTATTACTCCAACAAATGTCCCTCCTACGGCTACTTCAACTCCAGTAGATACCTGTCCATATTTCCAGTATGGAGATGCAAATTGTGATGGAATAATTGGAATAGTAGATTTCGGCTGCTGGAGAAGTGTCTTTCTCACAGGTATAGTTCCACAGGCCTGTCAAGTTCATGATGCCAATAATGACGGGACGGTGACGGCTTTAGAGGCTGTAGATTTTGACAATAGCGGAACAGTAAAAATTATGGACTATGTGATCTGGAGAACTTATAAGATTGCCGGCGTGCCAATATGAATTCAGCCCATCCAAAAAAAAATACCAAAAATCTTTTAAAAAGCATCGAGATGTTTTTTTTGGCACTTGTTGTGGTTGGAGTTTCAGTTAGCATTCTGGGCTATTTTTATAAATATAGTCATAAATCAAAAGCTGATTCAGATAAAATTGCGGTTGAATTTTCTACAAATGAAATACTTTTAGATTCTCAAAATTCTTCTTCTAGTTCAAATATCCTTTTATTATCTCCTGATCAGCCCCTTGTTGGCGCTACAGTTTTGGTAAACTACCCAAAAGATATCGTGGACGTACAAGTTGACAACAGTGACTCTTGCTCAGATATTGAATTACTTTTTTCTTCTAATATTGATGAAGACGAAGGAACAATTATCATTACTAAAATTGCTCCGGATACTCAGGAGATCTTACCACAAGGGATTATATGTTTTGCAAAAATCATTTTTAGTAAAACTGCAGATGGATCAGGAGCGGTAACTTTTGCAGATGGTCCGCTTGGAAACCGCTCTTGGGAAATAGTTGGTGAAAATCTCCAGGAATATGCCCCATCCTATGCTGACCAATCAATAAACATCACAGTTTCAGATTCAGGAGTTACACCAAGTCCGTCAGAGATTCCGACTTATACACCGTCTCCAAGTCCTGATCCATCAATAACCGACGCTCCAACTGCGTCTCCAACTCCAGGCAGTACTCAAACATCAAGAAAGGTAGATTTTTCAATAAAACTACAAGGTGTTACAAAAATACCAAGAAATACTGGAGATATCCCAGTCGTGATTTCTTTTGTAAGAGATGAAGAGATCGTCGATACTCGATCGACGATCTTCAAAGTTCAGCCTGATGGTTCTTGGAAAGGAAGTGGGCAGTATGATAATCTTTTGAGTGGAGTTGACTATTTGCTGCTCATTAAAGGACCAAAACATCTTCAGAAAAAAATTTGTGTCGCTCGACCAAATGAAGCAATAAGTGGCCATTACAGTTGTCAAACTGGTAGTATAAGGGTAGAAAATGGCGATACAAATTTCGACATGACTGGTATTATGCTATTGGCTGGAGATCTGCCAGTTCAAAATGGAATCATTGATGCTGTCGATATCATTTATATAAGAAATAATCTTGGAAGCAAAGATCCAGAAGTTGTCTCACGGGCTGACTTAAACTATGACGAGATTGTCGATTCTCAGGACTATACAATAATAATAAACGCACTCTCTTTCAAATACGATGAGTTAGAATAAACAAACTTATAAGGATTCTGCCCTTCCGGGTTAATTTTCATTAAAAAAACCCACTTCTTTTGAGCTCAGTCGAAACAACCCTTCATCAAGACGTCGCTGATCAAGGTAATGTGCTGTAAATCCGACAGCTCTGGCAATTACAAACAATGCATTAAAAAATTCAATATCTACAAGTTTTTGTAAATCTGCCACTTCCATCTCCTCTTTCTCAGTTAGCAAATCAAGTAAAACAGCTCCAATTGCCCCGTCGACATTTAAAATCAAATTGCCTTTTTTAGAAGTTGTAATCTTTTCGATATCTTTTGCGAAGTCTGTATATGGCGTCTTTTTAATATTGCTAATAAACTTAAGTATCTCAAAAACACGTGGGTCTGGGGAGTCAATACGATATTTTTTGTGGCCGATCCCTGAGATTCGTTTACCCGACTTTGCAACTTCCTCAACGTATTCTGATGGAGAAATGTTTTGCCCAACACCTTCAAGCCAATGTCCGGCCGCCTGATTAATTGCGCCGCCAAAACGTGGCCCGATCGTAAGCAGTCCTGAAGCAAGAGATGAAACAAGATCTTTTCCGGCGCGGGCAGCGATCATAGTGCTGACCGCGCCTGAAACATATGGCCCGTGGTCAACTAACAATTTCAATATAAGTTCTATAAATTCAGCCGTGACTTTTGATTTTAATTGTCGCCCGAGGATCATAGATCCGACAATATGGCCGTAAGTTTTTGTTGTGGCAAAAGATAACATCTCCTCACCGATTATCTCAACAGAACCGCCAACATCCCTCGAGACAGAGTTCATAAATAGGGATGGGGTTCTTTTTTGAATTTCACTAATCTTGTTTTCCATTCGTAATTGCCCATTCTCAATTTGTAATTTAACACTCTCAATCTTGCCAATGTGCTTGATAAAATCATTAAATGAATTTGTCGCGCTAACTCCAACTTTTGCGAGCGCCTTAGTCTTGGATTTTGCGGTTTCGTCTCCCCGACTTGCCATAGCCTTTGCATGTCCAAATTGTGGAGGCATCTCAAACATCTCAGAAATTGTTCCTCCAATATAGGCAATGATTTTTTTCGTGATTTTTTTTGCGGCAATAGCACTTGCCAATTCATACTCATCATATCCTCCAAGTTCACCAAAATATATAATATATTCAGTCTCTTTATCTTTTTCTGCAGCGATAAAAGCCTCAATTGGAGTGACTGTAGGAAAGCGGTCTCCACCAAAAGATAACGAAAATGAAATCCTTTTCCCAAGTCTTGTCACAATATTTATCAACTCATTTGTCATCCCACCTGATGAGGAGAAAACCGCCACATTTCCAGGTTCAAAAAGTTGTGCTGTAGTCAATTGTTCAGCCTGAATTCCTCCTATTGGGCCAAGCTTCAATGATCCTGGAATTAAAAGCCCAACAGTAGCTGGCCCGATGACAAATTTATTAATCTTTTTTATTTTTGAATAAATTTCAATTGCATGTTTTTCCGGCACATTTTCCGCAAAAACTGCTCCTCCAAACAAATTTGGACAAGACTCAAACGCTTCTAAAGTAGAGGAGCGAGTCCGTCTACCTGAAGTAAGATTTATAAATAGCGAAATAGATTCTCTCAACTTGCTCGGCATCGAGTCAACGTTTGGATAGACTGGGATCAATATGTCTTGGTCTCCCCAAAATGCACGATGATAATTTTTGCCAGTGGCAACAATTGCTTTCAAATCAGGCTTGCTTTTCCCAGTTAAATAATCATAATCAAGCATTGACTGAATGATTCCCGGATATAATCCAAGAGCCAGAATTTTGTGTTTTGTGGTCCTTAATTTTTGGATATTTAACATAATATAATTATAACGATAACGATTTGACAACTTTCGCTACAATCTCGTAAAGTGGCATCTCCGGTCCTGCTACATACCCATACATATCGTATTTTTTTAACCATTCGTCAATCAAAGACAGCCCTTCTTTTTGTTTTGGACCACCTCGTCTGACAAAAACTTTAACATTATTTTCCCGCATCATTGTTTTTACCTCCTCAAATGCCTTAAGAATTCCTGAAAATGTAATGCGAACATCAGTGAAATTGGCGACTCCTCCACCAATCAGAATTACTTTTGATTTTGAGTTGCTTTTAAACATTGCCTTCAAAAACTCTTTTGTGTATAGATAAGTTTCTTCCTTTGATGGATTTCCCGAATATTCCCCGTAATTCCCCAACTCTTTGCCAAATCCGAGATTATAAAATTCATCAGCCAGAGTGATGCTGGCACCACCGCCTGAGAGTAGGACCCAGATCGCGCCATTTGGATTTAATAAAGTAAAAGACAGCGCCGCTTGGCTATTGTCATTTAGTTTTGAAATTGCAATTTCAACGAGTGACTTTTTTTGATCAGCGACAATATCTGATAACTGCCAACCTTTTGTGAAGTAGGAGGCTGTGCTATCAACTTCGACGGCTAGGTCTAAGATGTGTACTGAATTGCTAAATTGCTTAATTGCCAAATTGCTTCCTATACTTTCAACAACTAATGGATTAATCTCAAGAAATGAGACATAGTTCTCTTCAAAAAACTTTACAAGCGACTCGATAAATTTTGTCCCCACTCCAAGTTCTTTTGATATTTTTGAATAATCCTTATTTAGTAATTCAGACTTAACTTCATTTATTTTAGCCTCAATATCGATCCCGCCATGTTTGGAATATCGCGCTAATATGCCTGTCCTGACGCGCTCTAGAGAAATATATCTCTCTTGATCGGGCTTATGAGGCACCATCTCCTCAATAATCAATTGAGAATAGCCTGTCCTAGCAAGCTTTTTAACTGAATTTTCTAATTCGTCTTTCGTAATCCCCAGTTCAACAAGCCCCTTCTTCATCCTGCCTTTGACGCCTTGATCGACTTTCACAACGTACTTTTTCTCGCCTTGTAAAGAAGACAGGGGAGTGGTATATGAAATCTTTTTACCGTCAAAAACTGCGACGCCAGAATACGAAATTCCAAGTTCGCGGTAGAGAAGTTGTTTGGCTTTATGTTCTGTAAGTTTTACTCTGGACATGAGTTAAAAATGCGGATTTAAATGCCGTTTTTTGAGCAATGTTGTGGGCCCCTCTGGGTGACGACGCGAAAAAAATGGTATTTAAGTACGCAAGCAAAATATTAATAGCTAACCGTTACACTATTTTAGTCTACAAATTAGGGGAGAATCATTCGAAACTCCTTCCCCC
>Ga0210044_10002504_pt1 | contig 27315 bp, 25 predicted proteins | sample CryGey13umfilter_2_FD_183959 | JGI IMG/M metagenome (GOLD analysis project Ga0210044, IMG submission 183959) | Groundwater microbial communities from aquifer in Utah, USA - Crystal Geyser 4/9/14 3 um filter (SPAdes) (version 2) | ecosystem: Environmental > Aquatic > Deep subsurface >... | reverse complement strand
ACTTGTTCGCAGTAGCCATTCTAGCTTCTGACGTTCATAGTATGTTAGTTCATTTGACATATTTCACTGTTTTATGGTTAATACCCAATTTTACCATATTAGTGGTTCCACTAGTTTAGAATGTTTCATTTTTTTGTTTGACTTAATCTTATAAATAATGTAAGGTACATTTGACCTGTCTTTTATAAAGATAAATTATAAATTTGTCATAATCAAAAAGTTTATGTTTGGAAATAGTTTTTTCAAAAAGATTACCTGGAGTAGAGGTATTTTATTTTTGTCATTTGTAATGGCATCTGTTTTTTTATTTGCTGGACAAGCTCATGCTTTTCAACAAAAAGTGACCCCTTTGGATGGTTTGTCGGGAGACAAATTTGGTAAAAAAGTGGCTATGTATGGTGATTATGCCGTGGTTACATCACCTTATGTTGATGATTATGGTAGTAATTCGGGGGCTGCTTATGTCTATCATTGGGATGGAAGTATTTGGACTGAGCTTCAAAAATTAGCTCCAACTGAACTTTCGGATCATGATTATTTTGGTTTATCTGTTGCTATGACTGACAGATATATTGCTATAGGTGCTCCTGGAGATGATACTTTAGATAAAAATGTTGGGGCTGTATATGTTTACGTTTTTGACAATAGACATGAAAGTTGGACAAGATATACAAAAATCGTCCCTCAAGATTTTGTAAACGATAGTAGATATGAGGCTCAAGATCCTTTTGTAATTTCTGAACTTGAAAGTTTTGGCACTTCTGTTTCTATATTAGATAATGATCTTTTTGTTGGCGCTCCTACTGAGGATAGTGCTTCTATAAATGCTGGTGTTGTTTATAGATATTTTTTTGATGGTACTTCTTGGCAATATATACAAAAAATTGTAGCTTATGATGCCTCATTTGGTAATAAATTTGGTAATTCTCTGGCTAGTAATGGAAAATATACTGTTGTAGGTTCAAAATATAGTGATGATTATGGTAGTAATTCGGGAGCTGCTTATATTTTATCCGGTAATGTAAAGAGTTGGCACCAAATTTATAAAATTGTGCCAGAGGATTGTAGTGCTGGGGATCTTTTTGGTTATGATGTCTCTATTTATGGAGATTTTGTAGCAGTTGGTTCTTTGCTTGATGATGATAAAGGGATTGATTCTGGATCTGCTTATGTTTTTCAAAAAAATGATAATGAAGAATGGTTGGAATTTCAAAAAATTACTCCTAAAGATGGATTATCTGAAGACTCTTTTGGTAGTTCTATTGGTATTTTTGGTAACAGATTAGTAGTGGGTGCTAAAGGTGTAGATGATCAAGGTATTGCTTCAGGTGCGATGTATAAGTATTATTTTACTGGGTATAATTGGTCACAGGAAGAAAAAGTTACAGCCTATGATGGACAAGCAAGTGACATTTTTGGTAGTGATGTGACTGTTTACGAATCTACTTTTTTAATTGGTGCCAATGGTGATGATGATATGGGGAGTAATGCTGGTGCTGCATATTTTATTTATGCTCAGGTTTTTTCTGATGAATTTGAATTAAAGGAAGCTTCAATGAAAGATCCTTTAAATTTTTATGGTAGAGCTGTTGATATCTCAGGTGATTTTGCTGCCGTTGGTGAATATAATTATGTTACTAACGCACAAGGGCAAGTTTTTATATACAATTGGGATGGTCAGGATTGGAAATTACATCAGATTTTAAGAGATCTTGATGGTAGTAATTCTGATGGTTTTGGTTATTCTGTAGATTTTGGTGGTGATTATCTTATAATTGGTGCACCAGATGATTCTTCATTAGGAAATAATGATAATGGTGTGGCATATATTTATAAATTAAAAGATAATATTTGGATGTTAGATCAAAAACTTTATATTGATCAATCACAAGGAGCAACTAAATATTTTGGAGGTTCTGTGTCTATTGATGGTCAGCATGCTGTTGTTGGTTGTTATTTATGTTCAAACTCTGGTGTAGGTTATGAAAACAGTGGATCAGCTTATGTATTTGAAAAGACTGATAATGGATGGTCTCTTATGCAAAAATTAGAGCCAGTTGATAGTGAGATTAATAAACAGCTAAATTTTGGACAGGATGTTTCTGTTAGTGGTGGTAATATAGTTGTTTCAGCCCCTCTTGATTTTGATGGAGAGGGTTCGGTTTATACATATTATTTAGAGAATTATACTTGGATTAAAAATAGTTATTTAGTAAATTCATTTAATACTTATTTAGGTGCTGATGAATTTGGTTGTTCTATTGCTCTTCAAGATAACAAGCTTTTTGTTAATGCTCATGGTAATAATAATACTACTATTATTTATTATTATAAGTTTGATAATAAACACTGGAATCTTTTGCAAGATATATCAGAAAATGGTTCTAATAATGTGAGTAATATGGGATCAATAAGTGGTTCACAGTTAGATTTTGATGGAGATAAATTAGTATCGGGTACTCCTGCTGGTGTTTCTTCTGGGAATCTTAGTAGTGTAGGGCGTGCGTATGTTTATAAATTGCTAAATGATCAATTAGTACCTTTTGCTGAGTTATTAAATAGTAATCCAAAGCAAAATCAAATGTTTGGTTTTGCTACAGGTATTTCTGGTGATAGAGTAATATCTGGTGTTGGCCAGAGATATAATGGAGGAGGTTCATATGGTACAGCTTATATATTTGGTTTAAGTTTTCAAAATTAAATAAAATAGTATTTATTTACAAAACCATCAACTTAAAAATTGGTGGTTTTTGTTTGACCACTCTCTGTTTTTGGCATATACTAAAAAAGTACTAATTTAAAAATAATTTTTCAAAAGCTTATGAGCAAACAAGCAAAAGAACTGGCTGAGGAATTATTATCTTTGGCTGGAATTACTATAAATGGCAATCAACCTTGGGATATTCGAGTGAAAGATGAAAGACTCTATGATAGGGTTTTTCGTGAAGGGACTCTTGGTTTCGGGGAAGCATACATGGATAACTGGTGGAATGTAGAAAAATTGGATGAATTTTTTTATCGTATTTTCATGGCTAATATTGATAAAGAAATAAGAGGAAATTGGTCAGTACTTTGGCTAGCTTTGAAATCTAGAATTTTTAATCAACAATCAAAAAAACGTTCCGGAATTGTAGGTGAAAAACATTATGATACTGGCAATGATTTGTTTAGCAAAATGCTCGGGGAGACGAGGGCTTATTCTTGTGGTTATTGGGTAGAAGCCGACAATTTGCAAGATGCACAGAAAGCTAAGTTTGATCTTATTTGTCGCAAGCTTGGTTTGCAACCTGGTATGCATATTTTGGACATTGGATGTGGTTGGGGGACTTTCCTCAAGTATGCTGTGGAGAATTATGGAGTGTCTGGAATTGGTGTGACTATCTCCAAAGAACAAGCAAAGTTTGCACAAGATTTGTGTAAAGGATTACCAATAGAAATTCGTATTCAAGATTACCGTGAAGTAAAAGATAAATTTGATAGAATAGTGTCAATTGGTATGATGGAACACGTTGGTTACAAAAATTACAAAATATATTTGAAGACGGCGAGTGCTTGTCTCAAAGATGATGGCATGTTTTTGCTTCACACAATAGGTTCCAATAAATCAGAAAAAGCGACTGACCCATGGATAGAAAAGTATATTTTTCCAAATAGTCATTTGCCATCTATCAAACAAATTGCTGAAAATTTGGAGGGAAATTTTATCATGGAAGATTGGCATAATTTTGGTCCAGACTATGATAAGACTCTCATGGCTTGGTATGAAAATTTTGAAAAATTTTGGCCAGAGCTAAAAGGTAATTATGATGAACGATTTTATCGTATGTGGAAGTTTTATTTACTTTCTTGTGCAGGCCTTTTTCGTGCTCGTAGAATTCAACTTTGGCAAATTGTTTTGTCGAAGAATGGTGTTGACGGAGGATGGAAAACAGTGAGATAAAATAGTTTTGTTTTAGTTGGATTTTTTTTAAATAAATACGTGCTTACAAAGCCTACAAGGCTCACAAGGCTTGCATTTTTTTAATTGCCTTGTAGGCCTAGTAAGCTTTGTGAGCCTTGTAAGCTTTTTATGAATAATGATTATTTACAATTTGCCAATCCAGACTTCACTATTGATTTGCACGAGTTCAGAAATCCAGAGGAAGCTCTGGAATTTTTAGAAAGGGAGCTTTATAAAGCTTATCAAAATAGTTGTGACTTTGTCAGAGTTATCCATGGTATTGGGAGTGGGGTAATGAAAGATAGAGTTACACATGCTTTGCAAAACAATCCACAGGTACATGAATTTTCTTTGGAAGAGAGTGGTGGAAGTACGATGGTGAAGTTATGAATATCAATTAACAATTAGCAATTAACAAATAACAATGAAGGCTTGACGTAAGTCTTTTTTTGTTAGTGTCTCTTATTAAAATAATTATAAAAATATCATAGTAAAAAGCTTTTCCAGTCTCTCCGTCATTTCAGGCTTTTCAAGCCTTTAAAATTATCCCCATTTATCCACAGTAGATATACTTGACATATGTTCTGCTTTCAGCTAATATATCGGGGCGTGAATATTAATCCTAACTTAGTTAGGACCAAGTCCAAAGACACACGCTCTTCAAGTTTGGACCTCTGGGTAACTATAGTACTTTATACATACATGATGTACTCAAAAAAATTCGTTACTCACAGTATCCAAGCGGTAAGATAAAAAAGATACACAATATCTTTGAACCGCTTTATAGGCGGTTCTTTTTTTTCAAAAATTTTCATTCCATTTTATTTCGTGATTTTGTACATATATAATATGTGTGTAATTCATGATTAGAAATGTCAAAAAATGGTAGAACGAATGTACTTTACAATTCACTCAAGTTAAAAAATAAATTCAAGAGTAAGTCGAGAATTTGTCATTTCGATAAATGACAATAATTCACAAATTGCATAAAAAAAGCAAAAAGAAACAAACACGATTGTATGTTTCTGTAGTGCACTTCAAGAGCGCACGGTGGATGCCTTGACACTGTCAGACGAAGAAGGACGTTGCAGGGTGCGATAAGTCTCGGTTAGGTCCCAAGCAACCTTTGATCCGGGAATGTCCGAATGGGGGAACCCACTATGATTAACATCATAGTACTGTGTAGTGAATACATAGCTACATGGAGAAGACCTGGTGAAGTGAAACATCTCAGTAACCAGAGGAGTAGAAAACAAAAAAAGACTTCTTTTTTCTTACCTTATCACTATATCTTTATTGATGTGCGATAAGGTAGATGAGAGAAGTTGTGATTCCGTGAGTAGTGGCGAGCGAAAGCGGAACAGCCCAAACCTATATATGTGTTGAATACAAGAAAATTGGTCTTTATTGACTTCTCGTATTGTATTCTTAAAGGACAGGCCGTTGCTATATAGGGGTTGTAGGTTATGACGTTGGCTACCTGCTATGCCAGTCATTTATATATATTTATAGCTGAAGATCTCTGGAAAGGGACATCAAAGAAGGTGATAATCCTGTAAGCGAAATAAATATATATCTTTGAGGTTATATACCTGAGTAGGGCGGAACACGAGAAATTCCGTCTGAATCTGCCGCGACTATGCGGTAAGGCTAAATACTGACAGTGATCGATAGTGAACCAGTACCGTGAGGGAAAGGTGAAAAGCAGCCCGGAGAGGGCGGTGAAATAGTACCTGAAACCGTGTGCTTACAATGAGTTGGAGTCCAAGTTACCTTCGGGTAACTGGATGACAGCGTTCCTATTGAAGAATGAGCCTGCGAGTTACTTCTATGTGGCAAGCTTAAGGACCTATGGTCCGGAGGCGTAGCGAAAGCGAGTCTTAACGGGCGTTTTAGTCGCATAGAGTAGACCCGAAACTGAGTGAGCAACCCATGGTCAGGTTGAACCCCAATGAAAATTGGGGGGAGGACCGAACCGACTCGCCGTGCAACACGAGCGGATGAATTGTGGGTAGCGGAGAAATTCCTATCGAACTCAGTAATAGCTGGTTCTCCTCGAAATAGCTTTAGGGCTAGCTGTATGTGTTCCTACTGGTGGTAGAGCACTGGATGGGATTTGGGTCCGCAAGGATACCAATCTCAATCAAACTCCGAATGCCAGTAATTAAAAGCATGCAAGTCAGACTGCGGGGGCTAAGCTTCGTAGTCTAAAGGGAAACAGCCCAGATCGCTAGTTAAGGTCCCTAAGTTGATACTAAGTGTATAAGGTGGTGTCAATTCTCAAACAACCAGGATGTTGGCTTAGAAGCAGCCATCATTTAAAGAAAGCGTAATAGCTCACTGGTCAAGAGTTTTCGCGCCGAAAATGTACCGGGGCTCAAGTATCACACCGAAACTGCGAACTTTGTTAATTTATTAATAAAGTGGTAGAGGAGCATTCCTGTCTGCGTCGAAGTCGGACCCGTGAGGGCCGGTGGAGCGGCAGGAAGAGAGAATGCAGGCACAAGTAGCAAGAATGTAGGTGAGAGTCCTACACGCCGAAAATCTAAGGTTTCCAGGGCAACGAGAATCGTCTCTGGGTTAGTCGATCCTAAGGCCAGGCCTTCGCAAGGGGGCGTAACCGATGGAAGAGCAGGTTAATATTCCTGCACTTGGTATTGTTTGTTGTAGTATGCGGATTTCAAAGGCAAGAGCGTATTCAGGTAATGTACGTCTCGCAAGAGAAAGACCAATTCTTCGGAAAAGGTCAATTCATGTTGGAGAGGTTCCTAGAAAAGTACTATAACGCTAGGCAGTATCAAACCGTACCGCAAACCGACACAGGTAGATAGGTCGAGAAGACCAAGGCGCACGAGAGAAACATTGGTTAAGGAACTCGGCAAAATAGCGGCCGTAACTTCGGGATAAGGCCTGCCCCTATTTATAGGGGCTCAACAAAAGACTCCATGCAACTGTTTATCAAAAACACAGCTCCCTGCTAACTCGAAAGAGGATGTATAGGGGGCGATGCCTGGCCAGTGTCAGAACGTTAAAGGGAGAGGTTAGTCTTCGGACAAAGCTTTGAACTGAAGCGCTGATGAACGCCGGCGGTAACTATAACCGTCCTAAGGTAGCGAAATTCCTTGTCGGGTGAGTTCCGACCCGCACGAATGGCATAATGATGTGGAGACTGTCTTAACCATGTACTCGGCGAAAATGCAAGAGTCGTGAAGATGCGACTTACCCGCAACTAGACGAAAAGACCCCGTGAAGCTTTACTATAACTTGACATTGATACATTGTTCCATATGTTCAGCATAGGTGGGAGCCTTCGGGCGCCAGTGAGATACCACCCTTATGTTATGGTGTGTCTAATTTTAGACCCTGAATCGGGTTTAGGAGACAGTGTCTGGTGGGTAGTTTAACTGGGGCGGTTGCCTCCCAAACTGTAACGGAGGCGTTTACAAAGGTTGGCTTGATCCGGATGGAAATCGGATTGGACGTGCAAACGCAGAAGCCAGCTTTACTGCAAGAGCTACCACTCGAGCAGTCACGAAAGTGGAAGTTAGTGATCCGACCGTACGATATAGGACGGCGGAAGCTCAACGGATAAAAGTTACTCCGGGGATAACAGGCTGATCGCATCCAAGCGTCCATAGCGACGATGCGGTTTGGCACCTCGATGTCGGCTCATCGCATCCTGGGGCTGGAGAAGGTCCCAAGGGTTTGGCTGTTCGCCAATTAAAGCGGTACGCGAGCTGGGTTCAGAACGTCGTGAGACAGTTCGGTCTCCTATCTGTTGTGGGCGTTGAATATTGAGGAAACTCATCTCTAGTACGAGAGGACCGAGATGGACAAACCTCTGGTCTACCAGTTGTGCACCACGCATCGCTGGGTAGCTAAGTTCGGTACGGATAAGCGCTGAAAGCATCTAAGTGCGAAGCCGTTTCCAAGATTAATATTCGTTATCAGGGTCGTCCGAGACTAGGACGTTGATAGGCACTAGGTGAATGCCAAGGTGTACTAATTACCCGAGCACTACGGAAACATAGAGTTGTGTTTCTATGCAAGAAAAACTTACGATTGATTTTATTTTTACTTGATTGAATACGAACAGAACTTATTAAAAATAGGTACAAAGTCTGGGTGCTTTTTGAGACGAGGGTCCGCCCGATCCCATCCCGAACTCGGAAGCTAAGCTCGTTATCGCCGATGGTACTCGCAAGGGGAGAGTAGGCCAGCGCTCAGACTTTGTACCTATTTTTTTATTGTCAAAATTTGTAATTAGCTATAGAAATAAGTATAATAGATATACTTATTTTTTTATTGATAAATATATGGGAGAAGGTAAAAGTGGAGGAGAACAATATGATGTTCATGTGAAAGTGTATGAGGATAGAAAATTTAAAGGTGATAAAAGAGAAAATAAGAATCATTTAGCTAAATTAGTTAAAGAAACGTGTTATGATACATGGAATTCCTTTTGGGCCGTAAAAGGGTGGCCTGAAAGGTATTTGACAGGAGAAAATAAAGACAATCTTGATAGATTTATTGATAATATTGTCCAATATTTAGGTCATTCACGCTATGCAGATGATTCATCTTATACATATGATGTATTAACGAGGTGTCCTGATAAATATTTAACTGATGAAAATATTTTAAACAAATTGATTGATAGTCTTATTAAAGATCACCGCCGTTTATGTTGGATAATAAAAGAATATGGAGAGAAGTATTTAATTAAAATAATCGATAGATTTGAACAGACCAAAGATAAAAAAATAATAGTAGACTTTTTACTTAACGTTTTACCAAAAGACAAATTATCTTTAGTTCCAGATAGTATGTTTGAAACTTTATTGGAAGGTGAGAATTTAAGACAAATTTTTACTGAAGTAGGATTTTTTAAGAAAACTACAATAGAACCAGAGTGGATAGCTCAATTTAGAACAAGAGGCAGAACAGATATAGTAGAAAAACTAAGAGAAGTGGCTGAAAAAATGAAAAATAGCTTTTCAGGAAATAAGGGTGGTTTATCTCTTGCTGATATTGGAAATAATGGAGAACTTTCTTTGGTAGATGATGAATCAAAAAAAGGCCAAGTTGATTAAATTGGATTTCGTTTGACTTCCCACTCCCAAAATAGGTATAATACATATGCCTATTTTTTATTAATTTTTTTATGGAACCAGTAAGAGGACAACATAGTCATGGAGGAGATGTGGGTTTTGCTGAACCTGAAAAGAAAGAATATGTAGAAGGTCTAGATGAGTCTGTAAAAGATGAATACGTTGAAGGATTAGAAATTGAAGAATCTGAGACAGAGGATTCTTCTCCAGAAGTTGAGGAAGACCCATATACTAGAGATGTGAAAATGTCTTTGGGGGCACAGATGGAATACTCTGGTCTAAAAGGTTTTGACGATAGCAAGAGCATCGAAGAAAATTTGGAAATTCTAAGAGAGCATTCCCCTGATAAATATGATATTTATATAGAATATACTTTTAATAAACTCATATCTTGTCCAGCTATTTCTTTGGAAGTCAAAAAAACATTTGATTGGCAGATCAGAATAGGCCATGGCCGAAATTCTAGAAATCTAGGAGCAATCAATACAGACTTGCGTGCCATTCTTTCTACATCGGATAATTTTGATACAGTACCTATAGAATATTTTCAAAGTTTAGTTGATGAACTTTTTTCTTCTATCGATAATTTGAGAGAACAAAGAAGAAGAAAACCAAAAAAATCTAGGAAGCCTCTCAATGCAGGAAAATATCTTGGTTTGTTGTTGTTTAATATTTTGCAAAGTGGTTCTGAGAAAAAGATTCCAAAAGATCTGTGGAATAAATTGCTAGGAGAGGTCGCCTATGAAGGAAAAGGAAAAGAACTCAAAAAATGTATAGAAACTTTGTTGCAACGTGATGAAACAAGCCCCTTGTTGGAAGGGTTTGTAAAAGATTTTTTTTCTAGTAAAAATAGTAAGGAGGAAAAACTCAGAATGTGGAATTTGTTGGTTGGCCAACCTGAAAAGTTTAGGTCTGAATCTTTAGTGACAGAGTGTACTTGGAGATTGGTGGGTGATTTTGCTGGAGACTGGGATTTTTTTCAAAAAGTTATTTTGAAAAATTATTCTAAAAATAATTATTATAGACTTTTGGCTGATTATTATGTAAGAAGATCTCTTCGCTTTCCAGATATTCTGAAAGAATTAAGTCGTTTGTTTTTAGAGGGTCCTGAGGATAATATTATTACTGTTTTAGGTCCAGAAATATTAGGATTTCTGATAGATTTTGTGTCTGTCAGAGTCTCTGATGCCGAAGAGTTTTTGAAAAAGTATTGTCGACGTGAATCTCTTCTTATTTCAAAGGAACAATTAGCTAAGATTGTTAACAAAATAGCAGAATATAGTAAAACAGCCAAAGATGTATTGTCTGATCATGAAATAATTAATTCTGGGAAATTAGGTCCAGATGAAATTCAGATATTATTAAAATCTGTGGTCCTCGATGCTAGCATATCAGCTAAAGCTTTTGAAAAAATTGTTACTGATGATAACTTGCAAAAACTTAGGAAAAAAGAATATTTAACTGAATTATTGAAAAGAGTAATAGAAAATGAAGTTGTTGAAGTTATGTTGTATCGTAGACTTTATGAAATTGTAGAAAGATCAAAAAATGCGAAGTCAATTCATCCTATGGTCATTGAGTATGTTAATTATCATTTAATAAATAATCCTCCGGATAGCTCTTCTAGTGCTGGAAGAATTTTTAATCAGCTTTCAGATAAAGGAATCTTGATGAAGAAGACGGGTACAGAATTGATTAAAAAGATTGGAAATGATCCTTCTGAAATGTCTATTTTTATACAATCTTGTAGTATCGATAGTTTACGAGAATATGCTGGTCTCATAATGGCTAGAATGCAACAATATGGATTTCAAGATAGTATTAAGGACCGTATAGGTCGTGAGAGATCAAAAATTTTAGTGTCAGTTGTAGGGGGAGGGCTTTCTATTTCAAAGGGAGGTTCAGAAGGTGGGTTGTCCATGATAGAAGATATTGAACAAGCAGATAAAAGTGTTATAAACGAACCAAGTACAGAAGTTGTAGAAAAATCAAAACTAGGTTTATTAGCAAAATTTAAAAAGTTATTTTCTAGAAATAAAAAAAATTAAATTAATTATATGGAAGAAAATTTTGAACAACACACAATCGAGTTCTTTTTTAAGAAATTTGGGGTTACTGACCCTGATCAAAAAGCTAAATTATTGCCTCTAGTGACAGATGTCATCTATGAGTACAATATGCATGTGGTTAAATTTGAAAAAGAACAAGACGAAAACCGTAAGTCAGCTTTGGTTGCTGATTTGCAAGAAATTGAAGCAAAAATAGCAAATATTTTTACAAAAGAATCTGAGTAATTATTTCTCTAGTTTTTTTCAGTTTTTTGAGGTAATATTTTATTTTTATCAAGGAGGAATTTTAAATTTTTATTTTTATGGCATTATCACATAGACCAGTTGCTCTTATTGTTTTGGATGGATATGGCATTGCTCCTTCTAGCAACTCCAATAGTATTTCACTTGCTAAAACACCTTTTTTCGATTCACTTCTTGCACATTATCCATCCATGTTGCTCAATGCATCAGGACTTAGTGTTGGTTTGCCACGTGGTGAAGTGGGAAATTCAGAAGTAGGCCATGCGACGATTGGTTCTGGTATTTTGCGTTATCAGAGTTTACCTAGAATTGATAGATCTATTGCTACGGGCCAATTTTTCAAAGATCAAGTATTGGTTGAAGCTTTCAAAAAAGCAAAAAAAACTAAAGCAAAAATACATTTTGTTGGACTTATTGGAAATGGTGGAGTACATTCTTCGGGGGAACATCTGGAAGCTCTTATTAGTTTTGCCAAATCAATGAAAATGAAAAAAAATGTTTTTATACATGCTTTTATAGATGGTCGTGATACAGCACGAGATTTAGGTAAACAGTTTGTCGAGCAATTATTAAATGTTTGTAAAAAAGAAAAAGTCGGAGAAATTGCTTCTATTGGTGGGCGTTTCTTTGGTATGGATAGAAATAATAATTGGGATAGAATTGCTAAGGCTTATAATGCTATTGCCAAAGGGGAATCTGACTATATTTTCAAGGATCCTATAGAAGCTATTTCAGAATTTTATTCTAAAGAAATTTATGATGAAGAGATGCCACCTTTTGTAATGGTAGATAAAAAAAATAGGCCTGTTGCGACAGTAGATGATGGTGATGTGGTCGTATTTTTCAATTTTCGTGCTGACAGAGCTAGACAACTTACAGAGGCTTTTGTGACTAAAGAGTTTAAAGAATTTGAAACTATAAAATATGAAAATCTAGATTTTATTACTTTTGCTGAGTACAAAAAAGGTTTGCCTGTAAAAGTACTTTTTCCTCCAGAAATTATTGCTAATCCTATTGCCAAAGTCGTGAGTGATTTCAATTTGAAACAAATGCATATTGCTGAAACTGAAAAGTATGCCCATGTTACATTTTTTATGAACGGAATGACAGAAGAACCATTTGTAGGTGAAGAAAGAATACTTATTCCTTCTCCAGATGTCATTTCATATGATCAAAAACCTGAGATGTCTGCTCCTATTGTGACTCAAAATATTATAAAATCTCTAAAGGCTGATATACACGATTTTTATGTAGTAAATTATGCAAATCCTGACATGGTCGGACATACAGGTAACCTACAAGCCTGTATACAAGCCGTAGAGGCTGTAGATCAAGCTTTGCAGAAGGTTGTAACAGAAATACTGAAACGTGGCGGTACAGCCTTTGTGATGGCTGACCATGGTAATGCGGAAGAGCTCAGGAATCCTTTAACAGGTGAAATTGATAAGGAACACAATAATTATCCAATACCTTTTATTATTGCTTCAAATAGTCTTGATGGACAGGCTAATCCAGATTTGAAGAGTATTGAAATGCCATATTTATCTCCAGTTGGAATCTTGGCTGATGTGGCTCCAACTATTTTGACCCACATGGGGTTGGATGTACCAGCTGAGATGACGGGAACAAATTTGTTTTGATGAGTAACGTGGAATGAATATTTTTTTAAAATAAAACGACTTCGTAAATTGAAGTCGTTTTTTGTTTTAATGTTTTAATGTTTTAATGTTTTTATTTTTCCAGAACCAATATACTGCCCAAATTATAAAAGGCAAACTAAGGAGTTGTCCCATACTAAGTGGAAAGTGAAATAGTATGAATCTTTCTTTGAAAAATTCTAGTAAAAATCTGCTAGAAAAATATAATAGCAAAAATAAATTTGTGATAAAATATTGTGGTATATTTTTATATTTTTTATAGATAAAATAAATTATTCCAAAAATTACCAAAGCCGTAAGAGATTCATACATTTGACTGGCGTGACGTAAAATCATTTCACCATTGTCAGCTTTTGGAAAATAAATACCCCAAGGCATGTCTGTCTGTTTTCCAATAATTTCCGAATTAAAAAAATTACCAAGACGAATGAATACTGCGAGTAGTGGAATTGGAATTATCAATAAGTCGAAATATTTTTTGATATCTATTTTTTTCACTTTTTGATAAATAAGTAGTGTCAAAATAATACCAATTGTCATGCCGTGACTAGCTAGACCTCCATGATTGATCATAATTATTTCTCGTGGATGAGCTAGAAAATAATCAAGATTGTAAAAAATAATATGACCAAGTCGTGCGCCAATAAGTCCACCGATTACTAACCAAATGCTAAGATCATAGACAAGATCAATAGAGTAATTTTTTTCTTTGAATAATTTGTGGTATATAGCAACAGCAAGGATTATACCTATTGTGAGAAATAATCCGTACCATCGAATAGTGATAAAACCAGCGTGAAAAAGTATTGGATTGAGTGTATTTATAAACATATTTTTATTAATTAATTTAAGCTGATTATAGATAATAAATTATAGCCTGTCAAACTGTGATTATCTATCCACATAAGAACCCTTGTAAAGAATTTCAAATATTGTTATAGTCTTTCTTGATTTTACCATTAACTATAAAACTATGTCTTCAGACGAAAACTACCTATTAGTCAAAGCCGCATTGCTCGGTCACGTACGTGAACTTTTTGAAGAAATAGAATCTGAATTAGCTCGTTTTCATGAAGAAAAATTTGCCATGCTCGAAGATGCATTAGAGGAGGCATCTGATACTGAAGAACTACAAGTAGCCTTTACTCAGTGGTTCAATGACCAGGCAGAAGATCTTGATCTTGGTTATGAACTAGATGAAGTTTGGAACAATGCTTTGGATGATTTGGATTTGGACATGTAATTTGGATTATTGAAATAAAGTACAAGAAGTGATACTATTTAGGTAGTATCACTTTTTATTTAAAAAATATTATGACAACTTACAAACAATTTGGATTTCAAAATACCAAGAAAATGTACGCAGAAGCACTTAAGAAAAATTATGCACTGCCAGGCTACAACTTCAACAATATGGAACAATTGCAGGCAATTTTGTCTGCTTGTTTGCAAACACAAAATTCAGTAGTACTTCAAGTTTCACGCAAAGCTTATGAATATATGGGAGGAGAACTTATCTCTCATATGGTTTATGGTGCTATGCAAGAGATGAAAGCACAAGCTAAGAAAATGAAATTGAAACCAATCACAGTAGCTCTTCATCTAGATCATGGCGATAGTTATGAACTTTGTGTGTCAGCTATCAAAAATGGTTTTTCTTCGGTGATGATTGACGGATCACATTTTGATTATAAAGAAAATGTAAAATTAACAAAAAAAGTTGTTAACTTTGCTCACAAATATAATGTAACTGTTGAAGGTGAACTTGGTGTGTTGGCTGGAGTAGAGGATTATGTTTCCGCAGAAGAAAATATTTATACTAGACCAGAAGAAGTAGAAAATTTTGTTGGTAAGACCGGGGTAGATTCTTTGGCTATTGCGGTTGGTACTTCTCATGGTGCTTACAAATTCAAGCCAGGGCAACATCCAAAAATAAGATTAGACATTTTACGTGCTGTTGAAAAAAAACTAAAGAATTTTCCAATAGTTTTGCACGGTTCATCTTCTATTCCACAAGATGCTATAAAAAAAATAAATCAATATGGAGGTAAGATGCCAGATGCAATTGGTATTGATAAAAGACAAGTCAGAGAAGCTGCCAAAACACCTGTTTGTAAGGTAAACATTGATTCTGATAGTCGTGTTACTATGACAGCTTCTATCCGTGAGACTTTTGCCAAGAGTCCTGAGGCTTTCGATCCTAGATTTTATCTTGGTAAAGTTAGAGAAGATTTGGTGAAGATGTATGTAAAGAAGAATATTGAAGTGTTGGGTTGTGGCATTAAATTGAAATAAATTAGAAAATTTCCCCTCCTAATAGGAGGGGCTAGGGGAGGTCTTTAGTATAATAAGACGTTTTATCTTGGTAAAGACCCCCTCTAACTCCCCCTAATAGGGGGAGAATCAATTAAGATATTTGACAAAACAATATCAAAAAAAAGACTAAAATTAGTCTTTTTTTGTTGTTATCCCCAAAACTGTATACAAAAAAGTTGACAGTTTTTATATTATAAAATATACTTAAATTAGCAAAAATATGGATATAAATCTTCTCAAAAAAATAGGATTTTCTGACAAATCAGCCAAGGTATACTTGGTTCTTCTTGCTTTAGGTCCAAGTTCTGTTCGTAAACTTTCAGAAAATCTGGATATGAATAGAGGTCAAGTCTATGAAGTTCTCAAAGATTTACAAGAAAAGGAAGTTGTAAGGTTTTTTAAGGAAGAAACTAAACAACTTTTTGTAGCTGATGATCCTGATAGTTTGAAAAAAATGGTAGACAAAAAACAACAAGAATTGAAAATAATAAACAAAAATGTCGATAGAGTAATTCCAGAATTACAAGCTTTGTATAATTCTGGTGGTCATAGACCTGTCGCCAAATATTTTAAGGGTGAAAATATCAAAGATATTTTAGAAGATGTCTTACTTGTCTGTGAAACTTTTGAGGACAAAATGTATCGTGTTTATTCGGCCGAAGGAGTACGTGAACATTTATACGAAGATTTTCCTTCTTTTAGTGATGCTCGCATTGCCAAAAATATAGCCGTCAAAGTCATTGCTATGGGTAAAGGTGGTGAATTGCGTGGACTCGACGAAAGAAAGTGGCTCAATCAAGATAGTGAAACCCCAACTTATATTTTTATTTATCCAGGTAAAACTGCTTATATATCTTTTGATGCCAAAGGTAACTTGGTTGGAGTAATTATTGAAAATCAAGGTATTAGTGAGACACAGAAGATGATATTTGATCAGGTTTGGAAAACTTTGTAAAACTGCTATGTTTATAATAGATTTCGATGATACATTATTTGATACTCAAAATTTTAAAAAAGAATTAGCATATAGTTTAAAAAATATAGGAGTAGATGAAAAATTGTTTTGGCAGACTTACAAAGAAGCAAGAATGTTGCCAGATAGAAATTTTTCTTATTCATTTGAAAGGCATGCTGATATATTGGAAAAGAAAAATTTCAATAAAAAACAAATTTTGGAAAATCTCAATGAAGTTAAATCAAAAATAAAAAAATTTCTTTTTCCTGATACTAAAATTTTCTTGGAATATTTGCAAAGTTTTCATCAAGAACTGCATCTACTCAGCTTAGGAGACAAAGACTTCCAAGAAATAAAAGTAAATAATTGTGAAATAGAAAAATATTTTGATCAATTATTTTTCTTGGGTAAATTAAAGGAAATGGTTGTAAAAGAAATTTCTGAAGGTAGGCAACAAGAAAAAATATTTTTTATTGATGATAAAATAGAGGAAGCTCTACAGATAAAAAGATTTTTCCCAAATATGCAAATAATATTAAAACAATCCCAAAATTTTTCTGAGGAAGAATACAAAAAAAGTGGATTAAAATATTTTAAAACTTTAACAGAAATAAAAGAATATGTCACAAGTAAACTTAAATAATGTAGGAGTTGTAATCTTGGCTGCAGGCAAAGGTACTCGTCTCAATTGTACTGATAGACCAAAAGTTATGTTGGAAATTGGAGGCAAACCTATTGTCAGCTATATTGTAAATACTTTAGAAAAAATGGGATTGAGCAAAGAACAAATTGTTTTAGTTGTTGGTTTCAAGAAAGAAATAGTAGAAGATTATTTTGGAGATAAAGTGTCTTATGCAGAGCAAACAGAGCTCTTAGGTACTGCTCACGCTGCTTTTACTGGTATCAAAAAGTTACCGGAAAATATTGAAAATGTTTTGGTGTTGGCAGGAGATGATAGCGCTTTTTATACAGCAGAGACTTTGGAAAAATTTATGAGCAATCATATCTTGGGTGGTAATAAAGTATCTCTTTTGACTGCCAAAGTAGAGAATCCTTTTCAACTTGGTAGAATAGTACGACATGAAAATGGTGATGTGGAGATTATTGAAAAAGAATATTTGACAGAAGAACAAGAAAAAATAAATGAGATTAGTACTGGTACTTTTTGTTTTGATAGATATTGGTATGAAGATATGTTCCCAACTATGCCAAAATTACGTAAGCTTGGAGAATATGGTCTCCCAACGGCTCTGGCAATGGTAAGAGACAAAAAAGAAAAATATGATATTGTGATATTAGAGAATCCTCAAGAGTGGTTTGGTATAAATACTTTGGAACAGTTGGAAGAGGCGAAGAAAAGATTGAACCAATAATCTAATTAATTAATAAAAATCATATGTGCGGAATTGTCGGTTACATTGGCAAAAAAGAAGCTTTACCAGTCTTGATCAAAGGGTTGCGTCGTTTGGAATACCGTGGTTATGATAGTGCTGGTGTAGCTATTATTGAAAATTCTAATATCAAAAGAATCCGATCAGTTGGTCGTATAGATAATTTGGCTGACAAATTAAAAAATGAAAAATTTGAAGGACATGTGGGAATTGCTCACACTCGTTGGGCTACCCATGGTGGTGTGACTGAAGAAAATGCACATCCTCATTTTGGTTGTGATGAAAAACTTGTGATTGTTCATAACGGTATTATAGAAAATTATCGTGAGATAAAAAAAGATTTGGGTGAAAAACACAACTTCAAAACAGAAACTGATACTGAAATTTTGGCACACTTAATCGAAAATAATTATACTGGTGATTTACGTTTGGCCGTAGAAAAAGCTTTGTCTTTGGTGCGTGGTACTTATGCTCTCGTAGCCATACATAGTGATCATCCAGATACTATTGTGGCAGCACGTCTCGGTAGTCCACTTGTCGTAGGAGTAAACACTGACAATGGTAGTGATGAGTTTTTTATTGCTAGTGACGCTTCACCAATTTTGGCTTATACCAAAAAAGTAATTTTCTTGGACGATAATGAAGTATTAGAAATTAATGGCGGTAAGATGAATACCTTTAATATCAAAGATGAAATTGTCCAAAAAAATATTGAAGAAATAGAATGGGATGAAGCCGAAGCCCAAAAGCAAGGGTTCCCTCATTTTATGCTCAAAGAAATTTTTGATCAGCCAAGAGTTTTTGTGGATGCAATTCGTGGTCGTTATGATCTCAAAAATGGAATTTCTTTTTTGGGAGGACTCAACATGACAGAAGAAGAAATGCATAATATTAATAAAATAATGATTATCGCTTGTGGTACGGCTTCTTATGCTGGTATGACTGGAAAATATGCTTTTGAACGTTTGGCAGGTATTCCAACAACTGTGGAAGTAGCAAGTGAGTTTCGTTATAGTGATCCGATTGTTGACGAAAATACTTTGGTTTTCGTACTTTCACAATCTGGTGAAACGGCAGATACTTTGGCAGCTTTGCGTGAAGCCAAGCGTAAAGGTGCTTTTGTGCGTGGTGTAGTCAATGTCGTGGGATCAAGTATTGCTCGTGAAACTGAGGGGGGAACTTATATTCATGCCGGTCCAGAGCTAGCGGTAGCTTCTACCAAAGCTTATACCAATACAGCTGCAGTACTCTTACTTTATGCTTTGCAATTCGGACGTCTCAAAAGAACTAGTCTGGCAACAGGTGAAAGAATTTTGAAAGCATTACTTGAAATTCCAGAAAAAATGGAAAAGATTTTGGCAGAAAGTGATAAAATAAAAGTCATTGCGGAAAAATACAAAGATACCAAGAGTATGATGTTTATTGGACGTGGTGTGAACTATCCTGTGGCTTTGGAAGGAGCACTAAAACTAAAAGAAACATCTTATGTTCACGCTGATGCTTTCCCTGGTGGTGAGCTAAAGCATGGTCATATCGCCTTGCTTAGTACTGACTTCCCAATATTTGCTATCATGACCAAAGATCAACTCTATGATAAGATGAGAAGTAATGTAGAGGAAATAAAAGCTCGTAAAGCTCCAATAATTCTTATTGCAACAGAAGGTGATGATGGTGCCAAAGATTTGTCTGAAGATATTATCTATGTACCAGAAACTATGGAATTATTAGAACCACTTTTGAATAGTGTAGCTTTGCAATTGTTTGCTTATCATACAGCGGTGGCTTTGGGAAGAGATGTGGATAGACCTCGTAACTTAGCGAAGTCTGTCACTGTCGAGTAGTTTTATTTGTTTTGATAATTTAGTATTTTAAATATGAGCTTACAAGGCCTACAAGGCTAACGAGGCTTACAATTTTTCTGTGTAATTTATTACAATCATTTTAAATCAGTGTTTTATGAAAAATGTTGTTACAATTGGTGGAGGAAATGGTACAGCTATTACAGTCAATGCTTTGAAAAAATTTATTTCTCAGATAAATTTGTCTGTTGTTGTTGGTATGAGTGATTCTGGAGGATCTAGTGGTCGGTTGCGAAAAGAATTTGGTGTATTGCCTCCAGGAGACATTATGCGTGCTGTGTTATCACTTTCACCCTATGATTATTTACTGCTCAAAAAGATTTTTTATAAAAACAGATTCAATAATTTAGAAAAATTAGAGGGGCATAATCTTGGTAATTTATTTTTGACTTTGACTTCTCAATATGGTGATTTTATGTCAGCCCTACGTGCATTTGAACAGTCTGTAGAATCTATGGCACATGTCTATCCCAATACTTTGGAAATAAACAATCTTGTAGCAGAGCTAGAAAATGGAGATATCATATTTGGTGAAAATGAGATAGATGAACCAAATTACGACAGAGATTTGAAAATAAAAAAAGTCTGGTCTGAAAAAGAAAACTCAAAAGAGTCTCCAGAAATTTATGTGGAAACTAAACAAGCTTTGGAAAAGGCTGATTATATTTTTTTAGGACCTGGGGATCTCTACACTAGTATAATTGCGACTACATTGCCAAAAGGATTCAAAGAAACTATAGAAAAATCAAAAGCAAAAATAATTTATATTTTTGGTAATATTCGCCATTTAGATGGAGAGACTGGACCTAAGACTTTTAGTGAAGCCGTTTTAGCTTTGGAAAGTTATTTGGGTAGAAAAATTGATTTGGTAATTTATGATAATCATAAGTTGAATCAAGATGAAAAAAAGAAATATAAAATACGTGGTTGGGAACTTGTTCCTTGTGATAAAGAAAATTTATTAGATAATGAAATTTGGGAAGTTGATTTTGAAAAGGCTGGAGGTGGTCTAGCACCTGATAAATTGGTAGAACCATTTGGAAAAATTATGGGTTTAAAATAAAGTTATGGAAATACAAAAAAAAGAAATTAATAATGTCCAAGCTTTAAAGTATTTTGTAGAAAAAGAGGGTAAGGAAGTAGCACGTGCTTATATTTATATTATAAAAAATGATTTGCATGATGATCCTTATGGACTTTTGGAAGATTTATATGTTGATGAGGATTATCGTGGACAAGGTTTGGGTACTGAGTTGTTGAAAAAGACAATAGCAGGTGCAAAAGAAGCTGGTTGTTACAAATTTTTGGCCACAAGTCGTAAAGAACGAGAAGTAGTACATGGCTGGTATAAAAAAAATGGTTTTGAAGAACATGGTCTTGAATTTAGAATAAATTTTTTTTAATAATTTGATTTATGAATCTATACGAATTTGAAGGTAGAGAATTGCTAGAAAAACATGGTATCATAATTCCTGTGGGAGAAGTCGTCAGACGTGGCGATAATATTGCTGATGCTTACAGAAAGTTGGGATTAGAAGAAGTTGTCGTTAAAGCTCAAGTACTCTCTGGCAAACGTGGTAAAAATAATGGTATTAAATTTTGTAGTAATTTAGAAGAAGTAGAAAAAGCAGTTGATGAGATTTTCAATATGTCTATTTGTGGGCAATATGTAGCTTCTATTTTGCTAACTGAAAAAATAAATATCGAATCAGAAAATTATTTATCTATCACTTACGATACAAACAAGAAACAACCTGTATTAGTTTTTAGCTCGGAAGGTGGTATGGATATTGAAGATGTGGCTGAAGACAAAATTTATAAAAAACTTTTGGATATTAGAGAAAAAGAATTAGCAGGGAATCTAGAATTACCTGCAGAATTTTTGGAAACGGCCAAGAGTCTGTGGAATTGTTTTCTCTCAGAAGACACTCGTCTGGTAGAAATAAATCCACTTGTCAAAACAACTTCTGGTGAAATAATGGCGCTGGATGCCAAAGTGGCACTAGACGACGATGCTTTTTATCGTCACAATAAAGAGGCTCAAGAACGCGCCAAAGAAAAAGGACTAGATTCTGGTACTATCACTGATTGGGATTTGTTTGAATCTCGCACGATGCTTTGTCGTCCGGCGACTGAGCGCGAAATTGCTGTGCAAGAGATTGATAAAGGTGAAAAATATTATCAAGGTACGGCCGGCAAGTATATTGAATTAGAAGGTGATATTGCGCTTATCTTGAATGGTGGTGGAGCTAGTATTGCTAACATGGACGCTCTCAAAAAAGTCGGATTAGAACCGGCCAATTATACTGAATACTCTGGCAATCCTCCTCGTGAAAAAGTATATGCACTTACTAAAATTGTTTTGTCTAAACCGGGTATCAAAGGGTTGTGGATGTGTGGTGTTGTCGCCAACTTTACCAATGTGGAAGAAACTTTCAAAGGCATTGTAGATGCACTCGACGAAATCAAACCGACTTATCCAATTGTCGTACGTCGTGCTGGACCTCATGACAAAGATGGAATGAAACTGTTGGAAGATTGTGCTAAGAGAAATAATTTGAATATAAAAATTTTTGGTAAAGAAACAAGTATGAGTGATACTGCTCAAGTTTTGGCTGATATGATTAATATATAAATAATATGAATTATAAGAAATATTTAAAAATTTTAGTTATAGTTTTTGTTTTTTTGTCTATCACAGAATTTTTTGTTGGTTTTCCTGTTTATTTTTTTCAATATTTTTTCCCAAAAAAAAGTATAACTTATAAAGTTTGTGATCCTTTTTCTGAACAAGTTTGTGATTTGAAAGTGGGAGATTATTTTTATCTATCATCCATAGGAGCAAAATACAAAAGTATAGCTATAAAAAAAATTTTAGATCGGCAAAAAACAGGGTTCCTTTCTTGTTATTATACTAAGCTTACTTATGATAATGATTATATAGAGGATACTGGTAAAGTTGTAAGAATAATTAATGATATAGACAATAAAAAACAAAAAGAAAATAATATAGTATTACGTCAAGAAAATCCGTATTTTTCTGGATTTTATAGCCATGTATTATATAAGGCAAAACTATCAGGTGAAGGGCAGTTTAATTTTAAAGAAATTTGTGTTTATGGATCTTCTGAAAATTTTGTATTAAATTTTAGTATCAAATAAAGTAATTATGCCAATTCTAATTAACAAACAAACAAAAGTCCTTGTCCAAGGTATCACTGGCAACGAAGGAGAAAAAGCGGCCAAAGCGATGCTGGATTATGGCACCAATGTCGTCGGTGGTGTGCGTCCTGGCAAAGGTGGGGAAGAGGTGCTTGGTAAACCAGTTTTCAATACGGTAGCTGAAGCCGTTGAACAATTTCCAGATATTACAACAACAGCAATTTACGTGCCACCGTTTGCTGCCAAAGCAGCTATACTTGAAGATATTGATGCTGGTATCCCACAAATCAATACAATCATTGAGCGTGTACCAATTCGCGACACAGCTTATTGTCTGGCCTCTGCACGAGAGAAAAATATTCAGATTATTGGACCAAGTTCACTCGGATATATTTCTCCAGGTATTGGGCGTATTGGTGTGGTTGGTGGACCAAAAGCTCAGGCTGATGAAATATTTACACCAGGTAGTATTGGAATTATTTCTCGCTCGGGTGGTATGACCAACGAAGTTTCTTGGCAAGTGAGGAAAGCTGGACTGGGACAAAGTACAGCCGTGCATGTTGGTGGTGATTTACTTATGGGTACGACTTATGCGGATTTACTAAAACTATTTGAGAAAGACGAACAGACCAAAGCGGTGATAATTTTTGGTGAACATGGTGGAAGTTATGAATTTGAAATAGTTGATTTGATAAAAAATAAGGAATATACAAAACCTCTCGCGATTTATATCGGTGGTAAGTTTGCGAGTACTTTGCCAGAAGGTATGAATATCGGTCATGCTGGAGCGATTGTCGAGCGTGGCAAGGGTGCTGTTGAAAAATCTCAAGCTTTGTCAGAAGTTGGTGTGATGATTGCCGACAGATATGAAGATTTGGTAGAATTAATTAAGCCCTATTCTTAAAAAAACAATTACAACAAAAGAAGTGATATAACATTTATAACACTTCAACAAAATTATAATTTAATTAGCATGTTCAGGATCTACAGATCCCTGCCGGCAGGCAGGCCTAACCGTCTTTCAGCGGTTCGGGATTAATTAAAAAACATATGAAATTTCAAACAAAACTAACCAAAGTAGAAAAAGGAGAAGAAACAATTCGTGGTGAAAAATTAGAAAAATTAATGACAGAAAATACTTTTGCGCAAAATATTTTTTTCTTGCTGACAGGGCATAAGCCAGACGAAAAACAAAGCAAAATGTTTGAGGCTATTCTTAGTTCTGTGATTGATCATGGTCCAGCCACGGCTTCTGCTATGAACGCTCGCATCTCAGCTTCTGCTAAGAATCCTTTGCATGCTTCAGTAGCGGCTGGATTGCTTGGTCTTGGTGAAAGACATGGTGTAGTGATTTCACAAGCAATGGAATTTTTTTACAATCATGCAGAAGAAAAAGATTTGCCAGGATTATTGAAAGATATGAAAGAAAAGAAACAGTATGTTTTGGGTTACGGACATAAGTTTTTTAGTGATGCTGATCCACGCTCTGTAAAATTGTTTGAACTAGCCAAAGAAAATAATATTTTTGGACAACATTGTGAAATGGCTTTGGCAGTAGAAAAAAATATAAACGAAATATCATCTAAGAAATTACCACTCAATGCTGACGGAGCTATCGCTGCTATACTTTGTGATATGGGTTTGAAAAGTAATATTGGAAATGGAATATTTATCATTGCTCGTGTGCCTGGACTGGCGGCTCAGATTTTGGAAGAAGTGGAAAATGATGTAGGGATTAGAAGATTAGATGATAGTGAAGTGGAATATCTTTAAATAATTGTTAAATGGCTAAATGGTTAAATTGTTTTTTGTTTTAATATAGCAATTTAACAATTTGACAATTTAACCATATTTTTAAATTATTTAATTTAGTGTATTTTTGTAACTATGCGTCAAATACTTGATTTACACATCCATTCAAAATACTCTCGTGCTTGCTCCAAGAGTTTGGATTTACAATCAATTGCACAAACTTGTGAAACAAGAGGAATAGATATAATTTCTACTTCGGATTTTACGCACCCAAAATGGTTTGTCCATATGAAAGATAGTTTGGTCGAAGATACGGAAGGGATTTATAAACTAAAAGATGGAAGTAGCAAGACAAAATTTATAATTGGGACTGAAGTCGCTTCTATAAAAAAACACAAAGACAAAACCAGAAGAATTCATTTGCTTATTTTTGCGCCAAGTCTAGAAGTTGCTGAAAAATTCAATAACACATTAACAAAAAAAGGGTTCAATCTAAGGTCAGATGGTCGACCAATACTTGGGATTACTTCCAAACAAATTTTGGAGCTGATGCTGGAGATTGATGAACGCATGATGATGATACCTGCACATGCTTGGACACCATGGTTTGGAATTTTTGGTAGTAAAGGTGGTTATGAAAAATTGGAAGATGCGTTCGAAGAACTGACACCTTATGTACGGGCCGTGGAGACGGGTTTATCAAGTGATCCTATCATGAACTGGCGAGTATCAAGTTTGGATAATATCACGCTCATATCGAATTCTGATGCGCATAGCTTGCCAAAACTTGGTAGGGAGGCGAATGTTTTTGATTTCAATTCAGAAAAAGATATTACTTACACTGAAATAAAAAGAATAATTGACGAAAAAGATCGAAAAAAGTTTTTGCATACTCTAGAATTTTTCCCAGAAGAAGGAAAGTATCATTACGACGGGCATATGTCTTGTAATTTTTCTTGCGCACCAGAAGAAACAAAAAAACTCAAAGGACTTTGTCCGAAGTGTGGTAAGAAATTAATTATTGGAGTAGAGAATAGAGTATTTGAACTTGCTGATAGGACTTTGGCAGAAGCCAAGGTGGCAGGAAAGAAACAAATCCCTTACAAAAGTATTGTCCCACTCGTCGAAGTCATTGCAGGTACATATAGTTGTGGAGTAAATACCAAGAGAGTAAGTGAAGTTTATGAAAAGTTGATACAGAATTTTCCCAACGAGTTTTTTATTTTGCTCGAAGCTGATTTATTAAAAATCTCTGATGTGGTTGGCAAAGATCTCGCAGGTGCTATTGAGCGAGTGCGAAGTGGAAATATATTTGTGAAGCCAGGCTATGATGGTGTGTTTGGTGAAGTAAAGTTTTTTCAGGATAAATAAAACTAATAAATTTTTTGAATAAAAAAATACTCCCTTACGAGAGTATTTTTTTGTGTAAGAAAAATATTATTTTTTCTTAGCAGCTTTACGTTTTGCTGGTTTCTTAGCAACTTTTTTTACAGCTTTACGTTTTGCTGGTTTCTTAGCAACTTTTTTTACAGCTTTACGTTTTGCTGGTTTCTTAGCAACTTTTTTCTTAGCTACTGGTTTCTTTTTAGCAGCTACTTTTTTCTTAGCAGCTGGTTTACGTTTAGCAGTAACTTTTTTCTTAGCTACTGGTTTACGTTTAGCTGGTGATTTCTTTTTTGCTGGCATAAATTTCACCCCCTTCGTTTAGTTAGTTATTTGATGTTCACTTTGACGTGACCATGGTACACACCAAAATATTTTTTGTGTACATCGGAAGTTTTTACATGACAAGCATCGACGCAAAAACTTTTCTTTAAAAATTTTTTTTGTAAAAAATCTTTTCGACCTTTTGTTATTATAATTATAATTTGTTTTCGGTTTTTTTGAAATAGAGTTGCAAATAAACTGTGCATAACTTTTAAAAAAATATTAAATACTTAAACAAAAAAACATTAAAAATAATAAAAAATATTTTTTTAAAAAAACAATTCTGTTTTGCAGAATTATTTTAGTGGTTAATTGGGAAAGTATTTTTTTATTTTTTATGATTTATTTTCTTTTTCTTTTCCGAAACCAAGGAAGATAAACATAAGTATACTCCCTAAACAGATACCTGCTAAGTTTATCAAAAATAAAGTTAAACTAGAAATGGTAAATGTAGTATTTGTTTGTGCTAATGATAAGCCTACTACAGAAAGAGGAGGAACAATAGCGGCTGAGATTGCGATACCAACAATTTTTTCTGACAAGTTTTGACGGGCGTAAGCATAGCTACCAACCATACCACTAAGTAAAGCAACTAGGAAGTATAGTAAGTCTGGTTTGGTACGAGAAATAATTTCGTAGGTAGTGGTGAAAGTATCGTTGTAAACAATACTGGTAAAATGTCCGATGATAAAAGCTGTGGCAATGGCTAGTAACATTCCTAAAAAAATTGACCACAAAGTTCTAAAAAGTCCTTTTATATTGAAGACAATCAAATAAAGTGAAAAACCAAAGATAGGTGTGATAAGTGGGGCTACTACCATACCACCAATGATGACAGAAGCATTGTCCAAGATAAGACCAATAGAAATGATGGCTGAAGAAACAGCGGTAAGTAAAAAGAAATCTAATGTAGGACGACTATATTTTTCCAAATGATTGAAAGTTTTGTTGCGAAGTCTTTCTGCTGATGAAAAAAAATTGAACATATTTTTAATATTAATCCGCCCACAGCCCAAGGCGTGCTATAGGCAAGGCGGACGAGAAGATTTAATTTATCGTAGCTTACTACCAAAATGTTTCTTCTCACATTTTGTTAATTTGTTGTAAAATAGTTGGTTATTAATTTTTTTGAAAAAAAGACAAACTTATTAG
>Ga0210044_10002502_pt1 | contig 27324 bp, 23 predicted proteins | sample CryGey13umfilter_2_FD_183959 | JGI IMG/M metagenome (GOLD analysis project Ga0210044, IMG submission 183959) | Groundwater microbial communities from aquifer in Utah, USA - Crystal Geyser 4/9/14 3 um filter (SPAdes) (version 2) | ecosystem: Environmental > Aquatic > Deep subsurface >... | reverse complement strand
TTGACATCTGAACAAAGAGCCACACTCAAAGCATTGACCACGTCGAGGACGGCAACGACACGAGATATCGAGCGAGCAAAAGTGATGTTGGGCTACGCCGATGGTGCGTCCATCACCGAGTTGAAGTGCTTGCTGGGGTTCAGTCGGGCGACACGGTGTCAGGATCGAGAACATAGCCGTTCGCACTGTTCGGCAGTGAGCCAAGCGCTGCCGCCGTACGCGAAGGCAGAACCCAGTCGTGATCCACGCGTCGCCAATAAACATAAATGCAAAAGTTTTCGAGTTATTCCTTTTTGGCCAACCTTACAATTGTTTCCCGCCTTCGCGCTAAAGACTTCAAAGCCAACATTTTTGAATGAAACGCCACACTTGATTATGACTACTGTTCGCTCTTCAATAACCACTTCTGAAGGCATCAACCCCCATGCAGTCCAGCCTACGTCAATCGTGGCGCTGGGCAAAAGCTTTTGGCGCAACCGTCAACTCATTGGGCAAATGACCAAGCGTGAAGTTGTCGGCCGTTACAAAGGGTCGGTGATGGGCTTGGCCTGGTCGTTCTTCAACCCCGTGTTCATGTTGCTGGTTTACACCTTTGTTTTCTCCGAGATATTCAAATCCCGCTGGGGCGCTGGTGATGACAGCAAGACCCAATTCGCACTGGTTCTCTTTGTCGGGATGATCGTGCTCAGCCTGTTTAGCGAAGTGCTCAACCGCGCCCCCGGATTGATTCTCTCCAACGTCAATTACGTCAAAAAAGTTGTTTTCCCGATTGAAATATTACCAGTCATCACCATGGGTGCGGCCTTGTTCCATAGCCTGATCAGCTTGGGTGTGCTGTTGACAGCCTTTGCGCTCTTCAATGGTTACCTGCACTGGACGGCGGTTTTTACCCCTTTGGTGTTGCTGCCGCTGGTCATCCTGACAACAGGTCTGGCTTGGATGTTGGCATCTTTAGGAGTTTTTTTGCGTGACGTTGGACAAACCATCAGCATCATTACAACTGTCTTGATGTTTCTTTCTCCGGTGTTTTACCCCATGACTGCGGTGCCAGAACGGTTTCGTTCGATCATCATGGCTAACCCGCTAACCTTTATTATTGAGCAAGCGCGTGAAGTGCTGATCTGGGGGCGTTTACCTAACTGGCTGGGACTGGGCATCTATACCCTGGCGGCAGTCGCCGTTGCCTGGTTGGGCTACGCCTGGTTTCAAAAAACCAGAAAAGGATTTGCGGATGTCCTGTGACAATATCGCCATTCGCGTTAAAAATCTTGGTAAGTGTTATCAGATTTATGACACCCCGCGTGATCGCCTCAAACAATTCATCTTGCCGCGACTGCGCGGCACAAAGGGTCAAGCCCGGAAGCAATATTTCCGTGAATTCTGGGCGCTCAAAGATGTTTCATTTGAGGTAAAAAAAGGGGAAACATTTGGTTTCATCGGACGCAATGGGGCGGGCAAATCTACGTTATTGCAAATTCTCTGTGGCACCTTAACACCAAGCAGCGGCTCCGTTGAAATCAACGGGCGCGTAGCCGCTTTATTAGAATTGGGCGCTGGATTCAATCCGGAATTTACCGGCCGAGAAAATGTTTACTTGAATGCCTTGGTGCTGGGATTATGTAAGGAAGAAATCGATACGCGTTTTAACAGAATTATTGAATTTGCTGATATCGGTGAGTTCATCAATCAACCCGTCAAGACCTATTCCAGTGGCATGTTTGTTCGCCTGGCCTTTGCAATTGCAATACATGTTGAACCAAGCATACTCATTATTGACGAGGCGTTGAGCGTTGGTGACATCGCGTTTCAGAATAAGTGTATTTTAAAAATCAGGGAGCTTCGTGACAAAGGCACAACGCTTTTGTTTGTGACTCATGATTTAAGCACCATGCAGTTGATCTGTGATCAAGTGGCCTGGCTGGATTGCGGTGAGATTGTCATGATTGGTGATCCTGTGCCAGTCAGTCAAGAGTATTACGTCAAAACCACGGGAGTCCAAACTGATCGTAAAATTTTGGCTACCGTTATTTCCCAGAAGCAGACGGGCATGGCGAAATTCATTGAGGCCAAGCACGATATTCCAGAAAGCACCACAAAACCTGTCTTTAGTGTCGGCGACACCATCCGTTTTAAACTTGCAGTGCAAGCGGTAAAGCCGATGGGTCGCACAGTTTTTACAATCAGTATTTTTAGAGCCGATGGCGATTGGGTCGTTGGACAAACCAGCTTGGAGGCAGGTGTATTCTGGGAGCCACAAGACGTGGACGGCATCCAGCGCGGGAGGTTTGTTTTGGAACCCAACTGCCTTGCGCCTGGCGATTACCTGGTGGCATTTGGGGCAAACTCAGAAGACTTATCAGTGTGCTACGCACTAACCGACCTTGCCTTGCCTTTCTCTGTACGCTGGAATTTCCCAACATGGGGAAAATTTATTCATCCATGCCAGTGGATTCCATTGAACTCGGGGCACAGCGCACCATAAACACCCATCACGCTTTCAATTCAATAAGCCAAGGTCAAATGTGCACACCCAGCGAAGCAACGCCGTGTGCCACTTGATATGCAATGACATGACCGAAATGCAGCCTGCAAACACCAAAAACCAACTTACCGTAAATTCACCTGCCGCCAGCACAACACCAGCCTGTCCGATTTCAAAGTCGACTGATGTGCAACCCTTGTGTCAGGTCGACGGCTTTGCTGTCTGGCGCTGCCCAGAGTCAGCCACTGATTTTGTATGGCCCATGCCAGACGACAAGACACTTAAAGACTTGTATGACCGTGAAGCCTGGTTTGAGGGGGGCGAGCGCGGCGGCTACAGCGACTACGACGCCCAAACCGAGCCCTCCCTACACTTGGTAAAAGAGCTGCTGGGGCGATTTCCTGATGGGAAAGGTAAGTTGACGGTACTTGACGTGGGTTGCGGCTACGGCACGCATCTGCGACTGGCTGCCGACCAGGGTTGGCAGTGCTTTGGCATCGAACCTTCTGCGCACGCACGCACCATGGCGCAGCAGCGCCATGCTGATCGCCTAACCGTGGTGGAGCAGGCCGAAGACCTTTTCCCCATACGTTTTGACCTGATTCTCATGTTCGAGGTCATTGAGCATTTGCAAGACCCCTACAAATTGTTATTTACGCTGTTTGGCAGAGGGGCGATCGGACCCGAGACACTGGTGGTCATCAGCACGCCCAACGCGCGCAGTACCGACGCCGTCACTGATCCTGCTGGCTGGGCGTATCGACATCCGCCGTCACACCTTGTCTTCTACTCAGCGAAGTCATTTCAGGTCTTGCTGCGGCGCTTGTTGTTCAAGGACATCAAGATTTATGGGGTGGTCAAGCTGCCCGACCAACCGGCGACACGCTTCGAAGACGAGCCGCCGTCAATCAATGACGAGTGGGGCGACTTCCTTGGCATCGTCGCCGAGGCCAGTGGCAGCGAATTCAAAGAATTCATGCATGAGCGCTACGTTCCAGATTCGTACTGGAAGCTCACAGAATACGAGCACTTTCCGCGTTACGGTTTGGCGACCCACATGGCTCAAGGCGCGAGAGTGCTTGATTTCGGCTGTGGCACGGGCTATGGCACCGCCTTGCTCGGGGAAGTTGCTGAATCTGTGGTGGGCATGGACATTGCCGACAGCGCAATTCAGTGGGCCAGGCAGACCCACCGCAACCCCAAACTGAGTTTTGTGCAGCGCGCCGATCTGGGGCGTGGTTTGCCGCCGGGTTCCTTTGATCTGGTGACCTGTTTTGAAATGATTGAGCATGTCGACCATGCGACGCAACTGGAGACCATCCGCAGTGTGGCGCGCCTGCTGACTTCTGGGGGCAAGCTGGTCATTTCCACACCAGACCCACTGTTCACGGCTGCTTATGGGGACAATCCGTACCATCTGCGCGAGATGACAGAGTCGGAATTTATGGAGTTGTTGCACGAAGGCTTCAAGCACGTGACGATGCTCAAGCAGTGGGTTCGCCCAAGTGTTTTGATCGGCAAGCATTCGGTGCCAGGCATTGAATCGGTCATGTTCGATACGCTGTCTAAGGATGTATCAGCGGACGCGCCCGTAGGTTTTGTCGCTATATGCTCAAACCAGCCGATTGAAAACCCACCGCAACTCTGTCAATTCGACACATCGGTCGACTTCAATCGTCAGGCCCTCGAAACAGAGCACCAATTAAACCGTCTTCGTTATGAAAACTACACGCTAACGACCAGCAAGCAAATACGCGAGAACAGCGTCGCCGAGCTACAAAAACAAGTGCAAGCACTGAATGGCAGCGCGGCCTGGCTGGAGTCCCAGCGCGTGGCTTGGGAAAAACTTGCCAACGAACGAGCGCTTGACATTGCGCGCCTCAACGCTGCGCTGCAATCGCTTGAAACAAGTGTTGCATCACTCGAAGCGCAGCAACTGGAGCGAGACAAGCACATCACTGCGCTCAATGCAGAACGTGACTTTATTTTCAGATCAATGAGTTGGCGTCTCACAAGACCGTTGCGGTATTTGCGGCGCAAATTAATCTCTCAACCACTGGGTTTGATGCGTCAGAAATTTCGACACCTGCAAGCGCCTGGTGGCGAATCACCGGCTGTAAGTGGCGGTATCAATACTTCAGAAAACCTGGGTGAAAAGCACAAGGTTCTGCTGGTGCTGCACGAGTTCTCTCGCACGGGTGCGCCGCGCGCGGTTCTTTTCTTGGCCAGGGCACTCTTTCTGCAATATGGTGTACGACCAGTCGTCATGGCATGTGTCGACGGGCCTATTCGGGAAGAGTTTGAAAACGAAGGGTTCCCTACGCTGGTTCAACCACAGTTGTTCGATTCCAAAGACCGTACGCCGGCAATCCGCGAAATCATTGCGGGGTTTGAAAGAGTCATCGTTACACCTCTGGCTTCCTTCCCGTTTGTTCGTAACTATGCAAGTGTCGCCAAGCATTTGACATGGTGGATCCATGAAGAAGAAAAGGGCTTTGCCTATGTCGCCGACAACTTTGCGCCGGACCTGGCTGCGCTCTTCTGCGCATGTGAGTCCATCTGGCTTGGCAGCCCCTTGTGTTTTGCCCCGGCTTTGCAATACGTCGCCAAAGAGAAGTTGCATCTGTTGGTTTACGGCTGTGACGACATCGCGCTGCCCCATCGTTCACCTCCGCTGGAGCGCATGGTATTTACGATGGTTGGCACGATGGAACCGCGCAAAGGGCAGGACATTTTTCTTGATGCCATCAAGCTGTTGCCAACTGAACTAAGGCACAAAGCCTTCTTTCGAATGATCGGCTCCCCCTACAACGATTGGTCAGCCAATTTTTACAAGCAGGTGTGTTCCGATGCTGGCCTGATTCCCGAAGTGGAGTGCCTTCCCAATATGCCATTTTCACAATTGCTTGAACAATATGCTGAAACAGATGTCGTGGTCTGCGCCTCGCGGGCAGACCCCTTGCCAATCTCGATTACCCAGGGACTCATGTTTTCCAAAACATGCCTATGTTCATCGGTGATTGGACAGGCCGGCATGTTGGCGGATGGGGAAAATGGCTTGATCTTTGAAAACGAATCTGCCGCAGCCTTGGCGGAAAAAATATCGTGGGCCATACAAAACCCACAAGCCGTCACTGCCCTTGGTATTGAAGGCAGAAAAATCTACGAAGAGCACTTCCTGATGAGTGGTTTTGCGTTCAATGTTAAGAACTTGCTGCAAGAACCCATTCCTACTATTCCTAAATCCAGCCAAATAGCATCATGAAGATTGACTACAGATTATTGACAATTGTTGCGTGTGCTTTTGTGGTTGCAGGCGCGGCAATCGTCATGACACGACAGGCGACAAATTCCGCTGTGGTGATGGAGATTATTCCGCCCAAGGGAGTGGCCATGACCGACCGTGTACACGACGGAATGCAGTTGGAAGTTACCGCCAAAGGGCTCACGTTAACGCTACCCAAATGTAATCTTGATAAATACCAGGACAAATTTTTTCTGCACTTGTATACCCGATCTGGGTTGGAAAAGAACCCGCCAGCCTTCATCAACCTTGACTTCTTTCTTGCCCAGGAAACAGGCTTGGCGCAGCAGATTCATGGCGAAAAGTCCTGCGTCTATCTCAAGCCATTGAGCGATTTTTCACCCCAGCAAGTCAATATTGGCCAGTTCACCGTCCCAAATGGCAATTGCTGTGAAATCACGTGGTCCCGAACCTACATTTTTGATAGAAACCTGCTTGGCAAATGATGATGGCTACCCCTAAGCCAGCCTCAGCCGTGGGTGCTGAGTCGCACGACCGGATGTATGGACTTGACGTTTGTAGAACCATGGCCATTCTCTCGGTTGTCTTTGGTCACATGCTGCAGCACTCAACGCCCCATCCCTATCTCGCCTCGGTGGGGTTTATGGCCATTTTTGGCGTGGACCTGTTTTTTTGCCTGAGCGGTTTTCTGATTGGTCGAATCTTGATGCAGGTTTCCGAGCGATGGCCGCAAGAGCAAGAACGCGGTGTCATGCAATTTTGGTATCGGCGCTGGATGCGCACGCTCCCCCTCTATTTCTTTTTCTTATTCGTCGAGCTACAGATATATTGGGGTGGCGCCTCTAGCCTGTCTGCACAGCGTGCCTATTTGGTTTTTGCGCAGAATCTTGCATGGCCTATGCCAAGCTTCTATGGTTTGACCTGGAGTTTGACCGTTGAAGAGTGGTTCTACTTTCTGTTCCCACTGCTGATCTTGCTGTCAATTGGATTTGGCAAAACGCCTCGTGCTTCGGTCTTGACCGCTATTGTGATTTTTTTGGTGATCCCGCCGGTATTGCGTTTTTTCTTGTTTGATGCAAGCGGCGCGTTCAATAATCTTGATCCCAACATTCGGCATGTCGTCATATTCAGATTAGACAGCCTCGGGTTCGGCGTGCTGGCGGCTTACATTTATCACTGGCACAAACCGCTATTCCGGATGATCGCTGAGCTCCGTTGGTTTTTTATTGCTGCGGCGTTGGCTTGCATGGCATTTATAAAATGGGATTATTTTGGCTTGGCAGAGACCAACTGGCTCGTCACGGTCTACTTCTCGGTTGTGGCGCTGGTGTTTGCCGGTTTGATTCCGTTTTTTTCAGGCCTCAGCCCGACCCGCTTCGCCTGGTTCAACCGCTTTGTAAAATACACCAGCCAGATTGCATACTCACTGTATTTGGGCCACGTTGTCGCATTTGCGGCTTGCATTTATATGTTTAAACGATTGGGCTGTTATGACACCATTTATCCCAATCCTTGGTTGACCTACCCCATCTTCATGGCGTTGGTTTACTTGCTGGCCTCGTTCACCTACTTTGCGATCGAAAAACCATTGCTCACTTTGCGAGACAGACGCTCCAAGGTGACGGCTCAAAAAACGCCGATTGAGGCGCAAGTCCCCATCTAGTCGGGCAACTTCCCAAAATTTTCTTATGATTAATTTCCTCGAACCTGACTACACCGACCTGCCCGGTCGCCGCGTGCTCCCTCGTCCATATCAACGAATTGCATCAATCGCTCCGCACATCGATGTATCCGTCATCACCCCCTACTACAACACTGAAGCGTTCTTTGTTGAAACGCTGGTGTCGCTTCAGGCACAAACCCTGCAAAACTGGGAGTGGATCATTGTCGATGACGGCTCAACCGACAAGGAATCAGTTGAAAGGCTCACCCGCGCGGTCGAAAAAGATGAGCGCATCCGTATCGTTCGTCAAGAAAATGCCGGGCCTGGTGCGGCGCGCAACACGGGGTATCGCCATGCCAGTGGCCGCCTTATCTGCCTGCTCGACAGCGACGACATGTTCGAACCCACTTATCTTGAAAAGTGCGTTTGGTTTCTTGACTCAAACCCGGAATTTGCTTTTTGCAACGCCTACAGCGTGGTGTTTGGGGATCAAAATTTTCTGCACGCCGCCGGGTTTGAACGCGGCAAGATACACCTGCAAGCCAACGTGGGCCCGCCAATTTCTGTGATTCGGCACGCGGCCTACGCAGACTGTGGTGGCTTTGATGAATCCATCAGGTTTGGTCATGAAGACTGGGACTTCTGGTTAGCCATGGCAAAAGCCGGCCACTGGGGCTATACGATTCCCGAGTATTTGCAGTGGTACCGCAAGCGCGGTGACGGCCGCTATGAGCAAATCATGCGCTCCGGCAAAGTCAATGCTGAATTTGAAGCCCAGATGCATCGCAAATACGATGGGCTGGACAAGCACTTTCCCCAGCCCATTCGACGTCAGCCGCAGCCCTATGAGTCGATCACGACGACGGCGTTCGTGGCGAACCCCTTAGCGACCAACGCTGCTGGCCGACGCATTTTGTTCCTCGTGCCGTGGATGGTAACGGGTGGCGCTGACCGGGTGAACCTTGATCTGATTGAAGGTTTGACAGCCAGGAGGCACGACATCACGGTTTGCGCCACCTTACTGGCTGATCATGGTTGGGAGCATCAATTCAGCCGTTTTACCCCCGACATCTTTGTATTGCCAAACATTCTGCACCCGTCGGACTACCCAAGGTTTCTGGCTTACCTGATTCAATCCCGGCAAATCGATACCGTGCTCATCACCGGCAGCACCATCGGCTACCAGCTCCTGCCTTACCTCAGAGCGGTTTCTCCCGGTGTGGCCTTTGTGGACATGTGCCATGTTGAAGAGCCGCACTGGTTGAATGGCGGCCATCCGCGGTTCGGCGTGGGCTATCAGGATGCACTTGATCTCAACATCGTGACCACCCGGCACCTGGCTGAGTGGATGCAGGAGCGCGGTGCAGATGGCACACGGATCAGAGTGATGTACACGGGCGTTCGCTCTGTTCGAGCAACCCGCTTGGCGGGGCTGCGAGCCCAGGTTCGGGCAGAACTGAACCTGCCGGCAGAGGTGCCGGTGATTGTTTTTGCAGGACGAATTTGCGAGCAAAAGCGCCCTGCCCTGCTGGCTGCGATCCTCAAGAATGCGCATGAAAGCGGTTTGAAATTTCGGGCTTTAGTGATCGGCGACGGTGAACTGAGAGGGCAGTTTGAAGAGTTGATCAATCAATACCAGTTGATCGGCCACGTTCAGATGCTGGGCTCGGTGTCGCATCAGCGCTGGCTGGACATTCTGACTGCCTCCGACATGCTCTTGATGCCTTCTCAATATGAAGGCATTTCGATTGCGCTCCTGGAGGCCATGGCGGCAGGCGTGGTTCCGCTGGTCGCCCAAGTGGGTGGGCAGGAAGAAATTGTCAGCCCCGAGGCCGGCGTGTTGATTGCGCACGGAGCCAACGAGTTGCAGGAATATACGCAAGCAATTCAGCGCTTGCTGTCAAACCAGGCGCAATTGCAGCAGATGTCTGGGCAGTGCCAGGCGCTTGCTGCCACCAAGTTGTCTTGGGGCGGCATGATTGACAACTTTTTGACCATTTTGGATGAGGCCCATCAACGCCGCCTGACCCACCCCCGCCACCCAGTCAGTGCAGGCTTGGGGCGCGAATGGGCCGCGCTGGCGCTTGAAAACAAGCGTCTTGCCAAGGCGGTAGATTGGCTGTGGAATAACAAGCCTCTTTTAGCCGGCTCTGACACCCCGTCACTCACCACCCCGGCAGAGACACAAGCGGTGGTCAAATTCGCCGTTCTTTTGAGTCAAACCTGGCTGGGTCGCATGATTGTTCGCAGCCGTTGGGTGCAGCTGGCGGGCAGAAAACTCCTGAACAGGATGGCCAAACCCCATGCGGTGTAAGCGCAACCCGCATGACCTGACAGCTTTGGGTATTATTTTGGACAAGGATTCTTCATGAACATTGTGATATTTGGTGGTGGCGGTTTTATTGGGTCAACCATAGCGGATCGCTTGTTGCTGGAGGGCCATGCGCTCAGAATTTTCGAACGCCCACGGGTTGCACCCTACCGCAAGTTCCAAAAGCACGAAAGAGTTGAATGGATCACGGGAGACTTGTCGAGTACGCACGATGTGGACGAGGCGATCCATGGCGTTGACGCCGTATTGCATCTGGTCTCTACCACCCTGCCAAAGAACTCCAACGACGACCCGGTTTACGACGTGCAAAGCAATGTGGTGGCGACCCTGCAGATGCTTCAGGCCATGGTGGTTCAAAAAGTGCAAAAAATTGTGTTTATCTCGTCCGGTGGCACGGTCTACGGTAACCCGGTGTACTTGCCGATTGATGAAAAACACCCCACCGATCCGCTCGTTTCATACGGCATCACCAAACTGGCCATAGAAAAGTATTTGCAGGTGTTTGAGCGCCTGCACGGCATTCAAGCCATTACCCTGCGCGTGGCGAACCCCTATGGTGAACGCCAGCGCATAGAGACGGCACAAGGCGCCGTGGGCGTATTTCTGCACAATGCACTTAAAAACATTCCCATCAACATCTGGGGTGATGGCAGCGTGACCCGCGACTACATCCATGTCAGCGACGTGGCCAGTGCCTTTGTCAAGGCGCTGGCCTACACCGGCAGCAAACGCACGTTCAACATCAGTTCCGGCCTGGGCACCAGCTTGAATGCGTTGATTGCCATGCTGGAAGAAAGTCTGGGCAAACCGATTGAGCGCAGCTACCTGCCGGGCCGGGCGTTTGATGTGCCGGTGAGTGTGCTCAGCAATGACCTGGCCCGGGAAGATCTGCAGTGGCAACCCGTGGTCTCGATGCCCATGGGTATTGCCCGCACGGCCCAGTGGATGGCTGCGGAACTGGCGCGTTGAAAATCCTCCTGACCGTTCACCAGTTCTTTCCAGACTTTGCGGCTGGCACGGAAGTACTGACGCGCTCGGTCGCGCTGGAGCTGATGCGGCGCGGCCATCAGGTGCACGTGTTGACGGCATTTCCGTCTGAGCACCTGTTGGCTGACGACCAGCGCTGTGACGAATACGACGTTGAGGGCATCCACGTCTACCGCTTTCACCATGCCTACACCCCCATGGCAGGGCAAAACGCCATGGTCGCTCTCAGTTACGACAACCATCTGGCCGCCGACTACTTTTCAAAAATAGTGGCACGCTTCAAGCCCGACGTGGTGCACTTCTTTCACCTCAACCGGTTGGGCACCGGGCTCATTGACCGGGCGGTACAGACGGGCCTGCCGGCCTTCATGACCCCCACCGACTTTTGGTCTGTGTGCCCCACGGCGCAGCTGGTGCTGTGCAATGGTCAGCTGTGCCAGGGGCCGGGCATCCCTGCTGGCAACTGCGTCAAGCACTTTGCCCAGAGCACGCAACAAGGCCTCACCGGCGTTATGGCCCGCTGGCTGCCCACGCCTGCGGCCAACTTGCTGGTGCGGTTGACCCAGGCAGGTGTGCTGCCGCCTTACCCGCACCGCGCAGAGGTCTCGGCCATCGGTGCCCGGCTGGCAAGCAACGTGAGCCGGCTGAACAAGCTGACAAAAATACTGGCCCCTAACCGCCCCATGCGGGATCTGTTGGTGCGACACGGTGTCTTGCCCAGCTTGGTCACCCTGGCCGGTTATGGTATTGACCTGGCAGCGCCGGCGCAGGGTCAGCGGCCACCGCCCCGGCAGCCACTGCGGATTGGCTTCATTGGCACCCTGGCCCGGCACAAAGGCTGTCATGTGCTAATTGAAGCCTTCAAAGCGCTACCGCCCGGTAGGGCAGCGTTAAAAATCTATGGCAACGTGCACGACTTTCCGGGCTACGCCCAGGCATTGCAGCAAAGCGCCGGCCAGCATCCTGGCATCGTGTTTTGCGGTGTCTTTCCCAACGCAAACATAGCGCAGGTGCTGGCCGGGCTTGACGTGCTAGTGGTGCCCTCGCTGTGGGCTGAAAACACCCCGCTGGTGCTGCACTCTGCCCAGGCGGCGCGCTGTGTGGTGGTTGCGTCAGACTTTGCGGGCATTGCCGAAGTGATTGAACATGAGGTGAACGGCCTGCTGTTTAAGGCCGGCAACGCGGCCGCACTGACCCGGCAACTGACACGACTCACCGGCGAGCCCGGCCTGGCCGAGCGCCTGAGTGCCAACACCCGGCCGCCCAAATCAACCGCCCGCTATGTGGACGAGCTGCTGACCGTGTGGCAAGCAGCCTGAATGAAAAAAGTTGCCATCATCATCGTCAACTGGAACTCGTGGTCCTTGCTGGCGCGGTGCTTGCAGGCGCTGGCGGCGCAAAGCTATCAGGACTTCAGCGTCACCATCATCGACAACGCCAGCAGCGACGCCATGCCCGACGCGCTGCTGGCACCGTTTCCAAAGGTGAACCTGGTGCGCAACAGCCGCAACACCGGCTTTGCCGCTGCCAACAACCTGGCGGTGCAACAGCACAGCGGCAGCAGCGAATGGGTGGCTCTGCTTAACCCCGACGCTTTTCCAGAGCCCGATTGGTTGGCGCAACTCATGCACGCCACCCAGGCACACCCGGATTGCGCCGTGTTTGCCAGCCGCCAGCTGGACGCGGCCAACCCCAGCCGGCTTGATGGCGATGGCGATGTGTACCACATCAGCGGCCGGGCCTGGCGCGCCGGCCACAGCTACGCGGTACCGGCACACAGCCCGGCAGTGCGTGCAGCGTTTTCACCCTGCGCGGCAGCCGGTCTGTACCGCCGCAGTGCTTTTTGCGAGGTGGGCGGTTTTGATGAAGACTTTTTTTGCTATTTTGAAGACGTGGACCTGGGCTTTCGGCTGCAACTGGCCGGCTACCGCTGCCTGCTGATCACCGGCGCCGTCGTGCACCACTTGGGGGCATCCTCCACGGGTGGGCAGCACAGCGATTTTGCCGTCTACCATGGTCACCGCAACCTGGTCTGGACTTATGTCAAAAACATGCCCGGCATCTTGTTCTGGCTGCTCTTGCCCTTGCATCTGGCACTCAACCTGGTCACCCTGCTGCACTATGCGCGCCGATCTGGCGTGATATGGCGCGCCAAGCGCGATGCCTTGCGGGACTTGCCTGCTGTCTGGAAGAAGCGCCAAGTTATCCAGCGCCAACGCCGCGCCAGCCTGGTAAGCATTTGGCGCCTGCTGCACAAACGCTGGCTCTAGCCGCCTGTCGGAATACCGTTTGTGGTGCGCTGCCCGTCTTGATCTGGGTCGAAGGGGTAGAAGCGCCCTTCGACGCAACTCAGAACTGACCGCGCAGTGCATACGGTTTCATCATTCGGGCTGCTTTATTGCCCGCGCCATGGCCTGCGTCCTGTACTTATTGCTCTTCATTTAATAGCTGTTAACGCATATTCTATGCGGGCTAGAGGCCTAAAAGACTTAAAAGACTTTAAATCTTGAACAGCCTTGTAGCCACACACCATGCCGCCCATGAAAAAAACCCCGGCGCCGCTTGCACGACGCCGGGGTTTGACTTAGCCTGGCTAAGAAATACTAAACGGTTCAGTAATTATTGAGCGCCAGTGACATCGCTGAAGTTGCCGTTGGCATTGGTCAGGAAGAAGGACTGTGCGTCCATAGTGTTGGTCGGCGCGGTCAAGCGCAAACGAGGCCGTGCTGTGGCGGCCGGTGCAACACCGATCGCCGCTTCGACCGCTGCGGAGGTTACGGTCAATGAGCCACCGGCCTTCAAGTTAAACAATTTGCCGGACGCGCTCAAGGTGCCGTCTTCATTGATAAATTGACCGGTCACATCAGCATCTACGGTGCCCGTGTTGATCGCGCGGACGAAGCTCGTGTATCCGACGGTACTCGCTGGAATATAGCTACGTACAGTTCTTGTTGAACCGTTGAAATCCAGCGGATAACCGATACCCGTCACTGTCGGCTTCGCATCCGTTCCAACGGCCTCCGTAATCGTTCCAGTGATAGTTGCAGTAATCGGACTAGCCGTTTTACCAACACCCGGTTTGCTCATACAAATATTGATTGCGGTGCCGCTAACCAAACTCGCTGTAGGGAAAGTAATGGTTGTCTTCAACAAACTGCTTGCAGTTGTGAATGCGGCCGTTGTGGTACCGGCGACAGGTACTGCGCAGGCGGTACTGGTCACGTCAGCAAATAACGTGGCACCAACCGGAAAAGCTTGACCAGTTCCCGGTGTAACGTCAATTTTTACGTTCGTAGGCGGAGTGTTTGCGCTACCGGCAACAACCGTGTAATCAAACGTGGAATTTCCACTTTGACCTTGCACTGTAGCGACGTCTTTGAATGTCACTGCTCCTAAGGCCACGTCAGCGACTGTATAGGCACTGGCCACGGGCACAGCTGTCAAATCAATTTTTCCGGTATAGAGTGGCAGAGCATCAATAGTCGAAGTAATTGCCTTGTTACTGCTGGCAATCGCGCCGGTCGCAGTAGCGCCGTCAGCAGAAGTCGCCAAAGCGACTGTAGACTCGAGATTTGCGGCAGGTATCGTAACCAAAGTCAGGACTGCGGCAGCGTTGATCGTGCCACCAGCAACGGCCATCGTAGCGTTGTCTGCCAGCACGTTACCCGCAGAAGGAGTCCAAGTCATGGCGCTCAGGCCAAGCAGGGTTGTTGCACCAGTCTGAGTCGTAAAGTCAAGCAGTACTGTGGTCTTGTCAGTCGACAAGGTGATTACCAGACCGGGGACTGCTGGGCCGACACTAGCGGCAGCTGTCGTGCCAGCCAGTTTGAAATCGGTCACGGCAGGAGTCGCTGCAAAAGTCCCATTAGTCAAGCGCAGGGTGAAAAACAAATGCGTACTCGGATTGGCGGTCAACGAGCTTGCTGTGCTGTAGGAAATAGGGCCAACTGTGGAGAGCGCAACAGGCGTTGTGTTAGCAGCAGTAAAGTTCTCAGTAGCAAACACAGTATTCGTCGTCGACAAAGTTCCGGCATTGACCGAGCCGGCAAGAACCAGCAGCGCAGAAGCAATTGCTGTATAGGAAATTACGTTACGTTTTTTCATTTTCAAAACTCCAATAAAAAAAAAGAATAATCAAAATACACTTCAAACCCATTGGCTCTGCGGTCTCGATGTAAGCGTCTTTCGAAAGACCAGTGAACTATAGCAGTTCAAACCATCACATCAAGTGGGGTAGTGTGCATTTAGTAGGCAATTTACAACGAATTGTTTGTTTTTTGAGTGGTCTCGTGGTGTTCATAGGTGTTTACCCTGTTGAATGAAGGTGTTGGGCGGGGATGTCCGACGCGGGCGCGGTGGTCGAGTGAAATCGACTCTACAAGGTGGGTGCTGAACTTTTCGATGAAGGAGTCGCTGGACTTGGCGCTGTGGGGCTCGCCGCGCTTGGCGATGGCTTGGGTTTGGCCCACTCGCCCAGGCGATTACGAAAGGCGTCGGTGATTTCTTGGGCATCATGGTCATCGGCGACGATGTAAGGGGTGATGAGCACCAGCATCTCGGTTTTGCGGCCGTTGTCGCTGTTGGTGCGAAAGAGCTGGCCGGCCACCGGAATGTCTTTCAGAAATGGCACACCGGTCTCGGAGCGGCTGTTGTTCTGCGACATGAGACCCCCAAGCAGTACCGCGGTGCCGTCTTTGAGTGACAGGTGGGTGTCGACTTTGCGGGTGTCAATGATGGGCGAGCCCGCCACGCCAACGCGGGTGCTGTCGCTAACCTCCTGGGTTACGTCCAGGTCGATGCGGTCGCCTGAATAAATAATGGGTTTGACGGTGAGGATGACGCCCGTTTTGCGGTATTGCACTGACTGCAGCACGCCCACGCCGCCGGTGGCGGCATTGGTTTGCTGCTGGTTGATGGTGGGGATTTCAGAGCCGACCTGGATGGTGGCGGTTTCGCCGTTGCGCGCCAGGATGCGCGGGCTGGAGATGACGTTGGCTTTGCTGCTGGTGGCCAGCAGGTTGATCAGCGCGCGCAGGTCGCCGACGCTGTTGATTCGCCCAATGGTGAGCCCACCGGTGCCGATGCCAATGCCAGCGGTAGCCAGGCCGCCGTTGCCCAGCGGCACGCCAGCGCGGGTGCCGCCCACATAGTTGGAGCCAATCGAGCCAAAAGCCCATTCAACCCCGAGCTGGGTGGTGTCGTCGAGCGTGACTTCGGCCACGGTGACTTCGATCAGGGCGGATTTGGCGGGTTTGTCCAGCTCTTGCAGCAGGTTGAGTAATTGGGTGTGGTTCTGGTCGCTGCCCTGAAAAATGAGGGTGTTGGTGGCGGCGTTGACGATGACGCGGCCGCTTTTGGCCGGTGCTTTTGGCGCACCCACCACCACCGTGCCGGGCGCATAGGTTTGCACCGGCGCGGCCTGGGTCTCGCCCAGTACATCCTGCATGGTCTTGGCCAGATTGTCGGCGTTGGTGTAGCGCGCCTGGTAGGTGAAGTAGCCACCGCCCGAGCCGCGGCTGGGGTTGGGTTTGTCAAAGTCGCGGGCCCAGTCGGTGATGTGGCGCATGACGGCGGGGTCGGCGGCAAACACAATCAGGGCGTTGATGCCCGGGATCGGGATCAGGTTGATGGGAAACTGCCCGGCCGAGCCGGCCGTTGTGGTGGCGCTGTAGCCTTCGGCGGTGAGCACGTCCACCAGCTTTTTGGCCAGTTCATCAGCCGACCAGAAGACCGGGTTGATGCGCTGGCTTTGACGGCCTTTCATGAGGGGTTGATCCAACACATGGATGGCCGCCAGCACGGCGGTGACGTCGTCAGACTGGCCGCTCAGGATCAGTGTGTTGTGGGGGGCGTCGTCAATGATGCTGACTTTGGAGCCGAATATTTTGGTCAGCCAGCCCGAGACCTCGCTGCTGCGCACGGCTTGCAGTTCCACCAGTTGGTAAATGGGGCGCAGGGCCAGCGGCACTTCGGGCAGGGCGCGGCCGCGCAAGATTTCAGGTGCATAACCGGTTTGGGTGTTGTCAGGGGCAATGCGGTAGTTGCCCGTGCCCAGGTCAGTCACGGCAACGCCGTAGGTTTTGAGCAGCAGGCGCGCCGCGTTTTCAATTTGGGCGGGGGTTTGCAGGGTAGAAGCGCGCAGCGTGACCAGGTCTTTGCGGCTGGCCACTTGCGGGTCCATGCTGTAGGTTTTTTTCAGGATCAGGCCATAGATGGCCTGCACAAAGTTGGGCAGTGGCATTTGGTCGAAAGCGACCGTGATGTTGGCTATGTCTTTGGATGCAGGCGCCGGTGCGGCGGGTTTAACGGTGCTCAGCGTATCGGCCGGGGGTGGCTTGGGTGTGTCCTGGATGCTGGTGACCAGCGTGGTGTCGGCTCTGGGGGTGCCCGGTACTTCCAGCAGTTGGCCGGCACGCGATTCGGCACGGGGCTTGACCAGTGGCTCTGGCAGGATGGGTGGGTGGCTGGCGCAGGCACTCAGTAGCAGGCTGGTGATCAGCAGTGCCAGCGGGGTGCGCGTGCTATTTTGCAGGGTCATTTTTGTAGATTCCAAAGGCGAGTTTTTTCTTGTCGGGGGTCATCACGAAAAAGCGGTCTTTTTCGATTTGGACGATTTTGATGCCGTCGGGCAGGGTGTCGCCTGCCTTGAGCATTTCGACGGGTTTGCCGTCAAATGCGAGCAAGATGAAACGGTCTGCGCCGCTACGGGCAATGCCCAGGATGTGCCACTCGGGTTCTTTGATGGCATCAGCCGCCGTCCCGACGACGCCCCAGAGGTTGCGGGCGTTAATGGCATCGGTGGATTTTTTGCTGTCGTGTTCCGCCAGTTTGGGCAGGTTCCAGGGTTCGCTCACCGGGGCCTGAGGCTGGGGCGGTGCAGGTAGGGGGGTGGCAAACCAGATGCTGGTCGCGGCAATCAGCACCAGGGCGGCCATGAGGGGGTAGAGGTTGTCGTGGATGAAGCGCATGACTAGCGTGCCCCTGGTTTTTGGAAGTAGACATACAGTTCCATGTCGACCCGTGGCGAGGGCTCTTTGCGCACGTTGAGTGCCGACACGACAATTTGCTTGTCGTGATTTTCGATCAGGGTCAAAAAGCTCATGAGGCTTGGCGCGCTGAACTCAAGGTTGAGCTTGGCTTTGAGCTTCCAGAGGTCGGCGGGGGGGCCTGAAGGAGAGCTGGACGGTGGGCTGTTGCCCTGGCTTTGGGTGGGTGTGCTGGACGCGGCTTCTTCCAGCACGGTGACGCTGATTTGCGGTTTGCTGATGCCGGCTTTGGCCATGCTGGCGTTGAGCCAGTCTTGCAAGGCGGCTTGCGCCAGCCCGGGGGTGGCGGCTTGCCATAGCTTGCCTTCGAGTTGCACGGCCATGACCTTGGTGGGCGTTACCCGGGTGGGCCATTGTGGCTGTGCCAATTGGGCTTGCAGGCGTGTTACGGATTGGGCGGTGGCACGGTGCTGTTGCGTTTGTTGTTGCAGGTTGTCGCGCAGCAGCAGGATGCCATAGAGCCAGAATATGCCGATGATCAGGGCGACGCCCCAGCGCAATCTGGGGTTGTCGCGCAGTTGGGATAAAAGATTGTCAAACATGTTTAGCTACCGTTGACGTCCATTTGAAAGGTGATGCTTTTGGGGTCGCGGCCGGGCAGCGCTTTGACGTCGCGGAACGGTCCGGCTTGTTGCAGCAGGCCAATCAGGTTGGTGGTGGAGATGTCTGCGCTGGAGGTAAGGGTAAGCTTGAGCTGGCCAGACTGAAAGTCCCAGTCTTTGATGTAGGACTTGTCTTGCGGCAGCACCTGCGCGATGCTGCCCATGAGCGTGAGTTGCTCGGGGTAGGGGGCAAGGGCACGCAGGGCGTTGATGCGCGCCAGGTGATCAAGCGCCTGGCTGCGTGCCAGGGTAATAGGCGCTACGTCTTGTTGCAGTTGTGCCTGTTGCTCGCGCAGGTGTGCGGTGCTTAGCTGTACTTGATACAGATTGAATGCATACCAGAAAGTGGGCACCATCAGCACGACCGCGCTGAGTGCATAGGCTAGCCGCTCGCGTTGCGCGGTCTGGTTGTCGGGTGAGCCTTGTGGGTTGACCCAGGGCGACGCCATCAGGGGGTTGATGCGTGGCGCGGGCGGCTGGTTTTGTTGCTCGGTGGGTGGGATGCCCGCATCGCGCTGAAACATCAGCCATTCGTCCGGTGAGGGGGTTTGCGGCCACCAACGGCTGTGTGCGAGTTGGCCGTCGCGCCAGAGTTGCCCCTCGCAACCTTCATGGCAGCGGCTCAGGCACAGGCCGCCCTGAAACGGGCTTTGTAACACGGTCTCGGGCAAAATCTGCACGCGCGGGGCTTTGAGCCCCTGCGCTGCGATGGCCAGTTTGACCTTGTCGGTGTCCCAGGCCCAGACCAGTGCCTGTTGGCCATGCCAGCCGACGTAGTAGTCGCTGCTGGCAAAGGGTGTCCATTGCGCCAGCTCCAGTCTGAGTGCCTGGGCACGGCTTTTGGAGGGGACTTGCGCAAGATCAAAGATGTTAAAGCGGTACAGCGGCCGAGCTAGCACCCACTGCAGGGTGCCAAAACGATTTTGAGGTGTTTCGATCTTTTCAGTGTTTTGCACATAGCGGCGTACCGGCAAACGGAAAGACATTGAGGGGGTGACCATTAGTGGAAGACAGGTTAATTTTAGTGTGGCACGGTTTAACCGCCCAAAAGGAAGGCCGGGAGTTTGTCCGGCGGGGCGATCGAGCGTGCTGGCAGCGCTGACACATCGGCTGGTGCTGCGGTATGCCGTGTGGTTGGCACGCGGCTGTAGTAGTCGGTGCGCCAGGGGGCGGTGGGATTGGTGGGCGTGAGTTTGATGTTGTACTGAATGGCCCAGGGCAAGCCTTGGGTGGACTGGGTGATGCGTAGCGTGTCGCTGGGGATGGCAATGATGCCCATGCCCATTGGCAGGTTCAGTGGCACAGAGGTGATTTGTGTGATTTGCCCCTCATAGGTAAAGGGGAGCAGTTTGCGCTGGGTCAGTATGAATTGCGCGATGTCCTCAGACACACCGGGCAGGGTTGCCAGAACTTCGGCGGGAGCGGTGTTGGGGTTAATGCCCATGGATTGGCTGGTGGTGGTCAGGTTGACCAGTCGGTCGTTTTGCCAGAGTTGCGGTGCGGCGCGCCAACCGATGATGCGTTTGGCTTCCCAGGGGGTGAGCAAAGCCCGGTTGGCGGGCTGCGGTAAATTTTGGGCGCGGTATTCGTCTTCTTCGGCCCCATTGAGCCGGTGCAGACTGTCGGCATCGGTGTAGTCGCGCAGGGTGTCGATCATGTGGCTGCGTTGATCGGCCTCGATGCCCATCAGGCCCAGAAAACGGTTCAGTCGCCCGTCGTCGGTCAGGTTGAGGTTCAACAAGCCACGGGTATCTTGAATTTGTACCAAAGTGTTGCCTTCGCCCTGATAGGGGCGGTTGTCGAGGTAAATGGCGATGTTGCCGCGGCCCAGACCGTATTCGGTCATGCTGGTGCTTGCGAGCCGGTACAGGATTTCGGCCTGGGTGGACGCCATGTCGATGAGGGCGCGGGTGTTTTGCCGCGACTGCTGCGCCAGTTCAACCGAGCGGGCCACGCGTTCGGCAAAATAGCCCGCTGCGATGGCCACAATGACCAATACCCAGAGGGTGAGTACCAGCACGAAGCCGCGTTGTTGTGTCGCGTGGCGTGATGGCGCAGCTTGAGTCATCATGGAACGAATCCTGCTGGGCCTTGTGGGCGCTGGGTGCCTGGTGAAGTGCCACCAAAAAAATCTTGCGGACGTAGCAGTGGCTCAGTGGGGCCCATTGGCGAGGCCACGATGATGCGGGACTGACCGGCATCATTGGCTTGCAGTTGAATTTGTTTGGGCAGTTGCGGGAATAGCCCCAACGGTGGCGGCCAGCTGTCGTGTGGGGCTTGCTGTTCATCAATATAGACGAAGCGCGCCGGCTTGCCGCGCCAGCTTATGACTGGCGTTTCGCGTTTGTCTTCGGTGTAAATGAGTTCGGTCATGCCACTTTGCGGGTTGCTTCTGATTTTCCAGGCGATTGGGGTGGGTGCGCCGTAGTTGTCACCGAGGGGGTTGCTGCTTAGGCCGGAAAAGGCTTGATCTTCGCCGCGGAACAGGTTGCTGCCGTCGGCGTGGTCTGGATACAGGCCCTGAACGGTCTGACGGTACCAGTCGGTTGCCATTTGGCCTTGTTGGATATTGAATAATTCTGTACCGAAACGTTCCTGCAAACGGTAGGCGCGTTCGAGGGCCTGAAACAGGACGCTGCTGATCATGGCCACCATGATCAACACAACGAGCACCTCGACCAGGGTAAAGCCGACCTGCTTGGCGTGTTCGCTTGTACGGTTGGAAAATGAATGGCGCATGGGGTGTTCAAAAGGGGGGCAGTATGTCGCGCACCTTTTTGTAGCCAACTTGCTGCAAGGTGAAGCCAAACCAGAATTGTCCGTTTGGCTTTTGCACGGTTAGGCTGGTTTGATACGTGGCCAGCTGATAAAGGCCGATACCCACCGGGTAGCTGGCACCATCGCGTGGTTCGGTGGTTGCCGCGGCGTTCCATGACAGGCGATATGCGCCGAGGTTGGCCTGCCCTTGCGGTGTGCTCATGGGGTTGATGCTGCGCATGTATTCCAACGCATTCAAGGTTGCGTCATTTTCAGCGTTGTTTTCCTGAACGCGGTTCAACGTCATGATGTTGCTGTTGACCCAGCTGAACAGGGCCATGCCGGTTGTTGCAATCAGTACGAGCGACACAATGGCTTCCATCAGGGTAAAGCCGTGTTGCTGGCGGCGCGAGCGTCGGTTCACGGTAGGCCCGTGCCGGTTGTGGGCTTGCACAGCGGCGGTGTCAGCTGCAATTGTTGGCGAAATTCGTCCGGCCCCAGCAGGGTGATCTTGCCGCCGCTGCATAGGCCGTTGAAGCTGTAGCGGATCGGCTGGCTGGCCTCAATGCGCCACCCCGCAGGCATGTTGATGGGGACGTTTTTGGATGTGGGCGCTGGCAGCGAGGTGAGTTCTGCCGGTTGGCCGCTGCTGTAGGCGCGGTAGCCCAAGTTGCCAATTTCTGTGAGCAAGCTGTCACGCTGAGCCGTGATTTCAAAGCGCCGTGCCATGGCATAAAAACGTGGCAGAGCGACGCCAGCCAGGAGCCCAATAATAACCAACACGACCAAAATCTCGATCAGGGTGAAGCCCCTGACAAATTTTTGCATACCTCTGTGTGGCTATTGGGAAGGTGGCAGTTGTCCAATATCGGCGTCGGTACTCTCGCCACCGCGCTTGCCATCAGCGCCCAATGAATAGAGGGCGAAGGGCTGGCCATTCGCGCCGGGCAGGCTGTAAAGGTAGGGGTTGCCCCAGGGGTCGAGCGGCACGTCCTGGTCAAGGTATGGGCCGCGCCAACGCGAGCGAACATTTTGATCAGTAGGGGTTTGGTTGAGTACCAGCAAGCCCTCGGCCTGGGTTGGGAATCTGCCCACATCGAGTCGAAATGTCTCTAGTGAGCCTTTGAACATTTTGACTTGCACTTCAGCGGTTTTAACTTTGGAGCTGTCGACGCGGCCGAATAGTCGGGGGCCTACAAGACCAGCCAACATGCCGATGATGACGAGCACGACGAGCATTTCGATGAGGGTGAAGCCGCGTGACGGATGGGTTGTATATTTCATGGGATCAAGGGTTAAGCAACGCTGTCATTCATGCTGGTCACGGCGAGCATGATGGCGACCATGATCACCCCAATGACACTGCCGATCAGCAATATGGCGATGGGTTCAAGCAGTAGCAGGAATCGTTTCATTCTATCGCGCCCGGCGTTTTCATACAGCGTGGACAGGGCGCGCAACATTGGCGCGAGCTCGCCGGAGCGCTCACCAACCCGTACCAGGTTGATGCCAGTGGCTTCCAGGGCGCGGTTGGCTGCCAGTGCGTCTGCAAAGCGGGCGCCGCCGCGCACTTCGCGCAGAACTTGTTGCAGGCTGTTGCGTAGCCCGGTGACTTTTACCCCGGTCAAAGCCAGATCCATCGCGGTGATGATGGGCACCCGATTCTCCAGCAATGCGCTCAACATGGATGCCCATCGACCCATTTCGGTTTCGATGATCCATTGCCCGAGCAGGGGCAAGCGAACCATGCCTTCATACGCGCGAGCTCGCATGATCGGGTTGCGCAGCGTGGCTGTGACTCCCATGAGGATGGCCAACGCACCCATGCCAACCCAGAGCAGGTTCGCTTGCACAAACATGCCGGTGCCAATGACCCACTGGGAAAGCAGCGGAATTTGGGATGTATTGCCCTTGAGCAGGTTTGAAAATTTGGGTACCACGACAATAAACACCAGCAAGGTTGCGGCAATGCCTGAAACCACCAGAATGGCTGGGTAGGTCAGCGCATTGCGCATTTCCTGGCGCATGCGGTTTTCGTATTCCATTTGGGTGACAGCCGTATGTAATGAGTGGCCTAGCTTGCCAGTGAGTTCACCCGCAGCCGCCAATTGGTACAGGTAGGTGGGGAAATCCAGCTCTGCCTTGCGCAAGGCCTCCGAGAATCGCTCGCCGCTTCGTAGCGCGGCCAACGTTTTGGCAAAGGCGGACCCGATGGCTGTGCCAGCATGGGCGGAGCTGATGGAGTCCACCGATTCAGCCAACGGAACACCGGCATTGAGCAATGTGGTGAGCTCTTGTATGGCAAGCGTCTTGTCCTGGCTGCTGGCTTTCTTGCTGCCTGCCTGGCCCGCCGTTGGGACTGCAATGGTCGAAATAATGGCAATGGGAGTCAGGTTTTGCTGTTGCAGCAAGCGCATGGCTTCCCGCTCATCAAGGGCACTGATTTGACCGTTCAGCACATGTCCCTGGGCATTGGCTGCCTGGTATTGAAAGTCCATTAGAACAGCTCCACGCCTTCGCTCAGACCGGTAACGCGCAAGACTTCATCGGTGCTGGTGAGACCCCGCCAGGCTTTGATCAGCCCGTCTTCACGCAGGTCACGGTAGCCCTGCTGTTGGGCAATCTTGAGCATGTCAGCGGCTGGTTGCTGGCGCATGATGGCTTCTTGAATTGGCTGTGTGACCTCAAGAAATTCAAAAATACCCAGCCGCCCCCTATAACCGCTGCCGCGGCACTCCGTGCAACCGCGGGCGACGCGCCAGCGCGGTTGACCGCTGAACAAGGTGGGTACTCTGGCTCTGATCTTTTCGGCCGATTCGATGAGACTTGGGGTGGGAGTGGCCGGTGCGGCGCACTTGTCACAGAGTTTGCGCACCAATCGCTGCGCCTGGACTGCGCGCACCGAAGAGGCGATCAAGAAGGGCTCTACGCCCATGTCCAGCAGACGGGTAAAGGCGCTCAAAGAATCGTTGGTATGCAAGGTGGAAAGCACCATGTGGCCGGTGAGTGCTGACTGCACGGCGATTTCGGCGGTCTCCAGATCGCGGATCTCACCGATCATGATGATGTCGGGGTCTTGCCTCAAAATGGCGCGCAGTGCGCGGGCAAAGGTGTAGCCGATGTCACTCTGGGTCTGGATTTGGGTGATGCCAGCCATTTTGTATTCAACCGGGTCTTCTACCGTGATGATTTTTCGGGACCGATCATTGGCTTTTTCAAGACCTGCATAAAGGGTGGTGCTTTTGCCGGAACCCGTTGGCCCCGTCACCAACAGGATGCCGTGCGGCTCATTGATCCAGCGGGTGAATTGCTGCAGGTGGTCTGGCTCCATGCCCATGGCGTCGAGGTTGAGGTCGGCACGTTCTTTAGGTAGCAGCCGCATGACGATGGATTCGCCATTAACGCCGGGAACGCACGAGACACGAATGTCCATTTCTATGCCGCTGGCTCGGGTTGAAATGCGTCCGTCTTGTGGCAAGCGCCGCTCGGCGATGTCCATGCCGGAAATGAGTTTGATGCGCGATGCCACGGCATCAAAGCGTTGGCGCGGCAGTGTCATGCGCAAGTGCAATACGCCGTCGATGCGGTAGCGCACTTCAAATACACGTTCGTCCGGTTCCAAATGGATGTCGGACGCGCCGTCGTCGGTGGCTTGTGAGAGGAGATTGTTGACGAGTTCGACAACCGGCGCTTCTTCAGCGAGTTCGCGCAAATGGGCTATTTCGTCGTGCGGCTCGCCCGGTAGGTTGGATTGAATGAGTCGGAGCACCCCTTCAATGTCTTGTGTGCGTGCAAAAGCCCATGACAGCTTGTGCGATGGATAGGCCGCTGTAAGTGTCTCTTGCAGATTGCTGTCTATCGGGTTGCGCGAGGCGCAGTTGATGATTGCGTCTGCACCCGCCCACACCAACACACGTTGATCTTGAAACCACGCCGAAGAAAGCCCGCTCAATTGAATGGCGCTCAGAATGCCGTCCGCCTGATCAGGCAACTCAATGTTGCCAAGCAAGCGTAAATTGAGTTGCTCAGCCAGAACGGGCAGTAGTGCATCTTCCGAAATGGCGCCAATCCGAACCAATATTGCACCAAAACGCCCTTTGAACTGCTGCTGAAATGCCAATGCCTTGTCGATGTCTTTGGCATTTATCAACCCGCGCTGTAATAGTAGTAGGCCGATAGGCTGTGGTGTTGGGTTAGGTGATTCCATCAGTGGTGCTTGGTGCTCTGTGCCTGTAACTCTAATTTTAACAATTTGGGTCCCATCGCCGGACTCGTTTTTGGAACAAGGATATTCTTGTAAATGAAGGGAAATGACAAAAAGAAGAAAACAAGCGGTCAACTGAGGAATCTAGGATCATGGCCGCATTGAGACCCGGCGCATCTGGTGCTCTGAGGCGCTCAATGGGTATTTGGATTTCCCGCATGTGGCGCAAGTCTTTCTGATCGAGCGAGAGGTGTTTCACAAGAAGAGCGGCAAGCATTCGATGGAGATCGCAGTGGGTCTGACAAGACAGACACCCGCTCAAGCCAGTCCACAACAAGTGCTGCAAGTCAATCGTGGGCATTGGACGATTAAAAATAGTTGCCACTATGTGATCGACTGGAACTTTGATGAAGACCGCAGCCGTATTCGAACAGGTCATGAACCCGAGAATGTCACTCGGCTACGCCGCTTCGCTGTGGGTGTTTTGCGTCTCATGGGCAGCGTCAAAACCAGCATCGCTGAAAAGATGGCCACTACCTTGTAAGAAGTGATACCAAGCAATCCGGGGGATGAGTAAATGGCTGCGGGTCGAGTTAGCTTTCGCGGTTGGGTGTCATCAAGGATTTTCACAACCTCAGCCGCTGCGAGACTGCACACCTTCACTGTGTCTTTCGGCATCGAGGGTGCTGCTCACTTGATGCATGAAAGTTACGTCAAAAGAGCCTGAGCAAATTCACGTGCATTAAAGGTTTCCAGGTCTTCAAGTTGTTCACCCACACCAATGAAGTACACCGGAATCGGCCGTTCATGTGCTATCGCTGCGAGCATACCGCCTTTGGCTGTGCCATCAAGCTTGGTCACGATCAGGCCAGTTAGTCCCAGCGCGTCGTCAAAAGCCTTAACTTGCGCCAGTGCGTTTTGTCCAGTGTTACCGTCAATCACCAGCAAAATTTCATGTGGTGGCAGACTGTCTGAAGAGGTCGGGTTGCTGAGACCGGTTTTCTGAACCACTCGCTTGATTTTTTTTAATTCTTCCATCAGGTGCAACTGCGTGGGCAAGCGCCCCGCCGTGTCCACCAACACTACATCTCGGCCACGCGACTTGCCCGCGCTCACGGCATCAAACGCCACCGCGGCGGGATCCCCGCCTTCCTGGCTGATGATGTCCACTGCATTACGGTCTGCCCAAACGCCTAATTGTTCACGCGCTGCAGCCCTAAAGGTGTCGGCTGCTGCCAGCAACACGGTTGCGTGGGATGCCGCCAAATGTCGCGTCAGTTTTCCAATGGATGTGGTCTTCCCCGCGCCGTTTACCCCGGCGACCATGATCACTGTGGGCTTAAAACGGCCTATCACCAACGGCTGCTGTAACGGTGTCAGCAGTTGTGCCAGTGATTCGACCAGCAAGCCCTTAACGGCTCCCGGCTCAGTGAGCTTGTTTTCTTTGACGCGGCGTTTAAGGTCTTGCAGCAAATGTTCGGTGGCTTTGACTCCCGTGTCGGCCATTAGCAGCGCGGCTTCCAAGTCTTCAAATAAAGCATCGTCAATCTGCGTACCGGTAAAAACAGTGGCAATGCTGATGCCGGTTTTGCGCAAACCGGTCTTGAGTTTGTTCAGCCATGAGGTTCGTGTCGGCGGGCTTTCGTCAGGAGCCACAATCCTCACTTGATCTTGCAAAGCACCCTGTGTTGGACATATGTCACATAAGGCAGCATCAGCTGATGATGAAGGTAGGTTGGATTTTTTTTTGAAAAAACTGAACATTTTGTGACTTTATCCTAGATTCCTCAGTTGGACGCGCCCTGACCCAAAAGGTGAACCTGACTGAGACTGAAATAATGACTAAAGTTTCGGTGTTTATTTTGACAGCCAAATCGGGCGCGAAGCCTTGATTTATGTGGCCTCCAAGAGTAGCTGTAGGGGGTCAAGTTGCAGGGCTTGTGCAAAAAAGCGTTGCACGTGTAGATCGATGGTCTGCATCACCAA